>Ga0066187_1000427_pt1 | contig 14509 bp, 8 predicted proteins | sample WorMetexBAHAMAS1_FD_58706 | JGI IMG/M metagenome (GOLD analysis project Ga0066187, IMG submission 58706) | Marine gutless worms symbiont microbial communities from Max Planck institute for Marine Microbiology, Germany - Inanidrilus exumae... | ecosystem: Host-associated > Annelida > Digestive...
TCACAACGCAACCAAAATCCCATATGCGATTCCCCTGCCCCCCTTGGGAGAGGGGCTTTTGTTCCCTTCTCCCCCGGGGGGAGAAGGTGGCCCGAAGGGCCGGATGAAGGGGTTCCGGTGTCCGCCCGTCGGGCTCCCGTCACTCCCCACCCTTGGGCCACAGCCACGCCGCTCCGCGCACACCGCTGGAATCGCCGTGGACAGACTTCCGGATCGGCGTGAGAAAATCGCCGCCGAAGACGTAGTCGGGAATGATTCGCGGTAGCGTGTCGTAGAGCCTATCGATGTTCGAGATGCCCCCGCCCAGGACGATGACGTCCGGGTCCAGGTTGTTGACGACCTGTGCCATGCCGCGACCCAGGCGGTTTTCGTAGCGCTCCATAGCCGCCGCTGAATCCGGCTCGCCGTTCGCGGCTGCGGCCGCAATGTCTGCCGCAGATCGTGCCGTGCCTGTCACGCGCTCGAAATCCTGCTCCAGCCCGACGCCCGAAATCCAGGTCTCCAGGCAGCCCCGCTTGCCGCACCAGCACTCGTGCCCGGGATACTCGTCCGGCTGCATCCAGGGCAGGGGATTGTGCGCCCATTCCCCGGCGATCGCATTGGGGCCGGTATGGACCCGCGCGTCGATGGCGATGCCCGATCCCGAGCCGGTCCCGATGATGAAGGCCAGCACCACATAGGCGCCGGCTCCCGCGCCGTCGGTCGCCTCCGACACGGCGAGGCAATTGGCATCGTTTGCATAGCGAACGGGCCGCCCCATGGCCGAGGCGAGGTCGCTGCCCAGGGGTTTGTCGTTGAGCCAGACGGAGTTGGCGTTCTTCATCCGGTCCGACACCGGCGAGACCGCCCCCGGCACGCCGATCCCGACGGTACCGGTCCGACCGGTTTGCGATTCGAGCGACCGGACCAGATCGGCCATCTGCCGGATCGAACCTTCGTAGTCGTGACGTGGGGTGGCGACCCTGATCCTGCCCAATTCCTCCCCGTCCTCGTCCAGCGCGATGGCCTCGGTCTTGGTGCCGCCCAGGTCGATCCCGATACGCATGCCTTGCTCCATGTTCAAGCGGATCGCTTTGAAATGATCCCTAGTGCTACCCTGACCGCAACAAATGCGGAAGAGCAAGCCCGACGGGAGGAATTCGATGGCGCGCTACGGTATGCACTGTTTCCTGTGGACACCCGAATGGACGCCGGAGGCGGCGGAGCGGATCGTGCCCGCGGCGGCCGCGCACCGTTTCGATGTTGTGGAGGTGGCGCTGTTGGCGCCCGAGCGGATCGAAGTAGAGCATTCCGTGGACCTGTTCCGCGCGCACGGCGTCAAGCCGACCTGTTCACTGGGACTGCCCGACGGTGCCGCGCCCACCGTGGATCCCGCCAAGGCAGAGCAGTTCCTGCGCAACGCGCTGGACGTTGCCTACGCGCTGGGCTCGAAGACCTTGACCGGCGTCACCTATTCGACGATCGGCCTGACATCGGGTGCGCACCGGACCGAAGAGGAACTGAGCGCCGTCGCATCAGTCCTGAAGCCGGTCGCCGATCACGCCGAGACCCTGGGCATGACCCTGGGGCTGGAACCCTGCAACCGTTACGAGACGCACCTGATCAACACCGCCGGCCACGCCGTCGACATGATCCAGCGCATCGGCGCGGCCAATGTGATGGTTCACCTGGACACCTATCATATGAACATCGAGGAGAAGGGCTTCGCCACCGCGATCCGGCATTGCGGCAAGCATCTGCAGTATATCCACCTGTCCGAAAGCGATCGCGGCGTGCCGGGAACGGGCACGGTCGATTTCGAGGAGATCATCGGCGCGCTTGCCGAGATCGATTTCCAGGGGGATATGGTGATCGAGTCCTTCGTCAACATCGCACCGGAGATCGCCCGGGCGCTGTCGGTCTGGCGCCCCGTCGCCCGCGACGCCGACGAGGTGCTGAGCGACGGGGCAACCTATGTCAGGGACCTGTGCGAAAAGTACGGGCTGGTTGGGGGGTAACTGTTCCCCAGCATCTCCTCGTAGAGCGCCAGGGTGTCGCGGACGATGATCTCCTCGGCGAAATGCTCCTCGACCGCCGTGCGGGCGGCCTGGCCCATGCGCCGGCGCAGATCCGGGTCGCAGGCAAGGCGTTCCAAGGCGTCGGCCAGCGGCGCGCTGGTGCGGACGGGAACCAGCAAACCGGTCTCGCCGTCGCGGCAGATCTCGCGGCAGCCGGGCACGTCGGTGGCAACGATGGGCCGGCCGCAGGCAGCGCCTTCCAACAGCGACTTGGGCAGCCCCTCCCGATAGGAGGGCAGGACCGCGATATGGGCCTGCGCATAGGCGCCGGCCACGTTGTCCGTGGCGCCGGCGACGTCGACGATCCCCTCGTCCTGCCAGCGCCGCAGCGTCGCTTCCGGAAACGAGGCGGGGTTGTCGTCGGTCGGCCCCACCAGGCGCACGCGGATCGGCGTTCCCCGGTCTTTCAGGATGCGTGCGGCCTCGACCAGTTCGCCGACGCCCTTGTCCTTCAGCATGCGGCTGACGCACACCGCGACCGGCGTTCCCGCCGGTTCCGGGGTGGGTCGGAAGACCGACGTGTCGACGCCCGAGCCGCGAATGATGACGGTCCGCTCAAGCGCGACGCCCACGTCGTGTGCGAAGAACCGCTGGTCGTCCTCGTTCTGGAGGATCAGGCGGCTGTTCGACCGGTTGAACAGGGCGCGATAAGCGCGTTTCAGGAGCGGCCGCACCACGGCCGCCACAGGGCCCTGGGAGATGAATAGGAAGCCCAGCCCCGTCACGGCATTCACCACGGCCGGAACCCCCGTCCGCGCCGCGGCGATCGAGCCGTACAGCGTCGGCTTGATGGCGACATGGTGCACGATGTCGGGGCGGACATCGCGGTAGAGGCGGACCAAAGTCCGCAGCGTGCCGAGGTCATGCAGGGGATTGAGGGTGCTGCGGTCGATGTTCAGGGGACAGAGGCGAAATCCCTCGTCGCGGATGCGCTGCGCGGCATCGCCGGTTCGGGTGGCAACGACGACCGTCCCGCCTGCGTCCCGCACCGCCCGGGCGATGGGAAGGCGGTGCGAGAGAAAGTACCAGTCCTCGGTGACGAGGAAGAGAACGGTGCGGCCTGCAAGCGCCATGGACGCCGTTTAGGCCGCACCGGCGGGAGGTTTCAAGCCCTATTCGGCGGCTTCGGCCGGCATCTTCGCGCGTTTGAAGGCGCGGCCTTCAGCATCGAAGACGTGGCTTTCGGCCTGGGGCACGCCGATGGTGATCGTGTCGCCGGCCTTCTTCAGGGTCTCGCCGTCGTCCTTGCAGACGATCTGCTCACCATGCGGCAGTTCAATATAAACGATGCTGTCCTCGCCGAGATGCTCGACCAGGGAGATCGTGCCCGTCAGCTGGGACTCGCCGCCGCCATTCGGCAACAGGTGTTCCGGGCGCACGCCAAAGGTGGCTTTGTCGCCGGGTTTCGCGTTGCCGGGGTCGCACAGTGCCTTGGCGCTTTCGCCGCCGGGCATCTTCACGGTGATGCTGGTGGGATCGGTGGACGCCACCTCCGCCTGGAGGAAGTTCATCGTCGGCGAGCCAATGAAACCGGCGACGAACAAGTTGTCGGGGTGGTGGTACAGGTGCATCGGCGGGCCGACCTGCTCCACATAGCCGTCGCGCAGGACCACGATCTTGTGGGCCAGTGTCATTGCCTCGACCTGGTCGTGGGTCACGTAGACCACGGTGCCCTTCAGGTTCTCGTGCAGCTTCGCAATCTCAATCCGGGTCGCGACGCGCAGCGCCGCATCCAGGTTCGACAGCGGCTCGTCGAACAGGAACACCTTCGGGTTGCGCACGATGGCGCGGCCGATGGCGACGCGCTGCCGCTGGCCGCCGGACATTTCCTTCGGCAGGCGGTCCAGGAGGTCGGTGATCTGCAGGATATCGGCCGCCTTGCGGACCTGGGCGTCGATCGCTTCCTTGCTTTCCTTGGCCAGTTTCAGGCCGAACGCCATGTTCTCGTAGACGGTCATATGCGGATACAGCGCATAGGACTGGAACACCATGGCGATGCCGCGCTTGGACGGCGGCAGATCGTTGACCACCTGGCCGTCGATCATCATTTCGCCGGCCGTGATGTCCTCGAGCCCCGCGATCAGCCGCAACAGCGTGGACTTGCCGCAGCCGGAGGGTCCGACAAAGACCACGAATTCGCGGTCTTTGATCTCAAGATCCACGCCGTGGATTGTCTCGATATCGCCGAAGGACTTGCGAATGCCCTTCAGTAGTACGTCCGCCATCGCCCATTACCTCCCGTTCGTGCTTTCCTTATTTCCACTATACGCGATTTAAGCCGCAGAATCCCCCCTACGGCAACCGTGCAAAAAACGCCCCGTGTCCGGGGATACGCAATTGGCCGTTTTCCAGCGTTGCGGCAAACCCGTGGCCTTCAAGCGGTTGCAGCCGCGGCCACGCCGCAAGCGATGCGCGAGCCTCCGCCGAACCCAGATTGAAGACGGCCAGCAGACCGTCGCCGTCCAGTCGGCGCTCGAAGCCCAACAGGGGCTCGGGCAGATCCTGGAACAGGATATCGCCGTATCGCAAGGCGTCGTGATCACGCCGCCAGGCCGCAAAGCGCCGCAGCGTGTTGAGGACCGATCCCGCGGTCGTGTCCTGCAGGTCGATCGCCCGGGCGCGATGGTCGTCGGTGACCGGCAACCAAGGTTCGTGCTCGGAAAAGCCGCCATACTGTTCCCCGGCCTTCCAGGGCATCGGCGTGCGGCAGCCGTCGCGGCCCTTGTATTCGGGCCAGAAGGTGATGCCGTAGGGGTCCTGCAGCCGCTCGAACGGCACCTCCGCCTGTGGCAGCCCCAGCTCCTCGCCCTGGTAGATGCAAGGCGTCCCGCGCAGCGACAGCAGCAGGGCCAGCAACTGGCGCGCAAGATCGTCCGGATCGGTGGTCCCGCCGCCCAGGCGCGTCACTGCGCGGACCACGTCGTGGTTGCTGAACGACCAGCAGGGCCAGCCGTCCTCCAGGACCGTCTCGACGGCTTCGCAGACCTGGCGCACGTATTGCGGCGTCAGTTCGCCGCCCAAGAGATCGAACGTGTAAGCCATGTGCAGCCGGTCGCCGCCCTTTGTGTAGGCGGCGGCCACTTCCAGGGCATTGTCGTCGGCGATCTCGCCCAGCGACGTGGTGGCACCGTACCGGTCCAAGAGCGCACGCAGCCGGGCCAGGAAGGCCAGGTTTTCCGGCTGGGTCTTGTCGTAGCGGTGCGCCTGCATGGAATAGGGGTTGGCGGCGGTCTGGTCGCCGGTCAGTGGCCGGTCCGGATCGCGGGGCGGGTTGTCGCGAAGGGCGGCGTCATGGAAATAGAAGTTTGCGGTGTCCAGGCGGAAGCCGTCGACGCCGCGCGCGAGCCAGAACCCGCATTCCGCCAGGATCCGCTCCTGGACCTCCGGGTTGTGGAAATTGAGGTCCGGCTGGCTGCTGAGGAAGTTGTGCAGATAGTACTGCCGCCGGCGCGGCTCCCACTCCCAGGCCACGCCGCCGAACACCGACAGCCAGTTGTTGGGCGGCGTGCCGTCGGGTTTCGGGTCGGCCCAGACATACCAATCGGCCTTTGCATTGGTCCGGTCCTGACGGCTTTCCTGGAACCAGGGATGCTGGTCCGAGGTGTGGCTGAGAACCTGGTCGATCAGCAGCTTGAGCCCGCGCGCATGGGCCAGCTTCAACAGGTGATCGAAATCCTCAAGCGTGCCGAACAGCGGATCAACCGCCCGGTAGTCGGAAACGTCGTAGCCGAAGTCCTTCATCGGCGACTTGAAGAACGGCGACAGCCAGATCGCGTCCACCCCCAGGCCGGCGATGTAGTCGATCTCCTCGGCAATGCCGGCAAGATCGCCCACGCCGTCGCCGGACGTGTCCCGGAAGCTGCGGGGGTAGATCTGATAGATCACGCCCCCGCGCCACCATTCGTTGTCGCCGTTGTTCGCGCCCATTGCGGATCAGCCTTTCACCGCATCGACGGCCAGAGCCGCATTCCGGTCGCACTGCCCGTCCGCCGGCGGCGGTCCGTCGGAAAGGCCGGGAACCAGCGTGGCGACCCACATTTCGCGCACCTCGGCAGCCGGCCGGCCCTCCATCAATTGCAGGACCAATTCCGCGAGGCGCGCGCCGACGGGCCGGATCGGCTGGCTGTAGGCCGTCAGCGGCGGGTCCAGCCCGGGACCCAGCTGCAGATCGTCATAGGCGATGACCGAGACGTCGCGGCCGACCGTGAGGCCTTTGGCAGCGACCGCCTTCATCGCGCCGATGGCGACATGGACTTCCGAGCAGATCAACCCCGTGGGCGGGTCGGCCAGCGACAGCAGGTGCGCCGCTTCCCGTTCGCCGTCGGGCTCGGTCGTGCCGGTTTCAACCATCAGATCCGGGTCGGGCTTGAGCCCCGCGTCGCGAAAGGCCTGTTCGAACCCGCGCCGACGGAGAGAGGCGAAGTTGAGATACTCCCGGTCGTTGATCAGGGCGATCCGCCGGTGTCCCTGATCCAGGAGACGTTTGGCCGCCAGCCGGAAGCACTCCACGTTGTCCATGTCGAAGCAGGCGTAAGGCGCGTCCAGTTCGGTCTGGCCATAGGCGATGAAAGGGAACCCGCGATCCAGCAGGTAGCGGATCCGCTCATCGTTCCGCCGGGTCTGGGCGATGATCAGCGCATCGGCGCGCCCGCCGTCGACGATCCGTTGGTAGGCGCCCATCTCGCGCTCCATCGGCGGGGCCGTCACGATCAGGTCGATGTCTTCTTCCTGCAGCCGCTCGCCGATACCGGCCAGAAGCTCGGCGAAACGCGGATCGCCGAATGCGCCTTCGGGCAGCGGCAGCACCAGGCCGACCGCCTGGGCCTTGCCGGAGGCAAGCCGCCGGGCCACGGGATTGGGCGTGTAGCCCAGCGCCTGGGCCGCCTCGATGACGCGTTGGCGGGTCTCCTCGTTGACTTCCGGATTGCCGTTCAGCGCCCGTGAGACGGTGGTCATCGACAGACCCAGATGCTGCGCCAGTTCTTTCAGACCGACACGAATGGCTCGATCCTCCTGCGGTCGATGGCCGGATTGTGACTACGTTGCAAGCGCTTTGGGAGTCAATGCAAACGCCGTTGTTCAGCCGTGGGCGCCGATCATGTGGGTCACGGCGGTGGTGGTCCGCTTGATCAGGTCATGCAGGGCCATCAGGGGTTCGAACAACAGCCGGTGTTCCTCCTTGTAGTCACTGACGTCATCGCCGCGATAGGTCGCCGGCTCGCCGAAGTTCTGCAGGTCCACGACCTTGGCGTCGGCGGGGAACGTGCGTTTCAGGACGCCTACCGCCGCCGGAATATCCAGTTCCAGGATCTGCTCGACGATGTCTTCCGGCGTGATGTCGTGCCGGTTCGAGAAACGGGGGATCCGCATCGCCAGGATGAAAGCTTCCTGGATGAAGGCCAAGCGCACGGCATGGATGATCGCCAGATCGTCCTTCTCGTCCTGGGTTCGTGGCGGCGCGACCGGCGTGCCGTCCCCGGCCGCCTGCAGGCCCGATCTCAGATCGATGGCGTCTTGAATGAACACGCGGATGATGCGCGCCATGCGCTGGAACCGGCCGTCCTGTTCGAGCATGCGCGACAGGCGGCGCAACTCGTCCTCGCGTTCGGTCTCGGTGCCGCAAGTTGCCCGCCCCAGCCAGAAGCCCGGGTCGAACAGGTCGGCATAGGCGACCATGATGTCCAACGAACCCAGCCCTTCGGCATACGCCACCATCGAAATGAGGCGCTGCATCCGGTCGGAGGCGCGGTAGAGCCGGACGAAATGATCCTCGTCACGGCTGACGGCAAGCCCCATGCCGCCGACGGTGTTGGCCAGCCAGCCCAGTTGATGCAGCACGGCGTTGTGGGGGATGGCGCGCACCTGGCTGGGGTGGTTCCGGTCCACCCCCTTGTTCGATTCGTGCTGGCGTTTCGTGCGCCTGGAGCCGGTCTGGTGCAGCAGGTTCGTGCCGAAGGCACCGACCAGGGTGCCGTAGTCCCGGTCCTCCATGACCGCTTCGTTGAAGTGCTTGACGGTGAGGAAGAATTCCAACGTGTAGTCGGTGTCGGTGTAGAAAGGATCCTCGATGCCCACGTCCGGCTCGGAAAGGGCATGCTCCAGGACCCTGCAGACCGTGGCGAATGCCAGTTGGGGCGTGCCGAACAGGCAGTAGCCGTCGCCGCCCTGGAAGCTGGCTTCGTGCTTGACCGCGGTGCCGTTGCGCCGGAACAGGGACCGGCTGGCCGGCGAGGCGTTATAGTTGAGCCTCGCCTCCATGCCGGCCGGGTGCGCGCCGCGGCCGATCGATTCGCCATGCGTATCGAAGATCACCACCTGGACGTCGGAAATGCCCCGGTCCGCCAGCAGCCTGGCCAGCTTCATGTGCAGGCGTTCGATCGCCAGGGCGGCGGCAACCTGGCCGAGATAGCGGCCGGCGTCGGAAAACCCTGTCTGGATGCACAGGCGCCCGCGCGCGCGCACGTAGTCCAGATAGTGCTTGTTGTCCAACAACTCGCTGATCACCTCCGAGCCCCGTTCCAGCGCGGTTGCGGTTTCGAACAGGGGCGAGATGTCCAGCTGCTTGTCGATGCCGAACAGGCGGGCGAAGTAAAGGGCGGTGAGCACGGTGAAAGGCGTGTCGCATTCTGCGATCAGGAACCGGATCGGGACCTGCGATCCCACATAGCGGAGCATCATGGCGGCGGCCATCATCAGTCGCCGGGCCGACGTACGCTCGGCCATGATCGAACCGAAATGGATCGTGGCCGGCTCCACGTTATCCAACAGACCGGTCAGCGCATTCAGATAACGGCGCCTGTTCTTGGGGTCGTCGGGCGCACCTTCCATCCCGATGGCGTGGCGAATGCCATTATGCAACTGAACGGCATTGATCCGAAAATGGGTGTGGGCGGTGCCCAATCCGTAGTTCGCCATCTCGGCCGCCAAGACCAGCAGGTCCAGGCGCATGGCGTCATCCGGCGCCATGGCGACGGCGCGTGACACCAGGTCGCGCAGCCCCTTCGTATCGCGGATGCGGTGTTCGTCGTCGCGCTGCAGGCGTTGCGCAATCAGGCGCACATGGTTGGGATCTTCGCCGTCGCCCGTGAACAGCTCGCTCTCCTCGCTGACCATTCGCAGCGCCAGTACCAGGCGGCTTTCCAGCAGGTCCAGCGTGGTCGTCAGGTCGGAGGTTTTGTCCTGCTCTTTCGCGCGTTCGGCTATGGCGCGGGTCGCTGCGAGGTAACGGTCGATCTGGACGCGCGCCACCTCGATGCGGCTGTGAAGGCTGTCGGTCCAGTGAATGTCGGTGCGGCCGTCCAGGTCGTAGCCGACCCAGCTGGCGACGGTCATCAGGCGGGGCGTCAGCCGGGTCCAGTCGTCGGGATAAAGCTCGGCGGCGACCAGCAGGGCTGCGCGATAGGCCCGCCGCAGGGCATCCTGGATCTGACTGATGGCGTATTCCGCCTGATCGTGCTCGAACGCAAGCGTGATCTTCTCATCGGGCGCGTGGCGCACGTCGGCGGCGCGTTGCAGCAGGTCGGCGCGGGCGGCCTCGTCCAACGGCGCGCCCGTTTCGTCGGTGCCGGTTGCCAGCCGTTCCAGGATCTTCCGCAGCTCCCAGCTCAGTGCGAAGGTCGGGTGGGCGGTGAAGACGGCGCCGAACAGTTCGTACTGCATCACCTCCTGGAAATTCTCGAACGGTCGCAACCGATCGCCGGCGAAGGCCAGTTTCCGGAACAACGCAAGCAAGGTGCGTTCGTTGGCATCCACGTCCAACTCGCCCACATACGCGCCCAGGCGGTCGGCGCGGCGGCGAAAGGCATCAACCGTCAGCAGTTGCACAAGGCCCGACAGTGATTCCGCCTCCAGGGCACCGAGTTCCATGCGATGCGACAGGCTTTGGGCCAGGCGCTGAACCGGGTTCAGCTTGGGGTCCTCGCGTGCCAGTTCGCGCAAGCCCTGCAGCTGGCCGACCAGCCCGTCGCGCAGTTTTGCTGCGTCGCCAAATCCGGCCAGCGTGGCGGCGGCCGGCGTGACAGTGTGGGACCGGGCTGCGTTGCTGCGCGCGGCTTTTGCCTGCCTGGTTCGTTGGCTCATTGTGCTCGGTTCCGTCTCGCTTTTCGGAGGATGGTGGCGCCGACGGCGGCTTCAGCCGCCATGTCTCCCGCGCCGGTGCCATGGTTTTGCTACGGTGCAGCATAAAGCGCTTTGGATCAAGCGTTGCCGCCGGTTTGATGCGGTGGTGCGGGAACGCGTTTTCGCGGGGCCCGGTTCGGCGTAAACTGCGGCAATGCTTCTTCGCGAACCACTTCCAGAACCCGAACCCTTGCGCGCGGCGATCCGCGCCGCCCACCTTCAGGACGAAACCGTCTGCGTTCAGGATCTGCTGGACCAGACGCCAATCTCGCGCGCCGCGCGCCAACGTATCGAAGCGCGCGCGGCGGCTCTGGTGAAGAACGTCCGCGCCGAACGGGTCCGGTCGGGCCGTATCGATGCCTTCATGCATGAATACGAGCTCTCGTCGCGCGAAGGCGTGGTTCTGATGTGCCTTGCCGAGGCGCTTTTGAGAATTCCGGATGCGGAGACCGCCGATCGACTGATCAAGGACAAGATCGGCGATGCGAACTGGGATGCCCATCTCGGGCGGTCCGACTCCCTGTTCGTCAATGCTTCGACCTGGGCGCTGATGCTGACCGGGCGGGTTGTGAAGCTGTCCGGCGACGGCGGCGCGACCGAGTGGCAAGGCACCCTGAAGCACCTCATCGCCCGGTCCGGCGAGCCGGTGATCCGCCAGGCGGTGATCCAGGCGATGCGCATTCTCGGCCGGCAGTTCGTGATGGGGCGCACCATCGACGAGGCGCTGCGCCGCGCCGCCGAAAGCGAAGCCGCCGGGTACAAATACTCCTATGACATGCTGGGGGAGGCGGCCTGCACGATGGCCGACGCCGTGCGGTACTACGAGGCCTACGATTCCGCGATCCGTGCCATCGGCCGGAAATCCGCGGGGCGCGGACCGACCGACGGGCCGGGGATCTCGGTCAAGCTGAGCGCGCTGCATCCGCGGTTCGAATTCGCCCAGTCCGGACGGGTGATGGCCGAGATGGTGCCGCGCCTCTTGAGCCTTGCGCGGCTGGCGAAAGAGCAGGGGATCGGCCTGTGCATCGATTCCGAAGAGGCGGACCGGCTGGAGCTGACGCTGGATATCGTTTCGGCGGTTGCCGCCGATCCCGCGCTGAAGGGATGGGACGGGCTTGGCTATGCGGTCCAGGCCTATCAGAAGCGGGCCTTGCCGGTGGTGTCATGGCTGGAGGATCTGGCCCGCCGGCACGGTCGACGGCTGGCGGTGCGGCTGGTCAAAGGGGCCTACTGGGACACCGAGATCAAACGCGGCCAGGAGCAGGGCCTCGCCGGCTACCCGGTCTTCACCCGCAAGGTGTCGAGCGATGTCTGCTACCTCGCCTGCGCGGCGCGCCTGTTGCAGGCGCCGGATGCCTTCTATCCGGCCTTCGCCACCCACAATGCGCACACTGCAGCGGCGGTGATGGAACTTGCCGGTCCGGACACGGCTCTGGAGTTCCAGCGTCTGCACGGCATGGGCGAGGCGCTGTACGACCAGATCGTCGGCGCCGACGGGGCCGGGTATCCGTGCCGCGTCTATGCCCCCGTCGGCAGCCATGAGGACCTGCTGGCCTACCTGGTCCGGCGGCTTTTGGAGAACGGCGCCAACAGTTCCTTCGTCAACCGCATCGTCGATGAAAAACTGCCCGTCGCGGACATCGTGGCCGATCCCCTGGCCGCCGCGGCGTCCGTGGACCCGGTTCCCCATCCGGCGATCCCGCTGCCCGGTGACCTGTTCGGCGGCGCGCGCCGGAACAGCCGCGGTTGGGACCTGTCGGACCCGGCCGTGATCGGACCGCTGGCCGCGGCCATGGACACCGCCGGGCAGGTAGACCGCATCGCAAGGCCGATCGTCGGCGGCACCCCGATGGACGGCCGGGACAGGCCGGTCACCGACCCTGCTGACCGCCGCCGCGTGATGGGCCGGGTGGTGGAGGCCGATGCCGAGGCGGCGGCCCGGGCGCTTGCCCTTGCGCGAGAGGCCCAGCCGGCTTGGGATCGGGCGGGTGGCGCGGCACGCGCCGACTGCCTGGAACGGGCCGCCGCGCTTTACGAGGCGCACGGCGCGGAGCTCATGTATCTGGCGGTGCGCGAGGCTGGCAAGACCGCGCAGGATGCCGTCGCCGAGCTGCGCGAGGCCGTCGATTTCCTGCGCTACTACGCGGCGACGGCACGCGCGCTTTTTGCCGATCCCAAGCCGTTGCAAGGGCCGACCGGCGAGCGCAACGAACTTTCCTTGCACGGCCGCGGGGTATTCGTCTGCATCAGCCCCTGGAACTTTCCTCTTGCGATCTTTACCGGCCAGGTCGCCGCGGCCCTGGTCGCGGGCAACGCGGTGTTGGCAAAGCCGGCGGAACAGACGCCGCTGATTGCGGCCCGCGCCGTCGCGTTGCTGCTGGAGGCCGGCGTGCCGCCCGGCGTCCTGCATTTTCTCCCGGGTGATGGCCCCTCGGTGGCAGGCCCGCTGACGGCCGATCCCGGGATCGGCGGTGTCGCGTTCACGGGCTCGACCGAAACGGCGCGCGTGATCAACCGGGCCCTGGCCGGACGCGACGGGCCGATCGTGCCCCTGATTGCCGAGACGGGCGGCCAGAACGCCATGATCGTCGACAGCTCTGCCCTGCTGGAGCAGGTGGTGCACGACGTCCTTTCCTCGGCCTTCCAGAGCGCCGGGCAGCGCTGTTCCGCCCTGCGGGTGCTTTACGTCCAGGACGACATTGCCGAAAGACTGATCGAGATGCTGGCCGGCGCGACGGCGGAACTGGCGCTGGGTGACCCGGCATTGCTGGCGACGGATGTGGGACCGGTGATCGACGAGGAGGCGCTGGCGGTCTTGCAGGCCCATGCCGAGCGCATGGCCAAAGAGGCGACGCCGCTGTTCGACGTTCCTGTCCCGCAAGACGATTCCGCGGCGCACGGCACGTTTTTCGGACCGCGCGCGTTCGAGATCCCGTCGATGGACGTGCTTGAACGCGAGGTGTTCGGCCCGGTCCTGCATCTGGTGCGTTGGAAGGCGGACGGACTGGATGCGGTCGTGGACGAGATCAACCGCAGCGGCTACGGCCTGACCGTGGCTGTCCACAGCCGCATCGATGCCACCGTCGCCCGGCTGCTCGGGCGCCTCAAGGTGGGCAACGCCTATGTGAACCGCAACCAGATCGGTGCTGTGGTCGGAGTCCAGCCGTTCGGCGGCGAGGGTCTGTCCGGCACCGGCCCCAAGGCCGGCGGACCGCACTATCTCTACCGTTTCGCGACCGAACGGGCCGTCAGCACCGACACGACAGCAGCCGGCGGAAACGCGGCGTTGATGTCCATGGAAGAGACCTAGGGCGGGTCCACCCGTTCATTGACTTTTAACGGTCGGAAAGCTAAGATTGCGAACCATTCGCAATTGCAGGGCTCAGGTCTTGTACGTTTGTTTGTGCAACGGTTTTACCGAACGCGACGTGCATCGCGTCCTGGCCGAGGGTGCAAGCTCTCCGGCGAAGGTCTATCGTGCGCTGGAAACGGCGCCCCAGTGCGGCCGCTGCAAGTCTCAGATCAAGGACATGCTCAGCGAGCACGGTGCCAAGAGGGGTGGCGCCCAAGGCTCTTCGGGCAAGTCCGTCGGCTAGGCCAACTCCGGCAAATCCAACGTCTTTTCACGATGTGCGGACCGGTTTCCGGCTTCGAGCCGGCGCCCCGCATGCTTCTGCCTGATCGTGATTGGCTATCACTTGCACAAACCGGGTCGTGTGTCTGATTTTGAGAATGATTTTCATTTACGAACTACTTCAGGGATTGATGAATTGTTTGAACTTCTCTGAATAGTGTCGCCGTACTACTTGACATCAATCGGCTCTGTTCCATCTTAGGGCGCGGGTGGTTGCGGCTTCACGCCGCTGAAGAAAGGAATCCGACATGAAGGGCGACAAGCAGGTACTGAAGTGCCTGAACAAGGTTCTCTATAACGAGCTGACGGCCATCAACCAGTATTTCCTGCATTCGAAAATGCTGAAGGACTGGGGTTTCGAGACGCTGGCCAAGCACGAGCACGAGGAATCGCTCGACGAGATGAAGCACGCCGACACCTTGACCGAGCGGATTCTGTTTCTTGAGGGCGTGCCCAACTACCAGGACCTGGGCAAACTTCAGATCGGCGAGGATGTCCACGAAATCCTGAAGTGCGACCTGAGGCTGGAGGAAGTCGCGATCCCCGATCTGCGTGAAGGCATCCTGGTGGCCGAGAAAGCGAAGGACTTCGTGAGCCGCGATCTTTTCAGGTCGATTCTCGATTCCGAAGAAGAACATGTGGACTGGCTGGAAACACAGCTTGGTCTGATCGAGAAGGTTGGGCTCCAGAACTACCTGCA
>Ga0066187_1000429_pt1 | contig 14428 bp, 10 predicted proteins | sample WorMetexBAHAMAS1_FD_58706 | JGI IMG/M metagenome (GOLD analysis project Ga0066187, IMG submission 58706) | Marine gutless worms symbiont microbial communities from Max Planck institute for Marine Microbiology, Germany - Inanidrilus exumae... | ecosystem: Host-associated > Annelida > Digestive...
GGTGGTGCGCACCACCCAGGACGTGGGCGGCATGGTGCGCATGCTGCTGGGCCGGCGCTTCGACTACATCCTGGCGGCGCCCGAGGAGTTCGAGAGCCTGGCCGATCGCCTGGGCATCGCCGGCGAGGACATCGCGGCCATCGAGATGACCGATATCCCGCCCGGCAACGCGCGTTACCTGATGTGTTCGAAGGACGTCACCGACGAAATCATCGGCAAGTTCAACACGGCGCTGGCCGCCGGCCGCTAGGCGACGCCCGGCCAAAAGATCATGTCGGTTTTGGCGCGTGCGCCGGGGACCGTTCGGCGCTAGAAAGGCTCCTTAGTCTTTTCGGGGGGCACTGGGCGCATGACGCGCTATTCCATTTTCAGCCTGGCCAGGAACGCGCTGAGCCATCACCAGAACTGGCCCGAGGCCTGGCGCAGTCCGGAGCCGCAGCCGGAATACGACGCCGTCATCATCGGCGGCGGCGGCCACGGGCTGGCGACGGCCTATTACCTGGCCAAGGAGCATGGCATCACCAACGTCGCGGTCCTCGAGAAGGGCTGGCTCGGCGGCGGCAACACCGGGCGCAACACCACCATCGTGCGCTCCAATTACCTGCTTCGCGGCAACGCGCTCTTCTACGAGAAGTCCATGAAGCTGTGGGAGGGCCTGAGCCAGGACCTCAACTACAACGTCATGTTTTCGCAGCGCGGAGTCTTGAACCTGGCCCATACGGACGGCCAGGTCGACGCCTTCCAGCGGCGCGGCAACGCCATGCGGCTGAACGGCATCGATGCGGAGTATCTCTCGCGATCGGACGTGGCGGCCATGGTGCCGAGGCTCGATTGTTCGGCCCATGCGCGCTTTCCGATCATGGGCGGGCTGCTGCAGCCGCGCGGCGGCACGGCGCGGCATGACGCGGTGGCCTGGGGTTACGCCCGGGCCGCCGACGGTCTGGGCGTCGACATCATCCAGAACTGCGAGGTCACCGGCATCGACGTGCAGAACGGCCAGGTCCGTGGCGTGCAGACGACCCGGGGGCCGATCCGGACCCGCAAGGTCGGCCTTTGCGTCGCCGGCCATACGAGCCAGGTGGCGGCCATGGCCGGACTGAGGCTGCCCATCGAATCCCACGTGTTGCAGGCCATGGTCTCGGAGCCGATCAAACCCTGTCTCGACACCGTCGTCACCTCGGGCGCGGCGCATTGTTACATCAGCCAGTCGGACAAGGGCGAGCTCGTTTTCGGCGGCGATCTCGATTTCTACAATTCCTACGCCCAGCGCGGCAACTTCCCGATCATCCGCCATGTGGTCAGTTCGGTCCTGGCGCTGTTTCCGAGCTTCAGCCGGCTGAGACTGATGCGGAGCTGGGGCGGCGTCATGGACATGACCATGGACGGCAGCCCGATCATCGGCAAGACGCCGGTGGACGGTCTCTACCTCAACGGCGGCTGGTGTTACGGCGGTTTCAAGGCGACGCCGGGGTCGGGTTGGGTCTTCGCCCATACGGTGGCCCAGGACGAGCCGCATGAGCTCAATGCCTGCTTCGCCCTCGATCGTTTCGAAAAGGGCGCGGTCCTCGACGAGAAGGGCGCCGGGCCGGTGCCCAATGCGCATTAGGGGAACGCCATGCTGTTGATTCCCTGCCCCTGGTGCGGCGAGCGGGCCCAGACCGAGTTCACCTACGCCGGCGACGCCGCGCCCAAGCGCCCCGACCCGGAAACGGCGACGGCGGCCGACTGGGCCGACTACATCTATCTCCGCGACAATCCGAAGGGGCCGCACGACGAACTGTGGCAGCACACGGCCGGCTGCCGGCGCTACCTGAAGGTCCGCCGCGACACGGCCACCCACGAGATTATCGGCAGCGCCGCGCCCGACGAAGAGATCGACGGAGGCGGCGGATGACCGGCCAGCCTTTCCGCAACGCCACCGGCGGGCGCATCGAGCGGACGAAGCCGCTCCGCTTCACCTTCGACGGCGTCGAATACGAAGGCTTCGAAGGCGATACCCTAGCCTCGGCGCTGCTCGCCAACGGCGTCCGCCTGGTCGGGCGCAGCTTCAAATACCACCGCCGGCGCGGCATCTTCTCCGCCGGGGTCGAGGAGCCCAACGCCCTGGTGCAGTTGCGTGCGGGCGATCGCACCGAACCGGATCTGCGGGCCACCGAGGTCGAGCTCTTCGACGGGCTTATTGCCGAGAGCCAGAACCGCTGGCCGTCCCTCAAACACGACATCGGTATCATCAACGATTGGTTCGCGGCGCTGATCCCGGCCGGCTTTTACTACAAGACCTTCATGGCGCCGGCCAGGCTGTGGCACAGCTACGAGCACTGGATCCGCAAGGCCGCCGGCCTCGGCCGGGCGCCCGACGGCCCGGACCCGGATCGCTACGACCACCGATATGCCCATTGCGACGTGCTGATCGCCGGCGGCGGTGCGGCCGGTCTGATGGCGGCGCTCGCCGCCGGACGGGCCGGGGCGCGGGTGATCGTCGCCGACAATGGGTCCGACTGGGGCGGCTCGCTGCTCGGGCGCCGCGTCGATGTCGACGGCAAACCGGCGGCCGACTGGATCGCCGACGTGGTCACCGAGCTGGACAACCTGCCCGAGGTGACGCTGCTTAACCGATCGACCGTCACCGCCTATTACGACCACAACATGCTGCTCATCGCCGAGCGCGTCGCCGATCATGTGTCCGAACCGTCACCGCATCAGGTGCGCCAGCGCCTGTGGCAGGTCAGGGCGAAGGAGGTGGTCCTGGCCACCGGTGCTATCGAACGGCCGCTCACCTTCGACGACAACGACCGCCCCGGCGTCATGCTGGCCTCTGCGGCGCAAACCTACGCCAATCGATATGGCGTGCGTGCCGGCGGCAAGGCCGTGGTCTTCACCAACAACGATCATGCCTACGAGGTCGCCCTGGACCTCAAGGCGGCCGGCGTCGAGATCATGGCCGTGGTCGACGCCCGCGCCGATGTCAACGGGGAACAACACGACAAGCTGAAAGCCGCCAGCATCGGCCTTCTGGCCGGTCAGGTGGTCGTCGGCGTCGAGGGCAAAAAGGCGGTGCGCGCCGCCAAGGTCATGGCCTATGACAGCGAGTCGGACAGCGTCTCCGGTGACGTGAAGGCCATCGATTGCGACCTTCTCGCCGTCTCCGGCGGCTGGACGCCGAGCGTCCATCTGCTGAGCCAGGCCAAGGGCAAGATCCGCTACGACGACGGCCTCACCGCCTTCCGCCCCGACGCCTCGTTCCAGCGCGAACGCTCGGCCGGGGCGTGTAATGGCAGCATGGGGCTCGATGCGGCTCTTCAAGAAGGGGCGGAAGCCGGCGCCGAAGCGGCGCGGGCCGCCGGTTTCGACCAGGCGGCCGCGGGTGCGGTTCCCGCCGTCGATGTGGAACCGCTGCTGGCGCCGATGCCCCTGTGGCGGGTGCCTTCGGAACCGGGCGGCCATGGCAAGGCCTTCGTCGACCTGCAGAACGACGTCACCGCCGACGGCGTCGCCCTCGCTCATCGCGAAGGCTACCGCTCGGTCGAGCACCTGAAACGCTACACGACGCTGGGCATGGGCACCGACCAGGGGCGCACGTCCAACGTCATCGGCCTCGCCCTGATGGCGGGGCACCTGGGCGAGGCGATCCCGGCCGTCGGCACGACGACCTTCCGCCCGCCGTTCACGCCGGTGACGCTCGGCACCATCGCCGGCGAGGAGACGGGCGAACACTTTGCGCCGACCCGGCGCTCGGCCATGCACGATTGGCACGAAGCGAGAGGCGCGCCGTTCGTCCCGGCCGGCCTGTGGCTGCGCCCGCAGGGCTATCCGGGCGAAGGCGAGACGATCTTCGATGCCATGTACCGGGAGGCCAAGGCGGTGCGCGAACGGGTCGGCATGGTCGACGTGTCGACGCTGGGCAAGATCGACATCAAGGGCCGCGACGCCGCTGAATTCCTCAACCGGGTCTACATAAACGGTTTCGCCAAACTGCCCGTCGGCAAGGTCCGCTACGGGGTGATGCTGAGGGAGGACGGCCTCGTCTACGACGACGGCACGACCACCCACATCGCCGACAACCACTACATGATGACGACGACGACGGCGAAGGCGGTCGAGGTCATGCGGCACCTGGAATACCACGCCCAGGTCGTCTGGCCGGAGCTCGACGTGCACCTGATATCCGTCACGGAAGAGTGGGCGGCCATGGCCTTGGCGGGCCCGCACAGCCGCCGGGTTCTGGAAAAACTGACCGGCGACATCGACGTCTCCAACGAGGCCTGCCCGTTCATGGCCTTCCGCGAGGGCACCATCGGCGGGGCGCCGGGGCGGCTCTTCCGCATCAGCTTCTCCGGCGAACTGGCCTATGAGATCAACGTGCCGGCGGAGTACGGCCTCGACGTCTGGGAGCGGGTGCTGGAGGCGGGCGAAGAGTTCGGCATCGTGCCTTACGGGACCGAGGCCATGAACATCCTGCGCATGGAGAAGGGGCATATCGTCGGCGGCGAGCTGAACGGCCGCGCCAGCCCCGGGGATCTGGGTTTCGGCGGCATGCTCTCAAAGACCAAGGACTTCATCGGCCGGCGCGGTCTCGACCGCCCGGCCCTCCGGGCGGACGGTCGCAAGCAACTGGTCGGACTCATCCCCGTCGACGGCAAAACCAAGGTGCCGCGCGGCGCCCAATTGGTCCTCGACCCGGCAGCCCCACCGCCCGTCGTTTTGCAGGGCGAGGTGACGTCCAACGCCTACAGCCCCAATCTCGGCCATCCGATCGCCCTGGGCCTGCTCCGTGACGGCCGCGAGCGCCATGGCGAGACCCTGCACGCCCATTCGCCGGTGACCGGCGAAACGGTCCAGGTCTTCGTCACCGATCCCTGTTTCATCGACCCCAAGGGAGAGCGTCTCCGTGCCTGATGCCCAGCCTCACGCCATGACCCGGTCAGCCCTGGCCGCCCACTACCGGCCCGGCACCTACGGGGCCGATACGGGCGGCCATCCCGGCGTCTTTTTGACCGAACGGCGCGGCCTGGCTTTGGTCCACCTGGCCGGCGACGCCGCTGACGGCGCCTTCGCGCATGGCGTGAAAACGGAGACCGGCTGCGCGCTGCCGATCGAGCCCGGCACGGCGTCGGAAGACGGCCAGGGCTCCGCCGTCCTGTGGCTGGCCCCCGACCGCTGGCTCGCCGTTTCGGCCCGCCATGGCGGTGGGCTCTTGGAGGAACGCCTGCGGCTCGGGCTGGGGCAGGGCACGGTCGCCATCACGCCGGTCACCTCCGGGCGCACGGTGATCCGCGTCGCCGGCGCCCGGAGCCGTGACCTGCTGGCCAAGGGCTGCCCCGTCGACCTGCATCCCGACCATTTCCAGCCGGGCCTTTGCGCCGGCACCCTGATCGGTCCCTTCACGGTGGTGATTCACTGCGTCGAGCCGCATGCCTTCGACGTCTTCGTAGCGCGCAGCTTCGCCCGCGATTTCTGGCATTGGCTCCGAGAGGGCGCCGCCGAATTCGGGTACCGGGTCGAACCGGCTGCCGGCGGCGATTGACGGCGGCTTTTGCCGCCGAGGGTCGGCCGACGCCGGCAAGCTACGGGGAACGGTTCATCCTAAAAACTGACCAACGATACTCGCTGTTTTCCTCATGGCCGTGCTCGACACGGCCATCTCGTTGAATGCCTCAGCAGTGGCGACTGGCCGACGCCACATGACAACGTCCGCGCTAGATGGCCGGGTCAAGCCCGGCCACGAGGTCTTGGGGGCGGACCCAGCCAACCCGAGTCCGAAAAAAGGCGGGACAGCGGCCGCCGCGTCCGCAGGCCGGTGCCGCTCTACAGTCCGGCTTTAGGCAATGCCGGCCATCACGGTATCAGCACCCGTTAGGCTGTAGATGACCTAAGCCGGAACGTTCTCGATGATCCGCGACTGACGGAGTTCTTTGCGTCTTGTGCCGGGGATCGCCATGCTAATCGCACCCATCTCCGACGCCAATCGATCGCGCTTCTTTTCTCACCAGATCGGTGAAATGACGCACGGCCGCGTGCGGCACGGTTCGGGTGGCGAGATTAATGGGAGCAATCAGCTCGGTTTCTTTTTCGAAAGATCTGTAGGCAACGCCTTGAATCTGAACCTGGCAAAGGGACTCCGGCACAATCGTGTAGCCCAAACCGGCCGCCACCAAATTCAGTGTCGAAAGAATGCGAGGCGCCTCCTGCACGACTTGCGGCACGAAGCCGGCCTTGTGGTAGGCAGAGAAAATCGCATCGTAGAAACCGGCCCCGGCGCGGCTCCGGTACAATATGAGGGGTTCCTTGGCGAGTTTGTCGATCGTCAGGCCGCCGTCTTTTTTATCGCTTGGCGGAACCGCATAGGGATGGTTGTCCGGCAATGCGACGAGCATGGGCTCTTCCAGCAACGGATGGATATTCAGTCCGTGCGGATCGGGCGCCGGCGAACGGATGAAAGCGACGTCGATCCGTTCGTTGCGCAATCCATCGATCAACTCGACTGTCCCGAGTTCTTCCAACACTAGGTTGATCAACGGATAACGTTCTCGAAAGACACGGATCGTGTTGGGTATCATCGGATGGAACAGCGCGGAACTGGTGAAACCGATTGACACGACGCCCTGCTCACCACGCGCGGTTCGTTGCGCGCGGGCACGCGCCTGCGACACTTGCGCCAAGATGACTTCAGTATCGGCCAGGAAAGACCGCCCCGCCTCGGTTAGCTCCATGCCCCGTGGCAGGCGCTTGAAAAGTTGCAGGTTGAGCTCCGTCTCCAGAGCCCGGATCTGCTGGCTCAGGGGCGGCTGTTGAATGCCAAGCCGTTCAGCCGCACGCGTGACATGGCCCTCCTCGGCAACGGCTTGGAAATAACGGAGATGGCGCAGTTCCATGAACCATATTTATTCCATATTAATAATGGGAAAAACATATATTTTTAAAATGTATTAGTTTTCGGTAATGTATCCGCGATCATCGCAATTCGGAATAGGATCGCCGGTAGCAAACGCGGCCCGGCGGATTGGCGCAGTGTTAGAGTGGTGGGATGGCTATGAGCTTATACACGGACTATTTGGCTGAAATCGAAGACCGGAAAACTCAGGGTTTGCATCCGAAACCCATCGAAGACGGGGCGCTCGTCGAAGAGCTGATCGCGCAGATCAGGGACACCGGTCACGAGTACCGCGAAGAGTCCTTGAAGTTCTTCATCTACAACACCTTGCCGGGAACGACGAGCGCGGCGGGCGTTAAGGCGGCCTTCCTGAAAGAGATCATTCTCGGCCAGGCGGTGGTCGAAGAAATCACGCCGGCATTCGCGTTCGAACTCCTCTCGCACATGAAAGGCGGCCCATCCGTCGAGGTGTTGCTCGACCTGGCCTTGGGCGACGATGCCGACATCGCCCGGGCGGCCGCCGAGGTCTTGAAAACGCAGGTCTTCTTGTACGACGCGGATACGGACCGGCTGAAGGCGGCGTTCGACGCCGGGAACGCCATCGCCAAGGACATCCTCGAGAGTTACGCAGACGCCGAATTCTTTACCAAATTGCCGGACATCGAGGACGAAATTAAGGTCGTGACCTACGTTGCTGGGGAAGGCGATATCTCCACCGACCTCATGTCCCCGGGCGCCGAAGCGCATTCCCGCGCCGACCGGGAACTGCACGGCAAGAGCTTTATCTCGGAGAAAGCCCAGAAGGAGATCGAGGCGCTCAAAATCCAGCATCCCGGCAAGCGCCTCATGCTGATCGCCGAGAAGGGCACCATGGGTGTCGGTTCATCCAGGATGTCCGGGATTAACAACGTGGCGCTCTGGGCCGGTGAGCAGGCCAGCCCCTACGTGCCGTTCGTCAACATCGCGCCGGTCGTCGCCGGCACCAACGGAATATCGCCGATCTTCCTGACCACGGTGGGCGTCACCGGCGGCATCGGCATCGACCTCAAGAACTGGGTCAAGAAAGTGGACGAAGACGGCAACGTCATCATCAACAACGACGGCAACCCGGTCCTGGAAGAAAAGTATTCCGTAGCGACAGGCACGACCCTGACCATCGACACGAAGACCCAGAAACTCTGCTCAGAGGACGGCGCGCAAGAACTGGCCGACGTTTCAGCCTCCTTCTCGCCGCAATCGGTCGAGTTCATGAAAGCCGGCGGCTCCTATGCCATCGACTTCGGCAAGAAACTCCAGATCTTTGCCGCGGAAACCCTCGGCGTGGAACCGAAGCCGGTTTTTGCACCGGCCAAGGTGGTCTCCCACCCGGGCCAGGGCCTGACCGCGGTCGAGAAGATCTTCAACCGGAATGCCGTGGGCGTACCCGAAGGCACGGTCCTGCACGCCGGTTCCGACGCCACGGTGAAGGTGAATATTGTCGGCTCCCAGGACACCACCGGTCCCATGACCGTCCAGGAACTGGAAGCCATGGCCGCGACCGTGATTTCGCCCGTCCTCGACGGCGCCTACCAGTCCGGCTGTCACACGGCCTCCGTGTGGGACAAGAAAGCGCAGGCCAATACGCCGAAGCTGATGGCCTTCATGAACAAGTTCGGCCTCGTCACCGGCCGCGACCCGAAGGGCCAGTACCACGCCATGACGGACGTGATCCACAAGGTCCTGAACGACATCGCCATCGACGACCGGGCGATCATTATCGGCGGCGATTCCCACACCCGCATGTCCAAGGGTATTGCGTTCGGCGCGGATTCGGGAACCGTTGCGCTGGCGCTGGCCTTGGGCCAGGCGAGCATCGCCGTCCCTGAGTCCGTGAAAGTGACCTTCAAGGGCAAGATGGGCGATCACATGGACTTCCGTGACGTGGTCCACGCGACCCAGGCCCAGATGCTGGCCCAGTTCGACGGGGAAAACGTCTTCCAGGGCCGAATCATCGAAGTGCACATCGGGACGCTGCTGGCCGATCAGGCCTTCACCTTCACCGATTGGACCGCCGAGATGAAGGCCAAGGCGTCCATCTGCATTTCCAACGATGAAACCTTGATCGCATCCCTCGAGATCGCCAAGGCCCGTATCAAGGTCATGATCGACAAGGGCATGGAGATCCCGTCGGGTATGCTCCAGGGCCTCATCGACAAGGCCGACAAACGCATCCAGGAAATCAAATCCGGCGAGCAACCGGCCCTGAGGCCGGACGACAACGCCAAGTACTTCGCGGAAGTCGAGGTCGATCTCGACCAGATCGATGAGCCGATGATTGCCGACCCGGACGTCGATAATATCGATATCGCGAAACGCTATACGCACGATACCATTCGGCCGATCTCTTACTATGGTGCCGAGAAACCGGTCGATCTCGGCTTCGTCGGGTCCTGCATGGTTCACAAGGGCGATATGAGCATCATCGCCCAGATGTTCCGCAACATCGAAAAATCAGAGGGCACCGTCGCGTTCAAGGCGCCCCTGGTCGTCGCGCCGCCGACCTACAACATCGTCGACGAGTTGAAGGCCGAAGGGGATTGGGAAATCCTGCAGAAGTATGCCGGCTTCGAATTCGACGACACGGCACCCAAGACCGAGGCCCGGACGGCTTACGAGAACACCCTCTACCTGGAGCGCCCAGGCTGCAACCTCTGCATGGGCAACCAGGAAAAGGCGGAAAAGGGCGATACGGTCATGGCGACCTCGACCCGCCTGTTCCAGGGACGGGTCGTCGCCGATTCCGCAGACAAGAAGGGCGAGTCGCTGCTCGCCTCGACACCGGTCGTGGTGTTGTCGACCATCCTCGGCCGGACACCGAGCATCGACGAGTACAAGTCGGCGGTGGACGGCATCGACCTGACCAAGTTCGCCCCGCCGCTCGCCTGAGCCGGGCTAACTGCCCAAGGCTGATGGCGACGGTTGGGCTTGCCGGCGCTGGCCGATTTTCGCCACTACGTGCTCAGGCGCATGATGAAGGACGCGGCCTAAGGTGTTGATCCGGAGCAGCTCTTCCTTTGGGCAGTTTATGGGCGGGCAGGCCGCCGCCGGGAGAAACGATCACTTCCCCGTGAGAACGGTCCGGCCGGGCCGGTCTCACCGGCATGTGATTGGCCGGTGGAGGCGCCTTCCTGTATCCACACGGTTTATGACAGTATTGCGAAAATCCCTGATGGCGATGGTGCTGGCCAGCTTCCTCGCCGGCCCGGCCGCCGCCGGCGAAAATCTGACCGTGGTCGAGCTGTTTACCTCGCAGGGCTGCTCGTCCTGCCCGCCCGCCGATGCCATGCTGGGCGAACTGGCCAAGCGCGACGACGTGCTGGCGCTCTCCGTGCACGTGGATTACTGGGATTACATCGGCTGGAAGGACCCGTTCGCCAAGCCGGAACACGGCATGCGCCAGCGCGAATACGCCAAGCGTTTCGAGCTCAAGTACGTCTACACGCCGCAGATGGTGGTGCAGGGGACCTACCAGATGGTCGGCTCGCACCGCGAAGAGGTCATGGAGGTGCTGGCCAAGGCCGACCGCCTGCCCCGGGTGCCGGTGTCCCTGGAACAATCCGAGCACCAGGTGTCCTTGGGATTGCCGGAAACCGCCATGCGCGAGGAGGTTCGCGTGCTCTCCGTGTTCTTCGATCACAAACACGAAACCTCGATCGATCGCGGCGAGAACAGCGGCCGGACGCTCGCCTATTACAACGTGGTCCGCGATATTAATCCCATCGCCGTCTGGCGCGGCGAGGCCATGAACATCGAAATCCCCGTCGAGCACGCCATGGCCGACGCCTGTGCCATCGTCCTGCAATCGGCCCAATCGGGACATATCATCGGTGCTGCCGTCGTCGGCCTCGAGAAAAAATGACAGCCAGAAAACGACCGCCTGGGGCGGTGCCGCTCGTCGGGGTGATTGCGCCCCATCACCTCGAGCGGAGGGCATTCCATGCGTCAGGAAAGACAATCGGTTGCACCCCATCCAATACCCGAAAGCGCCTTTCGCAAGGAACTGCCTCTCCGCGACCTTCTCCGCGATCCGGTCATCGGCAAACTGATGGCCCGCGACGGCGTCAGCCGGTCGGATCTACTCCGGCTGCTGGACGGTGTTCGTGACGGCTTGGCCGAACGGCGCCAGGGGTTCTATGAACCGGCGCCAAAAGCGGCTTGATTTTGTCACGCGGAGCCGAAATCGCGAGGACCGGGTCGCCATGACCATGGTGTAACCCCACGCCCGCCGGCGACGAGTCCCCCTCGTGCGGCACGGCAAACTCAAACCGGAAAAACGGTCGCCGCGGAAAAACCGCGGCTTTTCTTTTGCCTGGCCGTCCGATGGCGGCCGGACGCTCAGGAGACAATCAGGCCCTTCTCCATGACCGCTGCCATGCGCCGCGAGAAGGCGACCGGGTCGGAGACCGGTTCGCCCTCGACGATCTTGGCCTGATCAAGCAAGAGCCAGGCGGCGTCTTCAATGACCGGATTGGGGCCGTCCCCTTTTTGTGTCGCCGCGTTGAGCGCCTTGATCAGGCCATGGGAGGGATTGACCTCGAGGATCCTCGGAGTCGAATAATCCAGCTGCTTGTGCTGTTTCAGCAGGCGTTCCATGTGCATGTCCATGTCGCCCTCCTCGGCGACCAGGCAGACGGCGCTGTCGGTCAGCCGTTCCGAGGCGCGGACATCCTTGACCGTATCGCCGAGCGCCACCTTGAGGGCGGCGACCAGCGGCGATACGTCGGACTTCGCCGGCTCGTCCTTGTTGTCCTTGTCGTCCCCTTCCTTGGCCTCGATCTTGTCCAGGTCGACGCCGCCGCGGGTCGCCGACTTGAAGGGCTTGCCCTCGAATTCGCCGACCGACGGCATCCAGAACTCGTCGACCGGATCGGTGAGCAGCAGGACCTCGACGCCCTTGGCCCGGAAGCCTTCGAGCTGCGGGCTGCGGGCGACCTGTTCGGCATCCTCGCCGGTGATATAGTAGATGGCATCCTGGCCCGGTTGCAGGCGCTCGACATAGCCCTTGAGGCTGGTCAGGTCGTCGCCGTGGGTCGAACGGAAGCGCGCGATCTCGATCAGCTTGTCGCGGTTCTCGAAATCCTCGTAGAGACCTTCCTTGATCACCGGGCCGAAGTTCTCCCAGAAATCCTTGTATTCGTCCGGCGCCTTTTCGGCCTTCTTCTTCAACTCGCCGATCAGGCGCTTGACCAGGGCCTTGCGGATCTTGGTCAGTGCCGGGTTGTGCTGAAGCATCTCGCGGCTGATGTTGAGCGGCAGGTCTTCCGAGTCGACGATACCGCGGACGAAGCGGAAATACCCGGGCAGCAATTCCTCGCAATTGTCGGTGATGAAGACCTTCTTGACGTAGAGTTTGACCTGGGTCTTGCGGTCCGGATGGAACAGGTCGAACGGCCGCTGCGAGGGCACGAACAACAGGTTGGTGTAGGCCATGACGCCCTCGACCCGGTTGTGCAGCGTCAGCCACGGGTCGTCGAAGGCATGCGCCGCGTGGTGGTAGAATTCCTTGTATTGGTCTTCGGTGATGTCCCTCTTGTCCCGGGTCCACAGCGCCGACGCCGTGTTCAGCGTGCGCTCCTCGTCGTCCTTCTCGATCGGCTTCAAGACGATCGGAATGCCGATGTGGTCCGAGTAGGTCTTGACGATGTTTTCGATGCGCATCGCCTCGAGGAATTCCTTTTCCTCTTTTTTCAGGTGCAGAACGACGTCGGTGCCGCGTCCGCCGCGCTCGCCTTCCTCGATGGTGAACTCACCCTTGCCGTCCGAAGTCCACACCCAGGCGCCGTCCTCGCCGGCCTTGCGGGTCACGACCTCGACCTTGTCGGCGACCATGAAGGCGGAATAGAAACCGACACCGAACTGGCCGATCAGGTCGACGCTCTCAGATCCTCCGCCTTTTTTCCCTTTCTTGCCGTCATCTTTTTTGGCCCCGCTCAGTTGGTCCATGAAGGCCTGGGTGCCGGAGCGCGCGATGGTGCCGAGCGTTTCCGACAGCTCGTCGTGGCCCATGCCGATGCCGTTGTCCGATACGGTCAGCGTCTTGGCCTTGGCATCGACGCTCAGGGTTACGCCGAAGTTGCCGTCGCCGGCAATCAGGTCGGGCTCGGTCAGGGCGCGGTAGCGCAGCTTGTCGCAGGCGTCCGACGCGTTGGAGATGAGCTCGCGCAGGAAGATTTCCTTATGGCTGTAAAGCGAGTGCGCGACGATATCGAGCAGCTTGCTCACTTCCGCCTGGAAGGTGAAGGTTTCCTTCGTCATGGTTAAAGGTCCCCGGTTTAACGAAACAAATAAAATAAGCCGGGCCTCATATGGCGCATGCGGACGGCCTCCGCAAGCCCCTTGCGCGCAGTGTTTTCCCGTCGCTACTCTTAACGGTGACGGAGGATCGGCATGACCGACGAACGCCTGGAGAAGGCGCGTCAGCGCTTGTTACGGGAAATCGCCTATGACGCTCGTGATACGGCGTCCTGGACCGGCCGCCGGGTTTTTTCCGAGCGGGTCATGACCGCCATGGAGTCCGTGCCCCGCCACGAGTTCGTGCGTCCCGAGGACCGGGTCGCCGCTTACGTCAACCGGCCGCAGCGGATCGGACACGGCCAGACCATATCGCAACCCTATATCGTCGCCCTGATGACCGACCTGCTCGATCTCGAAGGCGATGAGACGATTCTCGAGATCGGCGCCGGTTGCGGATATCAGGCTGCCGTGCTGGCAACGGTCGCCGAGGGCGGTCACGTCTATTCCATCGAAACGGTCGAGGCCCTCGCCGAGGGCGCGCGCAAACGTCTCGATCGTCTCGGATATTCGAACATCGACGTGCGCTCCGGCGACGGTTACGGAGGATGGCCGGAAGAGGCCCCTTTCGATGCGGTTATCGTCACCGCGGCGCCGGAACGAATACCGGAGACCCTGGTTGAGCAAATGAAGCCCGGCGGGCGCATGGTCATTCCCATCGGCCGTGCCCATTCGCGCCAAATGTTGATCTTGCTCCGCAAGGATAGGCGCGGCCGGGTCTCCTCCGACAAGGTCCTGCCCGTCGCCTTCGTACCCCTGGTGCCGCGCGAGCCCCTGAACTGACGGCACCGGTGCCGAACAGGTCTCGAATTCGGCCGAAAAAAAGTTTTTCTCACTTTTTTCCGACTGGGTGACTTGGTCACTGAGGCTTTTCTCCGCTGATGGTCTTATGGCGACTGACCGGGGGGGTGAACCTCTCCTCTTGCTCCTCCCCCAGAGCACCCCGGTCAACCTCCCTGTTGAACTCGCCGACCCTTCTTGGGTCGGCGTTTTTTTCGGGACCCGGAGCCGGACTCTGCAATTACGGCGAGTCCGGCTCCGGCACCGCTCACAAAAAGTTGATGACAAGAAACCGTAATTGGGATACGGGGGATTTTGGATTTTCAGTTATAGGTTTTGTGATTGGTGAAATGGAATGGGAAGGAAACCAGCGACCGGCGTTGGCCGGGGACTAGAGCGCATTTGAGGAACGTTGAATCAAAATTAACGGTTTTCTGATTCCCTGAC
>Ga0066187_1000430_pt1 | contig 14426 bp, 12 predicted proteins | sample WorMetexBAHAMAS1_FD_58706 | JGI IMG/M metagenome (GOLD analysis project Ga0066187, IMG submission 58706) | Marine gutless worms symbiont microbial communities from Max Planck institute for Marine Microbiology, Germany - Inanidrilus exumae... | ecosystem: Host-associated > Annelida > Digestive...
AACCGGAATACACCTTAGAAAAGCCGTCAGACCGTCCAAACAAGTGGGACCACCTCACGATGTACCCTTAGGGTCCTCGCCCATGTCAACGACAACAACAAACCCACCTATCACCGGGGACCTTGACGAGCACCACGAAACCGAAGCGGAACCGAACTCACCGTTTCGCACGCCGCCTCACAATATCGAGGCGGAAAAGGGCCTGCTTGGTGCCGTTCTGATCAACAACCGGGCCTACGAGCGCGTCTCCGAGTTCCTGCGCCCCGAACATTTCGCCTTCGAGCGCCACGGGCGCATCTACGAGGCGATCTCCAAGTTGATCGAGCGCGGCCAGGTCGCCGACGGCATCACTCTGCAGCGCTTTTTCGAGCACGAACAGGGCCTCGCCGAGATCGGCGGACCTGCCTATCTCGCCGAACTGGCGGGCGCGGCGGCCAGTGTCATCAACGCCTTCGAGTACGGCCGCATCGTTTACGACCTGCACCTGAAACGCGAACTGATCAATCTCGGCGAGGACATGGTCAACCGCGCCTTCGGCGGTGCCGTCGACGACGACGCCACGGGTCAGATCGAAAGCGCCGAGCAGAGCCTCTACGACCTCGCGACGTCGGGCGACTACGAAGGCGGTTTCAAGGACTTCAAGGATTCCGTGCTCGAGGCCATCGGCATGGCGGAAGCGGCACACAAGCGCGAGGGCGGCCTCGCCGGCGTCGGCTCCGGATTCACCGATCTCGACAAGCTGCTGGGTGGGTTGCATCCCTCCGACCTGGTCATCCTCGCCGGCCGCCCGGCCATGGGAAAAACCGCGCTCGCTACCAACATCGCCTTCAACGCCGCTTACGACTACCTGAAAACGCAAGCCGGCGAAGGCGCCGTCGTTGGGTTCTTCTCTCTCGAGATGTCGGCCGAGCAATTGGCGGCACGTATTCTCTCCGAACAGTCGAGCATCTCCTCGGACCGCATGCGCAAGGGCGAGCTGACCAACGACGAGTTTACGCGACTCGTCCACGCCAGCCAGGCGCTACACGAGATCCCGATCTTCATTGACGACACGCCGGCGTTGACCGTCAGCGCGCTTCGCACCCGGGCCCGACGCCTCAAGCGCCAGCACAACCTGGGCCTCATCATCGTCGACTACCTGCAACTGCTATCCGGCTCCGGCCAATCGAGGAATGACGGACGCGTCCAGGAAGTCTCGGAGATCACCCGCGGCCTGAAGACGCTGGCCAAGGAACTGCACGTCCCGGTACTGGCCCTGTCGCAGCTCTCAAGGCAGGTCGAGAACCGCGAGGACAAGCGCCCACAGCTTTCCGACCTTCGCGAATCAGGCTCCATTGAACAGGACGCCGACGTTGTCCAGTTCATCTTCCGCGAGGAGTACTACGTGGAGAAGGCCGAGCCGCAGCAACGGGCCGAGGAGAGCGCTGAGAAATACGCCGAGCGCTACCGCAACTGGGAGGAACGCAAGGAACGCGTCCACAATATCGCCGAGATCATCGTTGCCAAGCAGCGCCACGGCCCAATCGGTACCGTCAAGCTGATGTTCGACGGCCAGTTCACCCGCTTCGGGGACCTTGATCCCTATCACGAAGGCGGATAGAGAGGACCGGCCATGTCCGGTCTCGAAACAAATATCCCCGAAAACCGCGCCGGCGCGGTTTTGACCATCGACCTCGAGGCGGTTCGCGCCAATTACCGGATCCTGCTCGACCGCCTGAACGGCGTTCCCTCGGCTGCCGTCGTCAAGGCCGACGGCTACGGCCTAGGCGCCGACAAGGTGGCACCGGCCCTCGCGGCGGCCGGTTGCGATACCTTCTTCGTCGCCCATCTCGAGGAAGGCGTTCGGTTGCGTCCGCTGGTTCCCGCCTGTGCCATCCACATCCTCAACGGCTTTCTCGCGGACGCCGCCGACGCCTACCGAGAGTACCGGCTAACCCCCGTCCTCGGCAGCCTCGTTGAAATCGACGCCTGGAAGGGCTTTTGTGGTGACACCCCTCTGCCCTGCGATATCCATGTCGATACGGGCATGCTGCGCCTCGGTCTACCACCCGACGAACTGCAGCGGATCGCCGACGACCCGTCGCGTGTCGCCGGCCTCGACATCACCTACGTGATCAGCCATCTGGCATCGGCCGACGAGATCGAAAACCCGCAGAACCCGGCCCAACTCGACGCCTACAGCAAGGCCCGGCGCGTATTGCCGCAAGGCATGGCCTGCTTCGCCAACTCATCGGGCATTTTCCTCGGCGCCGAATATCATTTCGACCTGGCCCGCCCCGGCGTCGCTCTATACGGCGTCAATCCGCGGCCGGAAACGGCTAACCCAATGCACGGCACGGTTACCTTGAAGGGGCGGATCGTGCAGGTTCGCGACGCCACTTGCGGGCAGTCGGTGGGATACGGCGCCAGCTACGACGTCCCGAAACCGTCCCGCATCGCCACTGTGCCAGTCGGTTATGCGGACGGATATTTGCGCTCGCTTTCCAACCGCGCCAGCGGCTACATTGGCGGTCATCGTGTCCCCCTTGTCGGACGGGTTTCCATGGACCTCATCACCTTTGACGTCACCGGCGTCCCGGATCATCTCTGCCGCCCCGGCGCCTGGATCGAACTGATCGGGCCCAACCGGCCGGTCGACGCCGTCGCCGAGGAAGCCGGCACCATCGGCTATGAGATCCTGACCTCGCTCGGCGGACGCTATCACCGCGCTTACACGGACGCGGGCTGAGGAACGGCCGGTGAAGTTCGTCAGAGCCATCGGTCGTGTGTTCCTCGCTTTCCTGGCGACCGCCGGGCGGTTGACGCTGTTCACCATCGAGGGCACATCTCATTGTTTCCGCGGCCCCTGGTATTTCCGCATCATCGGCCGCCAGATGGTGGAGATCGGCTACTACTCGCTGCCCGTCGTCGGCCTCACCGCCGTCTTCGCCGGCATGGTGCTGGCCCTGCAGACCTACATCGGCGCGTCCCGCTTTTCCGCCGAGGGCGCCATCGCCAACATCGTTGTCGTCGCCCTAACCCGTGAACTGGGTCCGGTGCTGGCCGGCCTCATGGTCGCCGGGCGCATTGGCGCCGCCATGGCCGCCGAGATCGGCACCATGCGGGTCACCGAGCAGATCGACGCCCTGACGACGCTGTCGACCAACCCCATGAAATACCTGGTGGCTCCGCGCCTCATCGCCGGCCTGACCATGCTGCCGATCCTGGTCTTCATCGCCGACGTCATTGGCGTCTTCGGCGGCTATATCGTCGCCGTCTACAAGCTCGGCTTTAATCCGGCCAACTACCTGAAGGACACCTGGAACTTCATGGAGGCCTCCGACGTGATTTCAGGCCTCGTCAAAGCCGCGGTCTTCGGTTTCATCGTCACTCTCATGGGGTGTTATCACGGCTACCACTCCAAGGGCGGCGCCCAGGGTGTCGGCATGGCGACCACGAATGCTGTTGTGTCCGCCTCCATCCTTATTCTCTGCTTCGACTACATCCTGACCGAGATATTCTTCGCAAAATGACAGGCGAACCCGCCAATCGCCCGAAGATACGCATGCGCGACGTGCACAAGGCGTTCGGCGAAAAGAAGGTGCTGGCCGGCGTCGACCTCGACGTCGGGGTTGGCGAATCACTCGTCATCATCGGCGGTTCCGGCACCGGTAAATCGGTGACCATCAAGTGCATCCAAGGGCTCCTGACGCCTGACCGCGGCTCGATCGAGATCGACGGCGAGGAGGTGGTCGGCATGGCGCCGGCCGACCGTGAACGCATCAACAACCAGCTCGGCATGCTATTCCAGGCCGCCGCCCTTTTCGACAGCCTGCCGGTCTGGGAGAACATCGCCTTCGGACTGCTGGCCGAAAAACGCTGCACGCGAAAGGAAGCCCGCGACATCGCCGTCGACAAACTAGCGCTCGTCGGCCTCGGCCCCGACATCGCCGACGTCTGGCCGGCGGAGCTTTCCGGCGGCATGCAGAAACGCGTCGGTCTGGCCCGCGCCATCGCCGCCGACCCCAAGATCATCTTCTTCGACGAGCCGACCACCGGCCTCGACCCGATCATGGCCGACGTCATCAACAACCTGATCGTCGCCGTCAACCGCAAGGTCGGCGCCACGGCCCTGACCATCACCCACGACATGGCGAGCGCCAAGAAGATCGGCGACCGCATCGCCATGCTCTATGACGGAAAGATCATCTGGGCCGGCCCGCCGGACCTGGTCAACGAGTCCGGCAACCCCTACCTCGACCAGTTCGTCAACGGCCGCGCCGACGGACCGATCAAGATGGCGTTACGGGCGTAGACCCGGTGACCGGGCCACGGCTATGCTGCACCAGCCATGCCCGAACTCCCCGACATCACCGTCTACATCGAAGCCCTCGAAGCTCGGATCATCGGCAAGAGCCTGACGGAAGTTCGTCGCAACAGCCCTTTCCTGTTGCGCTCGGTGGAGCCGCCGCCGGAAGCCGCTTACGGCCACTCCGTCGTCGGCCTCCGACGCTTGGGAAAACGCATCGCCATCGGTTTCGACAATGACGTCTGGTTCGTCCTGCACCTGATGATCGCAGGTCGCCTACATTGGCGCGAGCTTGGCGCCAAGGTCGGCGGCAAGACCATGCTCTCAGCCTTCGATTTCGAGGACGGCAGCTTGATACTGACCGAGGCCGGCACCAAGAAGCGGGCCTCCTTATATGTCGTTCACGGCGAGGACGACCTAGGCCGGCATGACCCGGGCGGCGTCGAGGTTACGGACTGCGATGCCGCAGCCTTCGGCGAGCGGCTGCGCCAGAGCAATCACACGCTCAAGCGTGCGTTGACCGACCCCCGGCTGTTCAGCGGCATCGGCAACGCCTATTCGGACGAAATCCTGCATGCCGCGAACTTGTCACCGGTCAAGCTGACCGGCAGCCTCACGGATGAGGAAATCGATCGGCTGCATCGATCCACCATCGAATCACTGAACCATTGGACGGCAGTTCTCCGCGACGAAACCGGCGATGGCTTCCCGGAGAAGGTGACCGCCTTTCGCGACGGCATGGCCGCGCACGGGCGCTTCGGAAAACCCTGTCCGGTCTGCGCCACACCGATCCAGCGCATCCGCTACGCGTCCAACGAAACCAACTACTGCCCGCAATGCCAGACCGGTGGCAAGGTTCTGGCCGACCGCTCCCTGTCGCGGCTCCTCAAGAAGGACTGGCCGCGCACCGTCGACGAACTGGAGAAATTGAAGCCGACGTGATCGCCGCCGATTCGGCCCTTTTCGGCGGTTTCCCGGCGCAAAGGGCCGTTCGGAACGGGGCCGATCAGGCGCGGGGCAACGCCTACGGCAAGCGGGTTGTACGCATCATCATTATCCTCTAAGTCAGGGGCTGAAACCGCGCCGTTTCGGAAAAGGAAGAAAGGCCCCCGGTGGCCCGAAAGACAACCGCCTTCGTCTGCCAGGAATGTGGCGCCGCCCACCCGAAGTGGGCCGGGCGTTGCGACGCCTGCGGCGGCTGGAACTGCCTGGTCGAGGAGCAGGCGCCGGAAAGCGCACCCAAGGGCCTCGGCGCCAAGAAAGGCCGCAAGATCGATTTCGTCGGCCTCAAGGGAAACGAGAAACAGGCACCGCGTCGGCAAAGCGGTATCGCCGAGTTCGACCGTGTCACCGGCGGCGGGTTGGTTCCGGGCTCGGCGACCCTGGTCGGCGGCGATCCCGGGATCGGCAAGTCGACCGTCTTGATGCAGGTCACCGCTGCCCTTTCGGGTGGGCTCCGTTGCGCCTATATCTCCGGCGAGGAGGCCATAGACCAGTTGCGCTTGCGCGCCGCCCGGTTGGGCCTCGCCGATGCCCCGGTGGCGCTGGCCGCAGCCACCTCCGTGCGCGATATCGTCGCAAGCATCGGTGACGCCGACGGCCCGGACGTGGTCGTCATCGATTCCATCCAATGCATGTACGTGGATACCCTCGACTCCGCGCCGGGCACCGTCGCCCAGGTTCGTACCTCGGCCCAGGAATTGATCCGCGTCGCCAAGCGCTGCGGCATGGCGCTGATCCTGGTCGGTCACGTGACCAAGGAGGGCATGATCGCGGGTCCCCGGGTCCTCGAACACATGGTCGACACGGTGCTCTATTTCGAGGGCGACCAGAGCCACCAGTTCCGCATCCTGCGCGCCGTCAAAAACCGCTTCGGTCCGGCCGCCGAGATCGGCGTCTTCGAGATGACGGAAACCGGCCTGCAGGAGGTGGCCAATCCCTCGGCGCTGTTCCTCGCCGATCACCACGGCGAGGTCAGCGGCGCATCGGTTTTCGCCGGCATCGAGGGCAGCCGCCCGGTGCTGGTCGAGATCCAGTCGCTGATCGCGCCGTCTACCCTGGCGACGCCGCGCCGCGCCGTCGTCGGTTGGGACTCGGGCCGGCTGGCCATGTTGATGGCGGTTTTGGAGACCCGGTGCGGGCTTGCCTTGGGCAATTCGGAAGTGTACCTAAACGTCGCCGGCGGCCTGAAAATCGCCGAACCGGCGGCCGATCTCGCCGTTGCGGCGGCGCTGGTGTCGTCGGTCACGGGTGTCGCGGTCCCGGCCGAGACGGTGGTCTTCGGTGAAGTGGGTCTGTCCGGCGAGGTGCGCGCCGTGTCGCAGATCGAAGCGCGGCTGAAGGAAGCGGAAAAGTTGGGTTTCACCCGCGCCATCGTGCCCAAGGTGAAAACGAAAAAGGGCGGTTCAAGCCCCAGTTTCGGCGCTAAAATGGACGTGACGGAGATCGACCACCTTGACGGCCTTCTGGCCCTGTTCTCGGACGGTAACGTGAGTCCCGCCCGGGCCGATTGGAAAAGGCATGGATAATCTCGGCGACCTTCCGATCAACCTATTCGACGCCGGCGTCATCGCCGTGCTTTTGGTGTCAGCGTTCCTCGCCTATGCCCGCGGTTTCGTCCATGAAGTGCTATCCATTGGCGGCTGGATCGGCGCCATTTTCGCAACCTTCTACGGTTTTCCCATCCTCAAACCTTATGCACGCCAACACATCCCCATCGAACTGGCGGCCGACCTGACGACCGGTTTAATCCTGTTCGTCGTCTCCCTGGTGTTGTTTTCCTATTTCACCCGCTCGGCAGCAAAATTGGTGCAAAATAGCGCGCTCAATGCCCTCGACCGGGCGCTCGGTTTTTTATTTGGGCTTGTCCGCGGCGCCGCCATCGTCTGCGTCGCCTACATCGGTCTCGAACTGGCGATGCCGGAGGACGAGCATCCAGAACTGGTCAAGGAGGCGCGCTCCATGGAGCTAATCCAACCCGGTGCCCAATTCCTGACATCCCTATTACCCGACGAAGCGGTGGCCAACGCCGCCCAACGGGCGAAGAAACGGACCAAGGACCTGATGGGCGCCAGCGAAGCCGTGGACGCCATCATCTCGCCCAAGCCGAAGGATGCGAAGGACAAGAAAGAGACTCCGGAAGGCGCCTATCGGCGCAAGGAGCTGAAGGACATGGAACGGCTGATCGACTCAAGCCAGAATCCGAACTAACCGAGGGAACCAACGTCACATGGCCGACCCCGACACACCGAACCCGTTGAAAAAGATCTCGCCCGAGGACGACGACCATCCCAAGGAGGAATGCGGCCTTTTCGGGATATACGGCCAAAACGACGCTGCGACCCACGCTGTGCTCGGCCTGCATGCCCTGCAGCATCGGGGTCAGGAAGCGGTCGGCATCGTCGCCTACGACGGCGAGCAGTTTCACAGCCACCGGGCCCTCGGTTTGGTTGGTGACAACTTCGAATCGCAAGACGTCATGGCCCGCCTGACCGGCGACATGGCGATTGGCCATGTGCGCTACTCGACCAGCGGCGACACGGTCCTGCGTAACGTCCAACCGCTGTTCGCCGATTTCAAGTTCGGCGGTCTGGCCATGGCCCACAACGGCAACCTGACCAACGCCTACACATTGCGCCACCGCCTCGTCCAACGGGGCTGCCTGTTCCAATCGACCAGCGACACCGAGACCATCATTCACTTGGTCGCCATCAGCGAATACGGCCGAGTCGTCGATCGCATTACGGATGCCTTATCGCAGATCGAGGGCGCCTATTCGCTGATCGCCATGACCCAGAAAAAGTTGATCGGCGTGCGCGACCCCTACGGCGTGCGGCCATTGGTCATCGGCCGCTTGGGCGATTCCGTGGTTCTGACGTCCGAAACCTGCGCGCTCGACATCATCGGCGCCGATTTCGTCCGCGACGTGGAACCGGGAGAGATCGTCGTCATCGATGAGTTGGGGGTGCAGAGTCTCAAGCCGTTCAACAAGCGACCGTCGCGTTTTTGTATCTTCGAATACATCTACTTCGCGCGGCCGGACAGCGTCATGGAAGGGCACAACGTCTATGCCGTACGCAAACGCATCGGGGCAGAGCTGGCGCGCGAGAGCCATATCGATGCCGACGTCGTCGTGCCGGTCCCCGATTCCGGTGTGCCCGCCGCCATCGGCTATGCGGAAGAGGCCGGGCTGCCGTTTGAACTCGGCATCATCCGCAACCATTACGTTGGGCGCACCTTTATCGAACCGACGGACAACATCCGCCATTTGGGTGTCCGGCTCAAACACAACGCCAACGGCGCCCACCTGAAAGGCAAACGGGTGGTGCTCGTCGACGACTCGATCGTGCGTGGCACGACGTCGGTCAAGATCGTCGAGATGGTTCGCAACGCCGGCGCCGCGGAAGTCCACATGCGGATCTCCAGCCCACCGACGACGGATGCCTGCTTCTATGGCATCGACACGCCGGAACGGGAGAAACTGCTGGCCGCCCGCATGGATGTGATGGCCATGCAGGGTTACATCGGCGTCGACAGTCTCGCTTACATATCGACCGACGGTTTGTACAGGGCGGTCGGCGCGGAAAATCGCGACGACGACCGGCCCCAGTACTGCGACGCCTGCTTCACGGGCGACTACCCGATCCCGCTCCGCGACCGCGAGGAAGAACCGGTCCCCAATCTGCTGACCCTCCTGGACGAGCCGAACTGACCATGACCCAGGGACGACTGGAAGGCCGCGTGACTCTGATCACCGGCGCGTCACGAGGTATCGGGCGCGCCGTCGCCGAACGCTTTGCCGCCGAAGGCGCGCAGTTGATCCTGGTTGCCCGGACCCCGGGTGCCCTCGAGGAGGTCGATGACCGGGTACGGGAAATCTCGGGTCGCAAGGCGACGCTGGTGCCCTTGGATCTCACCGACTTTGACGGTATCGACAATCTCGGCGCCGCGATCCACGAACGCTTCGGCCGATTGGATATCCTCATTGGCAACGCCGGGACCCTGGGCACCCTGTCGCCTTTGGGACACATCAAGCCGGACGTCTGGAACAACGTCGTGGCCATCAATTTGACGGCGAATTGGCGACTGGTCCGGAGCTTCGATCCCCTGCTCCGCCAATCAGACTCGGGACGCTGCGTCTTCGTGACGTCGACCGTCGGCCATCAGCCCCGGGCTTTTTGGGCAGCCTATTCCGTATCCAAGGCAGCCCTCGAGATGATGGCCAAGATCTACGCCGAGGAAGTCTCCAAGACCTCGATCCGCGTCAATTTGCTCAACCCCGGCGCCACGCGTACGTCCATGCGGGCGCAAGCCATGCCGGGCGAAGATCCGTCGAGCGTCAAGTCTCCGGAGGACGCGACGGAGCAATTCGTCCGGTTGTCGGAAACCTCATGCGACCTCAACGGCGCGACGCTCGATGCCGACGGGAATCAAGAGTGACGGTTTGCGCATTAACCCGGATCCTTACCCGCGGCGGCGACCAATACCTCCACGTTTAGGGTCTTGATGCCCTCGGCGAGCTCGCGATCGAGGCCGAGGTCGACGACAATGTGGGTGATGTCTTCCATATGGGGAACGCGGACCGGCGCTAACCGGCCAAATTTCGTGTGGTCGGCCAAGAGGACGGCCGTTCGCGCTTGAGCCAACATCTGACCGCGAACCTCCGCCGCCTCTCGGGAGTAGTCGGTCAACACCGGATCGCCGCGCAACGCGCCGGCGCCGACGAACGAAAAATCCGTGAAATAGTTTGAAAGAACAGCGGTCGCGTCGCGTCCGAAGGTCGCCCCCTCCGAAGCCAACAATTCCCCGCCCAGCAAATTGACCCGGTTGTCATTACGGCCGGCAAGGGCCCCGGCGACATTGATATCGTTCGTATAGACAACGAGCCGCCGCCGTCCGATCAGGGCTTCCGCCAGGCAAAGCGTGGTCGTCCCCGAATCAATGATCAAGCTGGCTCCGTCCGGCACCAATTCAGCGGCTTTGCGGCCAATGGCGCGCTTTCCTTCGATGTTGACTTCCATTCGATCGGCAAACGCCGGTTCGAATTGGTCGATGACCAGGGCACCGCCGTGGGTCTTCCGGAGTCGGTTCTCCTCGGCGAGACGCGTAATGTCGCGGCGGATCGTTTCACGAGAGACCTTTAACCGCCGGTAAAGTTCGTTGACGGTGATCGCGCCTTTTTCCGCCAGGATCTCGAGTATCCTGTTGCGCCGCTGTTCGGCCAACATGTGTCGGGTCCCTTTGCCTGCCGACCGTCAATCTGCCCAACCCTTTGGTTTCGGTCAAGGAAAGCACTAGACCTCCGGCCACATCCTCTCGTCCGCCCGCTTTTGTGGTAATTTAAGGTAATTTGTGGTTTTCACGACAATGACACGAAAACACGCTAAAAGATACCCATGCCCCCATTCCTGGAGCCGAACGAGATGGATATTTCGCTTCAAGCCCGAGACGATGGTCCGCCACAAGGGCGCGGTGAAGGCGACAGCAACCTGAGCCCCAATCGCATCCTGTGGTCTCAAACCAATTTGGACGGCAGGGCCCGGGAACTCCTGGAAGAAGACAACCGCTATTTTCTTCACCAGTCCCTATCGACACCTTGTCTGGCGCCGATCCGCCGCGTCGAAGGGATTTGGATCGAGGACACGGCCGGGCGTCGGTATATGGATTTTCACGGAAACAACGTCCACCACATCGGTTACGCCCACCCGCGCCTTGTTGCCGCCCTCAAGCAACAGATCGATGACCTGCCGTTCTCTCCGCGCCGCTTTACCAACGAACCCGCCATCACGCTCGCCCGTAAACTGAGCGAGATCACGCCGGGAAGCTTGGGCAAGTCCCTATTCGCCACCGGCGGGTCTGACGCCATCGACATGGCACTCAAGCTGGCGCGCGCGGCGACTGGGCGGCACAAGACGATATCCTTTTGGGATTCCTTTCACGGTGCCGGTTTCGGCGGCATTTCCCTTGGCGGCGAGGCGCTATTCCGCCACAACATGGGCCCACTGCTGTCGGGAAGCGAACATGTGGCACCGTTTGCCTGCTATCGCTGCCCCTATGGCTATCCGGAAATTGACGGCCAACCGGACACGGACGCCTGCCGGCTGGCCTGCGCAAGGATGATTCGCTACGTCCTCGAAAAGGAAGGAGACGTCGCAGCCGTATTCGCCGAACCGGTCCGCGCCATTCCTTACGTTCCGCCGCCCGAGTTTTGGCAGGAGGTTCGCGCCGCCTGCGACGAACACGGCGCGCTCCTTGTGTTCGACGAAATACCCAACGGCCTCGGCAAGACCGGCCGCATGTTCACAGCCGAGCATTTCGGCGTCGTTCCCGACATCTTGGTCCTCGGTAAGGCCCTCGGCGGCGGCATGCTGCCAATCGCTGCCATGGTCGCCAAACCGGAACTGGACGTACTGGCCGACCAGGCGCTCGGCCACTATACCCACGAAAAAAACCCGCTGATGGCAAGGGCCGCATTGACGACCATCGAAATCATCGAGGAAGAGGGCCTGGTCGAAAACGCGGCCCGCGTCGGCGCTGGGGCATTGGCGCGTTTGAACGACCTCAAGGCACGTTACTCGCTAATCGGCAACGTGACCGGTGTCGGTCTGTGCTTGGGTATCGAACTGGTCGAAGACCGTTCCAACAAATCGCCGGCGACGGGCGCCGCGGACCGTATCCTCTACCGCTGCCTCGAAAACGGACTCAGCTTCAAGACGACAATGGGGAACGTGCTGACCCTGACGCCGCCCCTCACCGTGACCGGCGGCGAAATGAACGAGGCCCTGTCCATCCTCGAAGGCGCCATCGCTGCCGAATCTCCCTGACCCGACCCACCCGTCGTTTTCCGTTGCATTCTGGCCTGGAAGACCGCAGGCTTGCCAGGCGACTAGGGCCACGAGGTGGATTTCCATGGGCGCTCAGCGCTTCACGGTCGGGTTGGCGGCACTGCTTCTCGGCATATCTCTATCCCAATCGGCAACAGCCGATTTGCCCTCGGTGAGAGCGGCGATCGCCGAAGGAAAGACCGAAACCGTCATCGAGGAATTGAAGACGCTTGCCGCCGGGAAGTCAGCGGAAGCTCAGATGCTGCTCGCGCAGTTGCATCTGAAGGGCGATGGTGTCCCGAAAAACCATTCGTTGGCCTTCGGATGGTATCTGCGCGCCGCCGAAGGCGGGAACGGCGACGCCCAGTTCAAGATCGCGGAGATGTACCTCCGCGGTGTCGGCACGCCGATGAACGTTCGGGCCGCAACCAGATGGTTGGAGAAAGCCGCCAAACAGGACCACCTGGACGCGACCATGCGTCTCGGGCTGATCCACTCGCCGCTCCACGGCCATTACCTTCGCGACGCCAAGAAATCAGTAAAATACCTGACCGCCGCCGCCGACCTCGGCAGCATCCGCGCCGAGCAAGCCCTCGACGAGCTCCGCGACGCGGGCTTTATCGCCCTCGAGGCGGAAGAAGCACAGCTCCTCGACCCGAACAGCCCGGCCGGACGGATTCAATCGCTCCTGATGGGCGGGATTGAGACCATCAACGCCAACATGCAAGGGATGACGCTCCGCCACCGCGGCCACATCCGCGTCGAGGAAAGCGGCGGATCCAAATACGAGGTCACCATACCGCGGGCCCGCATCGAAATAGACACCGGCACCGAGATCCTGCTCGGCACCCAGCGCCTCGTCATCGAGCCCGAGGGCGAAGTGCGCGAGGACGGCAGCTTCGCCTCCTACCGGTTCACTGCCAGCCCAACGCCTCGCATGCTGGTCATGTCGCCGTCGCTCCGCGAGGATCTGGCCGTGACCCATCGCCCCAAACGGGTCGAGGGAACCTGGCTGACCGATGTTGCCGCATTTACCGGGTTCAAGTTCGAGGTCGATGACGTGAAGCTCGCCGATTCCGCGGGCGCCGTGGAACTCGGCATCGGTTCGCTGCTGATGACCACGGACACGATCAAGCGTGACGGTGACCGTTACGACATGCCGATGGCGTTCGCCGCGGCGGACATCATCGCGTATTCTTCTGCCAGCGGGATCACGGTCAAAATCGACAGCTCTAAGGTCGAGGGGGAAGTCGTAGGCCTCGATCTGCCGAGGTATATGGCGTTGCTTCGCGACAGCACCAGCGATCCGCTGGCCATGTTCGGTCGCCTCCTGGACACCTTCAAGAACGAGGAACCGGGCAATCGAATGATTGCCGGAGAAAGCATGAGCTGGGAAATCGCCGGCCTCAGGATCGCTCACGCGGAAGACGGCGAATTGATGTCGCTGGCGAAAGGCGGTTTCGATTTCGAACTCAGTGATTTGGACAAGGAACTGAACCGGTTTTCCCTTGTCTTCGAGCATCAAGGGCTGGGCACGCCTTTGCTCGATGAAAAGGCGGCGGGCCTGACGCCGACTGATTCGAGGCTGTCCTTGGCCGTCGAGAACGTACCTGGTTGGCAAGCCGGGACGATCCTTCTGGAGACGGTATTCGAAGGAATTGCGACGAACCAGATGACGGAAACAGGCCCCGGCTCCTATCAAGCCGACCAGCAGCTGAACGATCAGGGATTGATGCGTCTTGCCCAGGTTTTCTCCGATGCCGGCGCCCGCCTCGACCTGCGGTTTACCGTAACGGCGCAAGGCGCGAAGGTCGATTTCAGCGGCGATTTCAAAGCCGACAACGCTGCCGCCTATGGCGTCGTCGTGGTCGCCGACCTGACGGTCGAGGGATATGAGAACCTGGTCGCCAAGGGGTCCGAAGCCGGTGGCGTTCCGAGCGAAATGATTACCGGCCCCTTGTCTGAATACGTCGATCCCGACGACAAGGCCGGCGTTCTACGTCTACACATCGAACAAGACCGGTCGGGCAGGCTCACCATCAACGGCCGCGAATTCAAGGCCCTGCCAGTACCAGGATTGCAGCGGGTACAGTGAGGCGTCAATCACGATCCCTCGAGGGTTGTCGACGTCCCCGGCCTAAGGCTTTTGGGGGCGATGGCGCACTGGCGGAAGCGAAATACGGACTGTCGTTCCCAATCCTACCGTGCTTTCCAACGCCACGATTCCCCCATGGAGCTCGACGAGCGCCCGGACCAACGCTAGAGCAGATTCGATTTAATCGAGGTCATATCCTGCTGCGGCAAAGTAGTTGATG
>Ga0066187_1000431_pt1 | contig 14336 bp, 15 predicted proteins | sample WorMetexBAHAMAS1_FD_58706 | JGI IMG/M metagenome (GOLD analysis project Ga0066187, IMG submission 58706) | Marine gutless worms symbiont microbial communities from Max Planck institute for Marine Microbiology, Germany - Inanidrilus exumae... | ecosystem: Host-associated > Annelida > Digestive...
ATGATCGGCTGATTGGTGGCGCAGGCGCGGACGTGTTGCGAGGCGGCGATGGATTTGACGACATTGAAGCCGGCGACGGCAATGACACAACAATAGGCGGCGCCGGCGCGGACCTCTACCGCTTCAACCGCGGCGATGACGACGACACGATCGACAATATCGGGCGCGCGTCCGACGACGATACGCTCCAGTTTGACTCCGACATCCAGTCCAACGACCTCTTTTTCCAAGATGTGGACGACGACCTTCTGATCTCGGTTCTGCCGGACGACGGGACCGTCACCGTGCTCGATTGGTTCGTCGGAACCGACAACACCATTTCCAACATCGTGACCGGCGATGGGGAGGTCGACCCCAGCGGCGTGACCGCTCTTGTATCGGCCATGGCGGCTTTTGCACCGACAGCCGGAACCGCGGTCACGTTGACGCCGTCGGAAGAAGCCACGCTGGCGCCGACCATAACAGCGGCCTGGCAAACGCTGAGCGACTAGCGCGCGCCCCCGCGGTAGGCAGCTTCAGTAGGTCTCCTCGATCCCCGCGGCGATCTCGTCAGCCAGTGTCCTCAGCGATGTACTCAGCGCCAGGGCGATGGCTTCGTAGTCGCCGCCGTCGCTCGCCTGACCCCTGATCACCGACCGCCGCGTGACACGCGGTTCGTCTTCCCGGGCTTTGAAGATCATCCAGCGCGCCGCCAGGGTCGTCCTGCCGTCGGCCCCGGCATCGAACTGCAGGATGTCGATGGTCACTCGGTAGTCCAGCCGCGGCGTCTGGCGACGCGGCAGGATGAAGACGTTGTCGGTCCCAAGGCTGGTCGAGATGTACTCGGCAACCGAGCGTTTGACTGCGTCTTCGATGGGCTCGGCCCAACGATTGAACTCTGAAATTTGCAGACGGTTGGGCGAGGCTCGGGTCACCATCTGCGGCCGGTTGATGTATTGCGGCAGGGTCGTGGGCCCGACCCCGATATTGAGACCGGTGGACGGGCCGCGGTCGGGCGGCACCTCCGACGTCTCGGGCGTCAGCGTATAAAAGGTGGACGGGCGGGTTTCGCCGCAGGCCGCCAGGGCCAGCAAGGCCGCCAACAGGGTGAGGACGGCCGTCGTCGGCGTGCGTATTGTTGTTCCCATTATTGGCCCCCACGTTTGCCCGAGATCAGCGCCTCGGGATGGGCTTCCAGATAGTCGGCCAGCAGCCGGAATGACTGGGCCGCCGCCGCGAGTTCCTCCAGAAGCTTGCCGAGATCGTAGCGAAGCGGCGAGTCCTCCTCAATCAGACTGTCGATCGATTCAAAGGCATCGCCCGCCGCATCCGCGGTCCGGCGCAGGCTCCTGACCAGCGGCGCGATGTCCGGCCCCGCCTCCTGCATGACGACCTCAACCTCACCCAGCGCCGAATCCAGCGACCGGACCGCCTCCAGCAGCTCCGGCGCCGAGACCAGTTCGTTGAGGCTCTGGAAGGTCGTGCGGACATCCTCGATCAGTTCGTTGAGCGGAAGACTGGCGAATGTTTCAAGCGCGCCAGTCACCGAGGCGGCCAGAGCCTCCAGCTCCGACGGGATCGCAGGGATCTCGGGATAGCGCGTGTCGGCGCCGACGATGACCGCGGGCGTATCCGGGTGGAAATCCAGCGCGACCAGCAGCTGACCGGTCAGGATGCTGCCGGTCTGGAGCTGGGCCCGCATGCCGCGGTCGATCAGCATTTGCAGGTATTCCTCACGTGTCGTTGGCAATTCGCCGATCACCTTGAGCCGCCCCTGTTCGAGCTCGATCAGGACCGGGGCGCGCAGGTCCATGGTTTCCCGGTTGAACTCCACGGTGACGTCGATGACCTCGCCGACCTTGACGCCGCGGACCTCGACCGGCGCGCCGACATTCAGGCCGCGGACGGACCCTTCGAAATAGACGATGTAGCGATCGCGCTGGACATAGGCCGCATCTTCCACGTCCTCTCTGGTGTCGTACAGCGTGAAGCGCGCATCTTCCGCCGCCTGGGGGGCTGGTTCCAGCGTCTGCGGCGTCTCGAACCGGATGCCGCCGCGGATCAGCGCTTCCAGCGATTCGGTCTGGACCTCGAACCCGTCGGCGCCAGCCGAGACGGTGATGCCGCTGACGTTCCAGAACCGGCTGTTCTCGCGTACCAGCGCATCGTATGGCTCGTCGACAAAGATCGTCACGGTCACGCTCTTGTTGTCCTCGGCCAGTTTGAAGCCCGTGATCCGGCCGGCCTCGAAGCCGCGGAAATAGACCGGTGAACCGTGCGAGAAGGATCCCAGGGTTGCGGACCGCAGCACAAACGTCTTGCCGCGATCGTCAGAGCGCACCAGCGGGGGCTCCTCGAGCCCCACAAAACTTGTCGTCGCGGTTCCGCCATCGCTGGGGTCGATCTCGATGTAGGCCCCCGACACAAGGGTCCCGAGACCGGAAATCTCGCCGGCGCCCAGGCGCGGCCGCACGACCCAGAAGCGGGTCTGGTCGGTCATGTAGGGCGTGGCGCCTTTGTTCAGTTCGGCGGTGACGTAAACGCCGCTCAGATCTTGCTTGATGGCGACGTCGGTGACCGTGCCGACCTCCACGTCCCGGAACTTGACCTTGGTCTTGCCGACTTCCAGGCCGTCTGCGGTCTCGAAGCTGATCGTGATCTCCGGCCCCTTTTCGCTGATCGTGACATAGGCGAGGTAGGCCGCGATGGCCGCCGCTACAATCGGGAAGATCCAGACGATCGAGATGCCGCGGCGCTTCTGAACGACCGCTTCGGCCACGCCCGTGGGGTCAGACGACGCCATGAGCCACTTCCTCCCTGTCTTTATTGTCGATGGCCCCGTCCCAGATGAGCTTGGGATCGAACAGCATGGCGGCAATCATGGTGATGATCACCACCGAGGCGAATGCCAACGCGCCGGCGCCGGGCTCGATGGTGGCCACGGCGCCAAGATTGACCAGCGCCACCAGGATCGAGACCATGAAGATATCGATCATGGACCATCGGCCGATGGCCTCGACGATACGATACATCACGGTTCGATCGCGTGGCCGCCAGTTTGATTTGCGCTGAACGGAGATCAGGATGAATCCCAGGCCGATGATCTTGAGCATCGGCACCGCGACGCTGGCGAAGAACACGAGGGCCGCCAGCGGCCACAGCCCGCCTTCGATCAGGTGTTTGACGCCGCTCAAAATGGTGTCGGGCGTGCCCCTGCCGAACGAGATCACGGTCATGACCGGATAGACGTTGGCCGGGATGTACATGATGACCGCTGCGATCAACAGCGCCCAGGCCCGCGTGACCCCGTTGGTTTTTCGTTTGTGCAGTGGCGCGCCGCAGCGTCGGCAATGGGCGTGATGGCTATGCGGATCGGCCGGCAACGGATTGACCAAATCGCAGCTGTGACAGCCCACAAGACGCGCGGGCGCCAGGGACGGCAGATCGCGGGCCGTCGTCACCGGGCCGATCTTGTCCCAGACCTCGCGCGCATCCAGGGAGGCATCCGCGGCGACCATCACGACGATCAGGACGGCGAACGAAAACACGGCGACGCCCAGTTCAAGGTCGCCCAGCTTGACCAGGTTCACATAGGCAACCAGCACGCCGAGCAAATAGACCTCCATCATCGCCCAGGGCCGCAGGATCTCGACCCAGCGAAACACCGTGGCGGTAAAGGGCGCGCGCCGGCCGAAGTGCATCGGCAGGAGGACGTAAGTCGTCAAGCCGAGTTTGACGCCGGGCGCTGCGATGCTCGCCGCCAAGACGACTCCCGCCAGGTGCCACATGCCGTCGTCGAAAAGCACCTGGACGCCCGTGAACAGGGTGTTGACCTGTTCGCGGCCTTCGACGGTGAACGTCATGAACGGGAAGGTGTTCGCCAGCGTGAACAGGATCAGCGCCGCAATCGTCAGCAGCAGGCAGGATTCGATGCTGTTCGAGCGCGCATGGTAGAGGCGCGCGCCGCAGCGCCCGCACTTCGCCGATGCGCCGTGCGGCAGTTCCCGGATGCCATGCAGCAATCCGCATTCATGGCAGGCGATCAGGGGCGCCGAATCGATGGTCGCTGTCTGGTCGGACATCGTTCTGAGCTGAATCCCCCTACGTCGCGAAGCGCCCGAAAAGACCTGCCGGGTTCCCCAGTACCCCGGCGGGCGCCGCTTCCCTGATCCTGCACAAACCTAACGTGGAACAATCCCGGGGCAAAGCGTTTCGCCATCCAGGATTCCCCAGTTTGCGCGGGGGGTGAATCGGGCCGTCACTCCCGCAATCGTGAAGTGCAAAATGTGTTGCGATTTCATGAAGTTGTTGATGTTGCTGTGTGTTGGCTCCATATCTTGAAGGCCGGACTTCTGTCCGGAAAGGTAGAGAGGGAATAACAACATGCCTTGGAGGCAACCAAGGCCTGAACGCGAAGGTTTGTTCATCGTCGGTACCATTGCGCTGCTGCTGGGGGGTGGCTTGGCCCTGATCTTGTTGATGGGGTAAGCCAAAGGAAGGCGCGTAATTCCAGGATGGACGGATGCCGTCGCTGATGGCCATAAATCGCAAGGACTCATGATCCACGCAGGCGGGACTTGCCTGCGTCGGCCCTGAAAGACTATCAATATCAGAAGGTTAGGGCGCACGGCGACACGGCAGATGTCGTGTCGTTCGCAGCCGGAACCTGAGCGTCTCTGAAATGGTGCCGCGGAGTGGAATTGAACCACCGACCCCACCCTTACCAAGGGTGTGCTCTACCCCTGAGCTACCGCGGCGCCTGGAAAATCAACCGAAGGAGAGCGGCCGCCTTATGCCATAGCGCCCACTGGCGTGCAAGCGCGAGGCCTGCGGCTTGTCCCTTGTGCCGCCAGGGCTGATCGGCGAAACTGCGGCCCGATTCAGCCCTGCCGGTGTCCCCATCATTTCCACTGCTGCGATGACATCTTCTGCCGATGACGGCAAGCGCAAGGCCAAGCCCGGCAAGGCCGGGCGGGAAGAGCGTCTGGCCGCCAAGCTTCGCCAGAACCTGGTGCGCCGCAAGGTCCAGCGCCGCGGGCGGGATGAACCCGATCCCACCGCGACCGGGGAGGACAACGCCGAGGAGCCGGAGAAAAACCGATCATCTTAACCGCCCAGGAATGGCCGCAATTGCATTCTAGACAGCCCGTGGCGGGATTCCGCCGCCTGCGAGAGATGAGGATCATCCAGACATGACGCTGATGCCCGATACCTGGATCCGCGAGCGGGCGCTCGACGACGGTATGATCGAGCCTTTCGTCGACGAACAGCAGCGCGACGGCACCATCTCTTACGGGCTGTCATCCTACGGCTATGACGGCCGCGTTTCAGACGAATTTATGATCTTCACCAACGTGGACAATGCGGTGGTGGATCCGAAGTCATTCTCCACTCAGACCTTTGTCGAGCGTCAGACCGATGTCTGCATCATTCCGCCCAATTCCTTCGTCCTGGCACGGTCGCTGGAATATTTCCGAATTCCGCGGGATGTCCTGGTTGTCTGCCTGGGCAAGTCCACCTATGCCCGCTGCGGCATCATCGTCAACGTCACGCCGCTGGAGCCCGAATGGGAAGGGCACGTGACGCTGGAGTTCTCAAACACCACGCCCTTGCCGGCAAAGATCTACGCTAACGAGGGCGCCTGCCAGTTCCTGTTCCTGAAGGGCGAGGCGCCGCCGGAGGTCTCTTACGCGGACCGCAAGGGCAAGTATATGGGTCAGCGCGGCGTAACGCTGCCGAAGCTGTAGCGCCCCGGGACACCAAAGTGTAAGGGAAGGATCGTAGTTGAATGACAGTGCATGAGGTCACGCCCGGCCTTCGTCTGGACGAGGTGCCGGCGCCGCGGCAGAAAGGGTCCGGGATGGATCGGTTGCGCATCATCGGCGGCGAGCGTCTGCAGGGCACGATCCGGATCGGCGGCGCCAAGAACGCGGCCCTGCCGCTGATGTGCGCGTCCCTGTTGACGGATGCGCCGGTGCGGCTGACGAACCTGCCGGATCTGGCCGACATTCGGACGCTCGGGACCCTGCTCAACCAACATGGCGTCGACATCGCCTGGCGCGACGTCGACGGCGGTCGCGGCATCGATTTCCGGGCCAAGGAAATCACCAGTACGCTGGCCCCCTACGACCTGGTCCGCAAGATGCGCGCGTCGGTCCTGGTGCTGGGACCGCTGCTGGCGCGTTGCGGACATGCCAAGGTTTCGCTGCCGGGCGGCTGTGCGATCGGCACCAGGCCGGTCGACCTGCACCTCAAGGGGCTGCAGGCGCTTGGTGCCCAGATCGAGCTCGATCGCGGTTACATCATCGCGACCGCGCCGCGCGGGCTGGACGGAGCCGAGCTCGTGTTTCCCTTCGTGTCGGTCGGCGCGACCGAGAACCTGATGATGGCGGCGACGCTGGCGCGGGGCACCACGCGGATCGTCAACGCCGCCCGGGAGCCCGAGATCGTCGATCTCGCCGATTGCTTGACCGGCATGGGAGCCCGCATCGCCGGTGCCGGCACCGACACGATCGAGATCGAAGGCTCCAGCCGTTTGGGCGGCGTGGAACATGCCGTTGTTTCAGACCGCATCGAAGCCGGGTCCTACGCTGTGGCGGCGGCCATCACCCGTGGCGACGTCCGGCTGCAGGGTGTCCGGACGGAGCATCTGGGCGCGGTGCTGGAGATCCTGACGCTGGCCGGGCTCACGGTCGAAGAAACCCCCGACGGCCTCCGGATCGCGTGTGACCCCGGCGGCCTCACCGGCGTCGACATCATGACCGAGCCCTATCCGGGCTTTCCCACCGACCTGCAGGCCCAGTTCATGGCGCTGATGGCGACCGCCAACGGGGCTGCGATGATCACCGAAACGATCTTCGAGAACCGCTTCATGCACGTGCCCGAGCTGCTCCGGATGGGCGCCAACGTCAATCTGCACGGCGGATCGGCCATGGTGCGCGGCGTCGAGCGCCTGCGCGGGGCCGAGGTCATGGCGACGGATCTGCGTGCCTCCATGAGCCTGGCGCTCGCGGGACTGGCCGCCGAAGGCGAAACCATCGTCAACCGGGTCTACCACCTGGATCGCGGCTACGAGCGGCTGGAGGAAAAACTCGCCGCCTGCGGGGCGCGAATCGAGCGGTTGCCGGGCTCGGGCTGAGGCCACGGACGGGGGGATTCGATGGCGCCGAAAGACGAGCGTCAGCCGGCGCGGCTCAGGGCGCACGACCTGGACGACCTGTCGGTGATCGGCGCCCTGGTCCAGGACAGCCTGGTGCCGGCCCAGGACATCCAATACCTGCCGGACGAGAAGTGCTTTGTCCTGGCGCTCAACCGCTTCCGCTGGGAAACGGCAGAGGCGGGGCCACCCTTTGAGCGTGTTCATGCTGGGCTAAGGTTTGACCGGGTAGAACAGGTGCGCTACCGCGGCATCGACCGGTCCGACGACCAGCAGTTCTACGATCTCCTGGCGGTCGCCTACGATCGGCCGGACGGGGCCGCCGATGGTGCTGGTCATGTTCTGCTGCAGTTCGCCGACGCCGCCGCAATCCGGCTGACGGTCAGCGGGCTCGATTGCTGGCTGCAGGATTTCGGCGACCCGTGGCCGAGCCCCAACCGACCGGATCACAAGGACTAGTTATCAATGTATAACGGTCTGTCTGCTACGTTTTCTTGTATGGGCGACGTTTTCCGTCGCTGCACAGGCGCGCGCGACTCGCGAATCCGGCTGTTTCTGGTCGTCCTCCTCTCCGGCGCAATGCTGTCAGCCTGCGAGTCCAACAGGGCCGGCGAGGGACCGCTGGTCATGAGCGACCGGATTGTCGACTGGTATGTGGGCCACCTTTCTACGCAGGGAGCGGCGTTTGCGGTGACGCCCGACGGGACCCGATCGGGCCAGGCGGACTGTCCGGTTGGCAAGACCTGTCGCGGCGCGCCGGGCAACGGCGCGATCGACGTCTGCAACGAGGGGCTTGATCCGCCCACCTGCCGGCTGTTCGCCTTCGAGGGCGAGGTCGTCTGGCAGTACCCGGCCGTCGAGATCGCGAGGCAGAAAGAACTGCCATGCGACCGCGAACTCAGCGTGGCGTCGCGCGACCTCGACGAGTTGTTTGCGGGGGGCTGGCTGATCGAGGAAAAGCGGCTCTATCTCTGCGGCGTCTGGGGCGAGGACGATCGCAAGCTGTTCGGTGGCATCGACAACGCCTCGCGTACGGGCTTCGTCACCGCCAACCTGGCCCTGATGCTGGGCCCCAACACCAGGCCCTGTCTCGGGACCGTCAGGCTTTGGCGCGCCAACGCCGGGCAATGGGCCGTAAAGTGCGAGACCGGGGCGCTGTACGGGTCGATCACCATTTCCGAGGACGGCTATTTCGAAGGCACCCTGGGGTCACTGCCGGAGGCGAAGCCGTTCTTCGCCGGCGTCCTGCTGGCGCGGACCTGAACGACCGCGGCATACCGACAAGGCAGCGGACGCCGCTGTCGCCTGCCATGGGCCGGCGGTGCCGGGTGATGGCCTGAACGTCCATTCGCTCTGGAATCCCCGGGCTTTTCATGTCACATAGGCCGCGCCTCTGAAACAGCGCGCACGAAGGCCCGCCATGCCGGCGAACGAACCCCTGGTGCTGGCCGTCCCCAAGGGGCGGATCCTGGCCGAGCTGACGCCGATTCTGACCAAAGTCGGGATCGAGCCAGAGCCTGCGTTCGCCGATCCGGACGCCCGCCAGCTCAGCTTCTCCACCAATGTCCCGGAACTGACCGTCATTCGCGTGCGCAGCTTCGACGTGGCTACCTTCGTCGCCTTCGGGGCTGCCCATCTGGGCGTCGCCGGCAACGACGTGCTCATGGAATTCGACTACCCGGAGCTCTACGCCCCGGTCGATCTGGGCATTGGTCGCTGTCGCCTGGCGGTTGCCGAACCGGCGCACATGGTCCGCGCCGACGATCCGAGCCGCTGGAGCCATATCCGCATTGCCACCAAATATCCCGAGGTAACCCGGGCCCACTTTGCCGCCCGCGGCGTCCAGGCGGAGTGCATCAAGCTCAGCGGCGCCATGGAGCTGGCGCCGGGCCTCGGCCTGTGCCGCCGCATTGTCGACCTGGTATCGACCGGCCGGACGCTCAAGGAGAACGGCCTGGTCGAGGTCGAGACCATCGCGGAGGTCACCAGCCGCCTGATCGTCAACCGCACCGCCCTGAAGACACGGCCGGAGGATCTGCAGACCTGGATAGGGCGGTTCGACACCGTCGCCCAGGCGGCCTGATCGTGCCAGCGCCCAGCCCGAGCTTGGTTCCGTGCCCATCCGCCTGACCACCGATACGCCCGACTTCGAGCGCGCCTTTGCCGCCTTCCTGGACGCGAAACGGGCGGAGGAAGAGGATGTCGACGCCGCGGTTGCCGGTATCCTGGCGGACGTACGGACCCGCGGCGATGTCGCGCTGGTCGAACTGACGGCGCGGTTCGACCGCCTGGAACTGACACCGGAGAGTCTGAAGCTCAAGGAGGAAGACCTCGCGGCCGCCGCTGACGCGTGCCCGCACGAGACCGTCGAAGCGCTGGAAGCTGCCGCCGAGCGGATCGAAGCCTTTCACCGGCGCCTGCTGCCCCAGGACTTGCGCTACCGCGACGCGGCGGGCGTAGAGCTGGGCGCCCGCTGGACGCCGCTGGGATCGGCCGGGCTGTATGTGCCCGGCGGCCTGGCGGCCTATCCCAGCTCGGTCCTGATGAACGCGCTGCCGGCCCGGGTGGCGGGCGTGGACCGGATCGTGATGGTCTCGCCGACGCCCGACGGTACGGTCAACCCGGCGGTGATGGCCGCGGCCCGGATCGCCGGCGTGCGCGAGGTCTACCGCATCGGCGGCGCCCAGGCAGTCGCGGCGCTGGCCTACGGGACCGCGACGATCCAGCCGGTCGACAAGATTGTCGGACCCGGCAACGCTTATGTGGCGGCCGCCAAGCGGCGTGTCTTCGGCACGGTCGGCATCGACCTGATCGCCGGGCCGTCGGAGATCCTGGTGGTGGCCGACGGCGAGAACGATCCCGACTGGATCGCCGTCGATCTGTTGAGCCAGGCCGAACACGACGCCAGCGCCCAGTCGGTGCTGATCACCGATGACCCTGCTTTTGCCGACGCCGTAGAAGCGGCCATTGAGCGCCAGCTCGCCACCTTGGAAAGGGCCGATATCGCGGGTGCCAGCTGGCGTGAGCACGGCGCGGTCATCATCGTGCCGTCGCTCGAGGCTGCGGTGCCGCTGGTCGACCGCATCGCGCCGGAACATCTGGAGCTGGCCGTTGCCGATCCGGAACCGCTGGCCGACGCCGTGCGCAACGCCGGCGCCGTCTTCCTGGGGCGGTTCACGCCGGAGGCCGTCGGCGACTATGTGGCCGGACCCAATCACGTCCTGCCGACCGCGCGCAGTGCCCGGTTCTCGTCGGGTCTCGGCGTGCTGGATTTCATGAAGCGGACCTCCATCGTCGCCTGCGACGCCGACAGCCTGGGCCGCATCGGCGGCGCGGCGTTGTCGCTCGCCCGGGCCGAGGGGCTCGGCGCCCACGCCAAGTCGATTGCCGTCCGACTCAACCGGCCGCCGGACGGTTAGGTGGCATGGCCGAGCAGCGTATCGTCGACATCAAGCTGGACGAACAAACCGTCGTGCGACGCAGCCCCGAGGTCGAGCACGAGCGCGCGGTGGCGATTTACGATCTTCTGGAGGAAAACAGCTTCGTCCCCAGCGGCGACTTTGACGGCCCCTATGTCGTGCACCTGTCGATCGAGGATCGCACCCGTCTGATCCTGCATGTGCATGACGAGGGCGGCGGCCCGCTGGTACGCATTCCCTTGCCGCTGCAGCCGTTTCGCCGGATCATCCGGGACTACTTCCAGATCTGCGAGAGCTACTACAACGCCATCAAGAAACTGTCGCCGAGCCAGATCGAGACCATCGACATGGCGCGGCGCGGCGTGCACAACGAAGGCTCGGAGGTTCTGATCGAGCGACTCAAGGAGAGAGTGGAGATCGACATAGACACCGCGCGCCGTCTGTTCACGCTGATCTGCGTTTTGCATATCAGAGGCTAGGACGAAGGGGCGGGCGCGGCATGTCGGCGGACCTCCCGGGCTCGGTCCTTTTTGCCTGCACCAAGAACTCGGTACGCTCGCCCATGGCGGAAGCAATCCTGAAACACCTGCACGGCCGCCGCGTCTTCGTCGATTCCTGCGGCGCGCGGGCGGGCGATCTGGATCCCTTCGCGGTCGAGGTTCTGGAGGAGCTGGGCATCGACCTCTCCAAGCACCGGCCGAAATCGTTCGACGACCTGCAGGACACCTATTACGACCTGATCATCGCCCTGTCGCCGGAGGCTCAGCATCATGCGGTGGAAATGACCCGCACCATGGCCTGCGACGTGGAGTTCTGGAACACCATGGATCCCACCTTCATCGAAGGAAACCGCGAGACCTGCCTGGACGCGTTCCGGGCGGTGCGCGATCAGCTGATGAAGCGGATCCTGGAACGGTTTCCGCTGGCCCAGGCGCGGGACACCTGAAGGCCGTGCCCGTGTCCGACCCTTCCCGCCCGTCCCTGATCCTCGCCTCGGCCAGCCCGCGGCGCCTGGCGCTGCTTGAGCAGATCGGCGTCCGGCCCGATGCCGTCGAGCCGGCGGAAGTGGATGAGCGACCGTTGCGGCGCGAGCAGCCGCGGGTCCTGGCCGCCCGCCTTGCGGCCGCCAAGGCCGGCGCCGTCGCGGCGACGCGGCCCGATGCCCTGGTGCTGGGCGCCGACACCGTGGTGGCGCTGGGCCGGCGCATGCTGCCCAAGGCCGAGACCGCCGACGAGGCGCGGGCCTGCCTGGAGCTTTTGTCAGGGCGCCGCCACCGGGTGCTGGGCGGGGTCTGCCTTGTCCAACCGGGCGGCGGGCAACGCCGGCGGCTTGTGGAAACCACGGTCGCGTTCAAGCGCCTGACCGGTCTGGAGATCGAGGCCTACCTCGACAGTGGAGAATGGCAGGGCAAGGCCGGCGGCTACGCCATCCAGGGGCAAGCGGCCGCGTTCGTGCGCTTCGTCAACGGCTCCTATTCCAACGTGGTCGGGTTGCCGCTGTTCGAGGTGGCGCAGCTCTTGAAGGCGGAACGGGTCCTGTGAAGAAAGGGGCGCAGGACATCCTGATCGACGTGTCGCCCGGCGAGACCCGGGCCGCCTGGATCGACGAGGCGGGCGTGCTGCAGCGGTTCGAAATCGATCGGATCTCCATGCCCAGCCTCGTGGGCGGCCTCTATCTGGGTCGGGTGCGCACGGTGGAGAAGGGCATGAACGCCGCCTTCGTGGACATCGGTGTCGCCGAGGATGCGTTGTTGCGGCATGCAAAGGGTGTCACCGAGGGCGAGCGGGTGATCGTGGAGGTGACCCATGATGCCGGCATCTTCAAGGGGCCGACGGTGACCCGGCACCCATCGGTCATCGGCCGCTACCTGCGCTACCGGCCGGACCAGAAGGACCTGATGTGGTCGCGCGGCCTGGGCCACGGCAAGGACCGGGCGCGCCTGGAAAAGGAGTTGCGCCACGTCCTGCCACACCGGGAGGGTTTCTTCGTGCGCACCTCGGCGCGGGAAGCGGACGCCGAGGGCGTGGCGGCGGAAGTCGCCTGGGCCAAGGAGCGCTGGGCCGGGATCTCGGCGCGCGCAAAACACCAGAAGACGCCGGCGGAGCTGGTGTCCCCGCCGGGTCTCATCGACCGGGTGCTGCGGGATCATACCGGGCCAGGGCGCATCGTGATCGACGACCGGCTGGCCTTCGGCCAGGCAAAAAAGTCCGAATGGACCCGCTATCCGGGTCTGCGGCAGGCGATTGAGCCTTACGATCGGGAGGAGCCGCTGTACGACGCCAGCGGCGTCACCGACCAGCTTGCCGAGGCGATCGTGCGCGTGGTGCCGCTGGCCGGCGGCGGCAACCTGGTGATCGACCGGACCGAGGCGATGATGGTGATCGACGTCAATCTCGGCGATGCGGCGCACCGGCGCCCCCGGGACGATGCGGTCTATACGCTCAACCTCGCTGCCGTCGGCGAGGTCGCCCGGCACATCCGCGTGCGCAATATGAGCGGGCTGATCGTGGTCGACTTCATCACCATGCGCACCCGCGGCCACCGGCAGAATCTGGTCAAGGCCATGCGCGCGGCGCTCGGTGGCGACTGGGTCCATTGCGACGTGCTGGGCCTGACGGCGGGCGGCGTGATCGAGATCACCCGGCAGCGGGCCGGGCGGTCGCTGGCCGAGTTCTATGAGCGGCCGCACGGGAAGGGGACCGAGCCCCATCCCCACGCCGCGGCGCTGCACGGCCTCAGGCACGCACTACGGCTCAAGGGCGCCGGCCGACCGGTGCTGCGGGCTGACCCGTCTGTGATCACCGTGCTGGAGGGGCCGCTGCGGCCGGCCCTGGACGAGACGGCGCGGCGCATGGGCCAGCCCCTTGATCTCAGGCCCGATCCGGGCAGGATGGAGCCGGACCTGTTTCTGGAGCGACAGCGATGAGCGAACGAAAGGCGAAAGCGGGATGCCCCATCTGCGGCAAGGCGCCGGCGGCGGACTATCGGCCCTTCTGTTCCAAGCGCTGCGCCGACGTGGATTTGCATCGCTGGCTCGGCGGCAACTACCGGATCGAGACCGAGGAACGGCCCGAGATTCCGCCCGACGCCAATGGCGGGGGCGAGGGGTAGGGCCGAGGTCGGATCGAACCACCAAGGCACCAAGACACCAAGCGGCCACCGAGAACATTCTTCTCCCTTGGGCAGAGGGTGGCGAAAGCGTTCCGCTACCAGACGATCGACCCCCCTCATCCGGCCCTGCGGGCCACCTTCTCCCCGATGGGGAGAAGGACATTCCAGCCGGCCGCGTGGTCTGTCCCCTCGCCCCAGTGGGGAGAGGGTGGCGAGGGCGTAGCCCGAGCCGGGTGAGGGGGGGTTCGGTGTTTGAGGCCCCACCGATCCGTTGGCCGACGACCTCACCTTCGAGACGCTCGCTATTGCTCGTTCCTTGAGGCTTGAGGGAGTACCTCATCCTGAGGAGGCGCGAAGCGCCGTCTCGAGGGATGAGCCTCGCCCACCCGACCCGCGCCCCCATCAAGGGGGCGGGGGCAACACGGAGCGGGCGCGAGGAACGAGCCCTCCCCCTTGCGGGGGAGGGTTGGGAGGCGGCGATTGCCTCGCGCGCGGTCCAAACACCGCGCCATATACCCTCTGGACAGCGTGCGCAAACTTAACTAAATCAGAGGCCGCTTCGTCGGCGGCGCCCGGTCTTTGCGGTGCCGTTACACACCGTTCGGGGCATGCCCAGGTAGCTCAGTTGGTAGAGCAGCGGACTGAAAATCCGCGTGTCGGCAGTTCGATT
>Ga0066187_1000432_pt1 | contig 14318 bp, 11 predicted proteins | sample WorMetexBAHAMAS1_FD_58706 | JGI IMG/M metagenome (GOLD analysis project Ga0066187, IMG submission 58706) | Marine gutless worms symbiont microbial communities from Max Planck institute for Marine Microbiology, Germany - Inanidrilus exumae... | ecosystem: Host-associated > Annelida > Digestive...
TATATATATATATATATATCCAGTAAAGTGACAGAATGCGGCACACTTTTATTAGTGTCTGTTTACCAATTGCACAAGTCAGTAGTAATGAAATGTTTGTGGTAGTTCGACGAAGGCCGTGCGGACATGACTGATGCCATGAACACCGAGAATGTGCAGCAGTTTGTCGTGGCAAACAGGTTGCCGCTGGTCTCGGAGTTCAATCAGGATACTGCATCAAAACTGTTTGGTGGCGGTGTGAAGAACCACATGTTGCTGTTTACCAGCAAGAAAGATGACAAATTTCAGTCACAGTTTGACATTTTCAAGGAAGTTGCGCAAAATTACAAGGGCAAGGTATGGTGGTTGTCAAATACTATTCACATAAGTTACAATTTATAACTGTTTTGTGACCATTTTAGAACTCATCCAGTGTTAACAGGCATCCCTGGTTAAGAACTGGAGTATTTTGTTGGAGCAAAGGCGTACTGCCCGCATGCCCTTTATGAGGGCACCTAGTGCTTTAGGATTAAAGAGAGTTGTTACCGCTATGTTTTTGTGCCAAAACAAAAATTTATGCAATCATTAATGCTGTACTGGTTGTTGGGTGTCACGTATTACGTTGTTTATTGTGACAATATTGTCTTTTATTCTGTTTACTGATGCAACGTCTGTTACTTGTATCATTTTGCAGTTTATTTTGTACATCTACTTAGCATATTAACCGTTATTGTGCTGGCACAAATTCAGCAATGACCCCTTTACCTCATTTGTCTGGTAGTGGATAAAGAAAAGATGAGGCGAATGGTTTATTTTTATTTTTTTATTTTTACCTGGTTCGGGTCAGTGCCTCGAGTCCTCTTATGAACTTTGACACCATTGTTTGAGTGATGGGAAGGGTATCTTGTCCATAAAAATTGTCTCACTCATCCTCAACGGTTTTCATCTGGAACAAGTGGAGGAAGAAAACCAAAAATCAATCTAGGATCACCTGAAAACTGGCCATCCGAATGGATGAGTTGGCTTATTAACCACTTGTTACAGTATCTTTTTTCCACACTTTTGCTTTGCATATATTTGACCATAAATGGTTAATGTCATCGACATTGTAAGAGTGTACTCACATATGCCTTTCCCAGGAATTTTGTGTTAAATAACTAAAGTATAGTTGTAAACAAGAAGCTCAGCTGTCACCAAGAGACCAACGCGATGCTCAGCATCAGGTGAAATGTTGTCCTACTGATGTTTTACGAATAATGCAAACAGATGGCGTGTTAACCTGAGGGGCACTTTCAGCAACTGCCACATTTTATTCTGCCACCTGCATAGTTTTGTACATGCATTGTTCAACTATCACACAGCAAGTATGTTGCATCCAATGCCGTGGGTGTCATCAACATACATTGCCCGTACTGTCAACCTTGTTGATGTCAACTTTATCATAACTGTGATCATCAGATTTAGACAACCACCAGAGTTGTTGATGACACCGCATATTCCTCAGCCAGTGCACAATGGTGGACGCAGACGACCGTGGCAGATGGACACAAATTTTTGGCATAAGGCGTCTTAACCGGAGATTTCTCCTCAACCGGTCGATAAGTGCAATTTTTACCTACCACACCTGAATTTGGCACCCTGGTGGGGATGATCCCATTTGTATTTGTTAGGGATCTTTTGCATCATGAAACTGTAGAGTCCCTGGCGTATCTTATGCGTCGTTTGATCCTACATTTAGCCCTGTTGGGCGAACACTGACTTGTGCCAGACGGACATGCGAAGACGCAAATACAGCGCTAGCATAGTGTTGCATGGGTAAAAAACAGAACTTCTGGATCAGCAATATGAGTTGTTCAAAACTGTGTATTTTGCTTTTAGGTGTTGTTTATTTACATCAACATCGACGAAGAGGATAACGTCCGTATCCTCGAGTTCTTTGGACTGAAGGCTAGCGAGTGCCCAACGTACCGTTACATTAACCTTGGCGATGACATAGTAAAGTACAAGCCTGACGCTGGTGACATGACTGCTGACTCTGTATCCAGCTTCGTTTCCAGCATCCTTGATGGCAAACGACAGGTGTCCAACTGTATTTATCAGAGTTTGATTTCTGCTGACAAAAATCTGTTTCTGCCAGACACGAAAGAATACCAGTATGATGGTACTTTTTGTGTCACTGTTTCAGGATTTCCTTAATACACAAACATTCTCAATCACAACAGCTATCTTCTATTGTGTAAAATTATGTGCATAAACTCGAATAAGAACTGCATCTCTGAGTCTAAGATAAGTTGATACAGTTAAACATTACAGTCAAAACACACTAGCATAACACCTGTTTTCAAGTCTAGACTGCAAACTTAGTTTCAGTAAGCAGTATGCCTATGTTAATCCTGGCTGTTTAGTGTATTCTGCAAAAGGTGCAAGCTTTTATTGAATTATGTATTTTATTTCAGTTTAATTATTTAATGTTCATCATCATCAGTATTGGTACTGAGCATTGGAGGGTGAGGGAGCAATGCTCCTTCTTTGAGGAGACCAGAAATGGATAAGAAACTGATGAGGCGATGTGGGTGATTCTCACTTGCTGTGTTTAGCGTTTCAGATTCACTTTTTGACACTCTTGGTTGGGTAACAAGACATCTGGGTGACATGTGCCTCATAAGAACTAGTGCCACATATCCCTTTGGATTCTTTTCACAACACTAGAGGAATACGACCAAGGGGTACCTGCTAACCCATGTTCATCTGGATAGTCTGTTAGTAATGACAATGGTGTTTGCTTTCTAGTCCCTTTTGAAGCTGCTTTTGGGAGATCATGTAAGTTTGTATGCTGTAACTGATATTTTTTTAAACATACTGGTACTGTCTTAAATTTTAGTCTTAGCAGAAATGTTGTGCATATGTTTAAAGCCTCACTTGAACACTGAGGAAATCCCAGACGACTGGGATGCCAAGCCAGTTAAGGTGCTCGTTGGAAAGAATTTTGATGAAGTCGCACGTGACAACTCAAAGAACGTCCTCGTCGAATTCTGTAAGTTGTGCCATCAGTTTGCTTTGCATTTGATGTTCAATTACATGTTGAAAATTAGTAGTTCACTGTCCTTTGGATTTTTGGATTAAGCTTGGCTGCTGTGGAACAGTAGGAAAGAAAGATGGTATCATTAATTTTATGTCCATTATTTGTTTAGTTAGTGGTGTTATGGTTCCAAAATTTCACTGTTGGTTGTTTTTGGTCGATGTGTTTGATCTATATATAATAATAGGACTGTCGCTCTGGCCACGGGGTGTGGCTTACAAGGCGCACAGGTACAAGTAGGCCAGGCGGATGGGCAGATGGGCAAGCCGACGGCCCAAATCGTGCGTAGTGCAATTTTGGCTCATAGTACTTATTTGTGAAAATATATTGCTACCAGTGGCCACCAAGATGGGTGCCAGATAATTGGCCCGTCAAAAGTGACATGTCACGTGTTGCAGGTTCTGTGCCTGCCTTCCACATCACGTGCACCCAGTGGTACACAAACTTCTCTTGATTGATGTCACTGAACTCTGATCAGTGCCAGCAGTCATTTATAGACCTTGTTGCCATGAATGTGCCAGACATTTTTGCCCAAATAAAGCCAAGGTTACACTTATGAAACTATTTTTTTTCAAATATTTCTGTGGCAACGAGCCACCATCAACCATACAGGTTCTGAACGAATTTTGCTTCACATATTTTCTGCTATTTCAGCCGTGGCTGCAATATCTGTCAGTCAAGTGATGGTTTCGGTTTCTAGTCCTAATTGAAATACACACGTCAGACATGACTTATAAATGTTAGATCATTTGTAAGTGTTATAACTGGCTAAAGGGTGTCAGCTCATGAATATTTTCGAATATGCTTAATTCATCTGAAAGACTTGAAGGCTAAAATTCAGTTTTATTTCAGACCATGCATCAAATTAAATTATTTATTTACAGTTCATACACGTGACTATAGTCAAACTCCCTCTGCTGTATTCTGGACTGCCATTGTGCTGAGAAGTGTAAATTAATCATTGTCAAAAAGTAAGTGATGGATTGCCGCTTAGTTGAGTACACATTTAAGATATAAATTATGTAGGCATGCCCTCATGAGAAGCCAAGATCAAACATATATGCAGAACAAAAGCAGAGCTTGGATAATGGGCTTCCTAATGGAGGTGGAAGTGTCCATTTGCAAAACCATTGAAGTCACTCATGTATGAAGTACGGCAAGCAATTTCAAAGTGATGCACACGCTATAATTATGCAGTAACTACATAACAGAATGGTGGGCCAGCACACAACTAACAGACTAATTTTTCCTATTTATCTTGACAAAGTAGGCGTACACACGTGCATTAAAACCACCTATTGTGGCAGATAGAGTTTTTGCTGTGACCATTACAGCAGTTGTGTTTAACTGTTTTCGTATTTTTTTCCCAACAATGCATGTTGGGCTGGGTTCTCCAAAAGAGAACCTTTTTTTAATTTACAATGCCGTTCCTGCTGCTGGGCTAGCAGTATCTGATTACTAAGAGGTCAAGAAGAATGTCTTCATAGTTAGAAAACATGTGGACAAAGCTAGGCAAGATGAAGTGAATGTAAATTGTGTTGAGTCTTCTAGCGCAAAGGCCATGAAGATAATGGATCAGATAAATGTGTTATGGGTACAGGTTGAAATTGTTACATGAGGAAAGTGTTTGGGACAAGGCCTTATCTTGCAATAAGGCCATGCAAGGTCATGGGATATGCTGCATAATTTTATGAAATGTATAGTGTATATAATATATATTTTATTGGTGTATAAAACTGCTTTCCATTTGTAATTCATAATCTGAGCTCTATCGAGTAACACAAACAGATCGCGTGTCAGCCTGAGGAGCATTTTCAGCAACTGCCACATTATTCGGCTACCTGTATAGTTTTTTACATGCGTCAACTGGACCGTAACTTTGATCAACCAAGATGGACTACGACCACTGTTGTTGACGACGCCGTGTATTACTCCGCCAGCGCACCATCATGGATGCGAATCGCCGTGGTAGATGGACACAAAGGTTTCAACCAACAAAAATTACCTTCAAGGTCACTAAAGGTTACCCCTAATGGTACCATTTGATAGGCCACATACAATTTTCTATTGGTCTTCAGTTGCAACTGTGTGTATTATGACCATTTCTGAGAAGGGATGATTTGTCACCTGAAAGTTAGGACTTCATATAGTCTACCTGTGTGCAAAATTTGATGATTCTAGCTTCAGCCATTTCAGAGATATGATTGGGGGCTGCAAAATTAAAATGGGGCCATGTGACCCTAACCATGACCCTTTTAAGGATGATTTGTCATCTGTATGCTGGGACTTGATATAGCCTACCTGTGTACAAAATTTGATCACACTAGCTTCAGCCATTCCAGAGATATGATTGGTGTCCGCCAAAATTTTAATGGTTCACGTGACCTGACCACATCCCTAATGGATGCACGACTTACAGATGTAGGTTGGCACGAAAGTTAGCCCTGTCCGTTTGATGCATAGTGATGTTAACCGGGTGGATGATGTGTGTGTGTGGGATTGTTCGTCACATAACTTGAGTACAAATTAAGTTCCAGTCGTGGTACAATGGAAATTGCGGTCAAAATTATTAAATAGTTTTAAATCAATACTGTGATATATGTGAACAGACTTCTTGCAGAATATGGTTAATAGTGGTTCCATGGACACTTGTGCTGTACACAGTATAATCGGAACATTGATGACGTTTGTACAGATGCTCCATGGTGCGGCCACTGCAAGCAGCTTGCACCCATATGGGAGGAGCTCGGTGAAAAATACAAGGACAGTGAAGACATAGTAATTGCCAAGATGGACGCAACGGCCAATGAACTTTCAGACGTCAAGATTCGTGGATTCCCGACAATTAAATTCTTTCCGAAGAACAGTGACGAGGCGAGTACTATTTGCATTAATTATCGTCACAGCAGTTTCTGTTACAGTAGTCATGTAACATCTTGTGTGTTATAGTTTTCATATAATACCTTAAGCGACATAATGTAAATGTCGTATGTTGTGAGCAGTTCATTATATGTGATTGCTTAGATCACAACGCCGTGTGACATGGCGCAGGTTTAGAATAATATGTGTCATGCGAACGTTTATTGCTGTTTCATGAAGCAGCCGTAGCATAGTGGTTAAGGCAGTATGTAGTCTTACCCAGCAACCATGATTGATCCCTGGCAAAATCTGCAGGGTGGCAGAAAAACGGGCTGGTGAGTAAGTCAAAAGATGCCATAAATTTCACAACAGTGACAACTATTTACAAATTTACTGGCAGATGTTACAGTGAAAGAGTTTGTCTGTAAGCATTTGGGGAACTTTTGGGCAACAATATATGTATGTGTTTAAGATTTCTTATGCTTTGATCATTTTATAACTTAAGTAAAATTCTGTTGATTTGCTGTTTTGGGGGTGGAGGGGGCAGGTCTGGTACCGTGGGTGGGAAGTCCCCCGGATGCTTTTTTGCAGTTTTACCTAAGGGAAACATTCCATAGCCAGACCAACACAGAAAAAATATACTATACAACAAGAGTTGTTAGGCACAGATATGTTATAGGATCTGAAGAACAGCAGTTACACAAGATATCACATTGAACTGGTAAATAGGTCTTGTGGTGGTCGGTTAGTCTCCGTCCTGTTGTGGGCGCTATCATAATAGCTTAAATGAGGAGCCTCCCCTATCCTTTTTCATTTTGGGTTATCGCTGAACAAAAAGGCATTGGGGTCAGTAGTTTCCTGTATCGTTGGCCATCCTTAACCTGGCAGAACTAAATCTCCAACCAAAACCTTGTCCCCGATATAGCCTATTTTTGTGCTGAAAGGGGACGTTGATCTCCCAACCAGCCAATTAGCTCTTTTGATGTATGAATTCTGTTTTCGTGTTCATTATTGGGACATTTCTCATTTTGTTACAGTAATTGAATTTTTGCTTGTCCTTAAGTTATATGCCTGGTTGTTGTATTAAGTGCCTGTTGGGCTTACGTTTGCCTGCTTGCAGGTGATAGTGTTTAGTCCATAATCGCCACACATAAAGTAAACTGATTACAGATCATCGATTACAACGGAGACCGAACTCTCGATGGCTTTGTCAAGTTCATAGAGTCTGGCGGCAAAGAAGGCGGTGCAGAATTTGAGGAGGTATGTTGCATCGTAATCCTTCATGCATTACGGCTTTACAGGTTTTTGCAATAACTCTTGTTTATTTGTTGGCCTGAAAGACAAGCCACTTGCTGTTAAGTATTTGAGTGTACATGAGTATCTGCCTGCATCAGCCATTGAGTTATAATTTAGGTAGTGCTGTATTTTCTTGTAATGTGTGAATTTTAAAATGTTCACTTGCCACTGAAGATGCCTGAGCTGGCTGTGACGTTCATCCATTTTAAATAAGTAATTTGATTGTTATCTTAAGAAAGGTTTTGTTTGTTCACATTTGTGCAAACACAGATAGACTGACTGTCAGAACTGTTATTAGCATGGAATCACAGTTTTCAGTAATTATTATGCTGTTGGTGAACACTGTTAAGAAAATGCTACAATATTAGAGATTACTTTATTTTAGATTAAGGGCCAGTTTCTTCCACAAATTGATCTCCCATTAACGTTAATGGAAGATTAATTTGCTGTTTTCTTACTACAACCACGTATTGCACCATAGTAATTGTATAATTACATGCCACTAATGATGTGATGTTGAAGTTCTTTGTCGAATTGTTGCTGTTATGTGGAGTTCTGGTGGTAATGTTCCAGGAGGTGGACGAAGCAGAGGAAGAAGAAGAACCAGATGTCGAGCATGCAAAGGAAGAGCTTTGAGCCATTTCCGTCTGACCATAATTCATTCCACTGCTGTCACTATAATGTGAAATTCCCGCAAAATCATATATGAGCTAGCTGGATTTGGAAATGCTGTCTGCTAGCAGTCCAGTTATTTTTTCTCTTGCTGTGTACTAGGGCTGATAACAAATGAAAAATTTCTGATCGATTAACACCGATGAAAGCCATTAACTAAAAAATGACAGACGCATGCTGTTTCTTCAGTATATGCTTGTGCTGCAGGTTATTGACATCATAGACCAAAGATGGGTTAATTCCAGTTATTACCAGCATCAATTATACAATACGTGCATTCATTTAAATGATAAAAATGATCAATTAATATTCCTCCAAGATTTGTTAAGTTAAACAAGAAAGATATCAATATTAATGAAACAGATATTTATAGTCCATTTTAACTTTTAATGATTCATTGCTAAAATTGTGGCTGTACAGTACTGACCCGAACTTCCCGACATCTTGACTGTTAAGGCAGTCAATGGCGTCTCTACTGTTGAGGCCGACTGCCAACTTGTTCACGGAATTGACGTGCATGCATTTATTACTTTCACGGCTTCTATCTTGTTCTGCTGTCGTTTGTTGGGGTCAAGATCGGATTGTTTCCTGCATGGGAAATAATACACTTGTATAAGTAATGATCCATCTTAGCCAAGTCCTTGTTCATCAGTGTGCCTGCAATTTCATTGTCTTGTTACAGTGATTTCTGTTGCTCTCTGCCAGAGGCTTGTGTTTGTCTTGGAAACGTTTGTAGGTTTTGTGATGTTAACAGTTATCATTGTTCAATGATGTGAAAGCCGGTTGCTATTCAGTATTTGGTTAAACAAGTGCTTCGACGGTTGTTGTATCAGCTCTGAAGTAATGCTTTGTTTACTTATAGTTTATGAAATTGTAAAAATTCTGTTGCAGCTTTTTTGTGTCCATGTGACTAAATTTTTGAAGTCTAGCGATGAAGTAATAAGTATGGACATTGGTTATTAGATTAATGACGTTATATTTCAGAGTGGATGGTAAGAATTTCAAGTGCAATAAGAGTAGGAAATAGTTCTTTGACGTATATGGTAGAGAAGTGAAATTGCTGCATTGTAGAAATACATCGAATTTTTACAGATACTATAAATGTGATATTTGTAACTCATGAGTTTATTTTGCAGTCTGAAACTTTCTTGCAGTGGAAGTAGACATTTTTTAACTTAGTAGTAGAAAAGTATTTAAATTGGTGGTTTATAACTCGTTTTGTACATAGTACATGTAGCCGTGAGATAAGTATATGAATTATATTACAAGTAACGTAACAGTTATTGAGGAGTGTAGCCTGAAAGAAATGTGTGTGCTCAACGGGTGATGTTTGATTTTATGTACACGTCGCACACGTTTGCTAACTGTAATCAGCCAAACTCGCACACATGGTTTAACCACGTTTGTTACTATGGTAAATTGGTACAGCTGCCTTGCCTGGCTACATTCTGTTCCGACATTACTGGAAGTAATAACTTCATCCACGAACTGACTGCTGAAGGAAAGGACGTCGATGCCGTTCTGTCTGCTCTCTGTTACGTTTTAAACTACCGCGCTACGATCTATCGCAATATATGCTGTGGCCGTTTGTCGCCAGCCGTATTGCATCAAGACAGCGAAACATTTTACGCAAACAACGCCATTTGATAGCCTAAGAACTCTCGTTTTCTGACGCCAAAGATCCTCGCAAAATTCTAATGTCATCCCGAATCTGGGCAAAATAGAGGAAGGATACATTATAAACTCTGCGACTTTTGGTTTTTGATGATTTTCAGTGCCCATAGCTGCCCCATTTTCTACATTTTGCGTCTCCTTTCGTATCTCTATAACCTGTGACAAAACAGACTTCAAATCTGGTAGGTAGATTTACCATAGGAAGTCCTAGCCTACGGATGAGTGGATGACCAATCGTTTCTAAAGGGGCGTCAGGTTAATTGCCCATTTTAAAGTTTCAGGCCCAATCATATCTGTAATAGGTGAAGCTAAGCACTTCAAATGTGGTGTGTGTATTGAGGATGATGAGTACTTGTACATGTATGATAGGTTGCCCCCTAAGGAGATCATGTTCCAGGGTCACGTGACTCTGAAACGGTGTAACGTACTGACGTAGTTCCTATGAAATGTGTGGAGTGAATCATGTGGACTCGAAGGGCATCAAACTGGCGCATCGTGTAATATCGAGAAATTGCTAAAGAATGTGATTCTTAGGCCTACTACAAATTGTAAGCAGTGCAGATTATTAAGTGCGATATGACCTATGTTATGTTGAGACTGATGAGAGCGCCGTTAAATCCATTCCAAGCTAATCGACCCGTTAGCAATGCAAGTTGTCGCAAAACCGGCATGATATAGCTACACATCTCTCATGGATTGTGGGGGTATTTGTGCACGCAAGAGTGAAATAGCAGTTGATGTAGAGAGACTCTGACACGAAGCTGTAACTATAGGCCTACAGAAATGAGTTAACGATCGAATGTTGCGAGCTATTGCTCTCCTGTGCAAACAACGAAATGTAACGCACTCAATTAAGGAAGTTGCTCGATAATGCGTCACGCTCCTTCCGTCAGTCTATGAACAATAAATGCTAGTATTCCACGCCATCCCATAAATGCGTTTATTATTACTGGCCCGCCTACACGTAGTATTGTTTTGCTCTCTGGCGTCTATCGTCTTCTGTGACACTCCACGGCGGGCTATAATTATACTGAAGGCGGCTTTAATTCACCCGAGCAGGCCAGGAGATGACGTCATGTCGCCTCCCGTCTGATTATAGCTGGCGGGCCAGTAGTGTTATGTCCCGTTAGGGCGACACCTTGTTTCAGTAGCACCAACAGCAGCGGTGTCTGATCCGTCGTTACCAAAAATTCATGATGGATGTCGTCAGAAAATACGGACATATGGCCCCAAAGATCTTTAATCCGACCCTGTTCGTAATATATAGGCCTATTAGACTGCCCGTTAATTGTCGGGTAACGCGCTCCTTTCCTTTCGCTGCCTCGAATATTCGCTTCAGAGAAGCACAGCGTTTTTTCTAGCTCGGGATGATAGTCTGCATAGACCATGTTTACTGTGTCACTCTTTCTCATCGCTCGTCTGATCTTCTTACCCAGCCTCTGTGTATTTCTCATTCGGACGATCCTGTTTTTCAAAGTGGGAGTTGGTGAAACTCAGGGTGGGAGATCTCATTTCCCAATTGGGACCTCTGAAAACCACACACCCTGGATCGGCCCTAGCTAATTGGGCATATTATGCTGTAACCTCTACCTTCAGCACGAATAGCCTACGCCGCTGCTATTGGAAACCTCCATCCACTGCAACAATCCACGTGACCCACATAGACCTACTGGTGAAGCTTCGCCTCCGTCGAAAGCTCCTCCCAGCGTTACAGCGTCTGGCAAGTTAGCAGTAGTAGATGGTGAACGCCGATGCAAGTCAATGACGTCAGCCAACTGGCGTCATCGTGCTGCGCGATGTCACGGACTGCTTCACCAGTGTCAGTGCCGAGGTCGTCGCTGCCGCCGGGTGTCGCTCGTCGACCGTCGAGGCGCGCGTCGGCCGCGGCGGTGGCGCTCCGACCACCGTCACCCGCCGTTGACGCCGCCCGCCCGCTACCGACGTACCCGCCGCCGACGACGACGCCTCCACGGACGTCATCGTCGGCGGTTTCTCGGGAGAATACGGCGGCCCGAAGTGGAGCGAGATGTCGGCGGCCGTGTTGCATCGTTCCTGCAGCGGGCGCCTCGACTTGGCGCTGGTTATGACTGTGACGGTCGACTGCGGCTCGGCTAAGGTTGTGGCCTGCTGCTGATAGTTGCACGCCGACGCGACCTACATACGTAAATGCCCATTACCACCCGTTCACATCGTCGCCATCATCGTGATCATCATCAACAACAACAAATGCGATCCCTGGACTGAGCATGGCGGTGCATTTCCACGTACAACCTTCTTGAGCTTGTCTCCAAGCAGGGAACAGGCCAATATTCGCAGGATGAAGCCGGTCTGACTGCATTGTCCGCAGCCATAAACGTTGTCCTTGGTCTTCCGGATGGACGCCTCCAGTTCTTCGTTCACACCGCCGGCAGTAAACTGAACTGATCTGGCCAAGACCGTTCATGTTAGTTTACTTTCAGTTCAGTTGCGGCAATGGCCTCAGGGCTTAATAAAAAATCACAGGACGACTAGGGTCAGACCACTTTATCATTTGCCCTTCGGCACACTGAGTAAACACACAGACATGCATAATAGAATATGCAAGATACACACATATGCATACAAATCGAATACAAATGAAAGATCATAAATTAAAATATCAGTACCTAGCTAATAAACACGACCTAAATAAACGCAGTCACATTAGCTTCTAGTAGTCGAGGCCCTACTGCATGAGGCCATGCATTCCACATCTATGCCTTGTAGTACTCAGACAATCAAAAAACTTCAGCAAATCGTCATTACGTGCAGTAAGTTTCAGGACGGGACCAGGATTTGCTGGCGAAAGATGCTCATGGGTTGCAGCTACAAACATGCTACCGAAGGCGCGCGCATCACTAGGGGACCCGGGCCCCCGGGAGTATATGTTGCTTCGGCAAAATTGTTAAAAATTTGTTTCAAATGGAGACTCGGACAGGCATCAAAGTGATACACAAGAAGGGAGGATGACGGAAGGGTGCATCCCCATCCCACTGGACGGATAATTCTGTTGTGAATTATGACACAGAAGAGCACCTGGCTGCACATCTCGTTGATGGTCGACAACACCGGCTGAGAGAAGCGCACCATTGGCCTGGCGACGGCCGTCGAGTCGCCCGCCCGCGTCGACGTCGACGGACCACAAACGGCGCTCGCCGACTGACCACCCTCAGCGACCCCACCGCCGCCGCCGCCAGTCACTGGCTGGTACTCGGGAGGCGGACTGTATCCAGCAAATCTCTACAGTACACATTGATAAAAGTCGTTCGATCTGCTTTACATACTCACAGTAAAATCACTTCTGTGTCAATTACTTCAACACTAACATAGCTCACCCATCAACGTCAGTGTACCGACTGTATTATTAATGTCCCGCCTAATGGGCCAGTATTGCTTGCTGTCGTCTGTCGTCGTCGTCATTTGTAACGCTGCCGGGCGCGCGGGCGGTCGGGCGGCCGACATTCCACGGCGGGCCAGTCGTGTTAAGCCCCGTTAGGGCGACACCTTGTTCTATTCGACATTGCACTATACTGATTTCGCTATAACTCAGTTTAGTTTATTTTCGAGTTTCCGACAGTGGCGCAGCAATGCTTTGAGGGGTCCAGATTCAGTAGCAAAGTCGTGGACATAGGTAGTCCGTTAAGAGTTAAGTAAGTAAATTTCAGCACTCTTAGTCTAGTGTATACGACGTTACAGCAATCCACGTTGTTTACATACTGGTTTGATCAGTGAGTTTTGTTCGGTTGGCCAGTAAGCTTGGGGCTTGAGGCTCCTGGAGGTCGAAAACCCCGAGTCAGTGAAACACCTGAACCCGTCTCCCCCATAGCTAGACCAGTGGGTTCCGACCTTGTTCTGTCGTTGACACAGGAAGAACGCAACGGCACTCCGACGCAGGTTGCGTCCGCCTGCGACGTGCATCAGCGGCGCCGAGACGACCGACGACTGGGCAATGATGGTGACCAGCAGCAGCAGCCAGCCCTTCGTCCCGCCGCCGTCACCGCCTTCGTCGGCCCCGGTCCGGGCCATCGTCAGAGCGAGCGGCGCTATGCCGAGCGGCAGCCAGGTCAGCGTCGACACCACGACCATGGCTGTCATGGCGACCGCCAGGCGTCGCTGGTGTCGCAGCCGCAACTCCGGCAACTGTGTCCGCAACGCAGAAATCACACTATTACGCTAACCGCGGCTGTCGGAAAGCGTAATGCAACGGTATGGGGTCCGTCTGTCCGTCTGTCCAATCGGCATACTGACCGTGACGTGGGGGCAGCATGCGACGCGGCCAGCGTACATTTCGGCTTGACAATAAGGACCGATATACTTTTACGTCCACTTTTGACTGGGTTCTGTCTTCACCGTCGTCTGTTTGTACTTTTGTGAACTGAATAACTCAAAACGTTATTGGTGAATTTTCGTGAAATTTGGGAACAGCTAGAATACGGACCAGAGATGAGTTTATTAAATTTTAGAAGGTTAGGGTTACAGGGTTAGGGATAGCACAGTTGTCGATTTATTTGAAAAGTGAAAGTGGAGTTGGAAAAACCAGCTACGGCGCGCATCGTGGGAAAACCTAGGTCGATGTACCTGCTGCTGGCCGTAATGACACTATGCCGTGGCGGAGGTATGCGCTCTACTGAGTGCCCTCTTGAATAAAACGCAAACGTATAAAACAAGGAAGAATATTATTCCATTTAATTAGTACAGCATCAGTCACAGGCGTCGTAACGTATCTCCTTGGGGGGGGGGG
>Ga0066187_1000434_pt1 | contig 14284 bp, 14 predicted proteins | sample WorMetexBAHAMAS1_FD_58706 | JGI IMG/M metagenome (GOLD analysis project Ga0066187, IMG submission 58706) | Marine gutless worms symbiont microbial communities from Max Planck institute for Marine Microbiology, Germany - Inanidrilus exumae... | ecosystem: Host-associated > Annelida > Digestive...
TGTTCGATCAGCTCCAGGAACTCGTCCCGGTGGCGGTCGACGCAGAAGCTGTCCGACAGGGTCAGCGAGACCTTGCGGCCGGCCTGGTGCGCCTGGGTGGCGGCGTGGAAGAAGGCCCGCTTGGCCGCGGGCCGGTCGAAAAGATAGCCTTCCATGTAGGTCACGGCCGCGGCCTGGACGACCGCGGGGTCCACGTCGTCCGGCGTCAGTTCGTTGGCCGCACCCAGATAGGTGCACATGGTGCGCTGCGCGTCCGGCGATACCATCACCAGGCAGCGTCCGGTGGGCGGCCCGTCGGCGGCGGACGGGGTGTGAAAGTCCACCTTCATCGCGCGCAGATCGTGACGGAAGATGTCGCCCAGCTGGTCGTTGCGGACCTTTCCGATATAGGCACCGCGCCCGCCCAGAGACGCAAAACCCGCCAGCGTGTTGCCGCAGGACCCGCCGGAAATCTCAACGGCGCTGCCGAGCTGGTCGTAGAGCTGTTTGGACTGGTCGGCCTCGACCAGGATCATCGCGCCTTTCGGCAGGTCCTGGGCGGCCAGAAAGGCGTCGTCGATCCTTGCCAACACGTCGACCAGGGCATTGCCAATGCCGACGAGATCGTATTGTGACATGCGGTCCTGTCCTTGCTGGTCGGGACGGTGGCTGAGATGCGGCGTTTACTACACTGCCCGCCCGGTTGCAGCAATCCCGCAGCGGGGTCCCGCCACAGGATGCTTGCGGCGCCTCGCCCCAGGGCATAGATACCAGGGACGGCGCAGCATTGCCGGCGACGGGGGCGTTCCATCATGATTTCAGGTTATCTCTTGGCCTTGGCCCAGCTCGACGACCCGAAGATGCGCGGCATCGTCTGGATGAGCCTGGGCCTGGCCGTGGTCGTGTTCGTCCTGATGTGGTTCGTCGCGGGCTGGGCGCTGACCGAGGTTCCGTGGGGCGAAGTGCCGGTGATCGGCTGGCTCGTCGGCTGGACGGGGGACTGGTTCGGCTGGATCGCGGCCTTCGCCTTCGGCGGCACGGTCCTCTTGGCAACCTTTGTCCTGTTTCCGGCCGTGATGACGGGTCTGGCCGGCGTTTTCCTCGACCGGGTCGTCGATGTGGTCGAGGCGCGGCACTATCCGGATCACGTTCCCGCCCGCAAGATCGGGATGGCCGAGGCGCTGGCCAGCAGCGTGAAGTTCATCCTGGTGATGATCGTCGTCAACATCGTCGCATTGCCTGTCTACGGCATTCTGCTGTTCACGGCGGTCGGACCGCTGATCCTCTATTACCTGATCAACGGCTATCTGGTCGGCCGCGAGTTCTACGAGGTCGTCGCGTTCCGGCGGCTGCCGCCCCATTTCGCCCGCGACCTGAGACGGGCCCACCGGGGCCGGGTGTGGCTGTTCGGCGCGCTGACGGCCTTTCTGTTGACGGTCCCGTTCATCAATCTGATCACACCCGTTCTGGCCACGGCGGCGATGGTGCATCTGTTCGAACGGTTGCCCCGCCGTCCGGAATACGAGGCTCTATCTGCTGGATAATCCAGGCATTTTGCCTTAGATATGCCCCATTGAAGCGGTGTGATCGCGGCATCGACAACCCCGCCGAGATCGCCCCGGCGTCGGCAAGGAGACGAGCATGGCAGCAAAGGAAAAGCAAAGCCCGGGATTCAAGCCCGAGCTGGCCCGTCGGGTGGCAGACTTGCCCGGCGTTCCGCGTCGCAGCTCCAGCGGCGGCAGCGAGGAGTCGAAGAAGCTGATCGTCGGGCGTGACATCAGCCTGAACGGCGACATCACGGCCTGCGACACCCTGGTGGTGGAAGGCACCGTCCAGGCGTCGCTCAGCGACAGCCGGATGATGCAGATCGCCGAATCCGGTGTCTTCACCGGCAATGCGGAAATCGACATCGCCGAGATCCGCGGCCGGTTCGACGGCGACATGACGGCGCGGGAGCGTCTGGTCATCCATGCGACGGGCCGGGTCACCGGTCAGATCCGTTATGGCGAGATCCAGGTCGAGAAAGGCGGCAAGATTGCCGGCACGATCGAGGTTCTGACACCAGAGCGGGCCCTCGAGCCTCGCCTGCCCGAACGCCGGCCGGTCGAGGCCGAGAAGCCGGTCGAAGCCGAGAAAACGGAAACGGCCAAAAAGGCCGAAAAGGAACAGCCCGCTGAAGTCGAAGCCTGACGCGATCCTGGTCGCGCTTGCGCTGATACTCGCCGCCTGCACGCCGGACAACCGGCAAGGCGGCGGCCCCACCGGCGCCGGTGCGGCGGTTTCGGCACCTGCGCCTGCCGCCAGCGATGATGTCGCCACCCTGCCCCTGGCGCCGGGCATGGAAACCAGTGGCGACCGCCGGGTCGAACCGGCGCTGCAGCGGGAGATGATCCCGGTCAACGACGACCCGGCACAGCTGCTGGGTCAGTCCACCGCACAGGTTCATGGTCTCTTGGGCGAACCGCGCCTGGTCCGGCGCGACGGCCCCGCCGAAATCTGGCAATACCGGGCCAGCGGCTGCATCCTGGACGTGTTCCTCTATGATGCCGGGGCCGACCGCACCGTGCGCCATGTGGACCTGCGCGGACCGGGCACGGCGATACCGGAACGGCGGGCCTGTTTCGCCCGCATGCTGACCGACCGGCGCGCCGCGGCGGGTTGACCTCCGCCGGTCGAGAACAACGTCTGTCGCCATGGACTCGCTCACCCAGTTTCTGCTTGGGGCCAGCGTCTCCGGCGCAATCCTTGGGCCGCGGCTGGGCGGCCGGGCTTTGTTGATCGGAGGGCTCGTCGGCACGCTGCCCGACCTGGATTCCTTCATTCCCATGGGCAATGCCATCGACGACATGACCCATCATCGCGGGCCCAGCCATTCGGTTCTGGTCCAAACCGCGTTGGCGCCGGTGGTCGCTGTGGCAATCCGACGGCTGGTGCCCGACACCCGCGCCTGCGGCTGGCTGCTCTTGCTGACGGTGTGGCTGTGCCTCACCACACATGCGGTGCTCGACTCGCTCACCACCTATGGAACGCAGATCCTGTGGCCGTTGGAGATCGGCCCGCCGGTGGCTTTCTCGTCGGTCTTCATCATCGATCCGGTCTATTCCCTGTTGCTGCTGACCGGCGTGTTGACGATCTTCTTCTGGCGCACGAACCGGGTGCGCGCGGTGCGGGTCAACCGCACGCTCCTGGCGGCCAGCGTGGTCTATCTGTGCCTGGGGGCGACCGGCCATCTTGTGGTCAAGGCCCGCGCGGAATCCGACCCTGCATTCCAGGACCGCCGGCTCTTCATCCAGCCGACCCCCTTCAATATCCTACTGTGGCAGGTCATCGCCCTGGACGACAACAGCTGTATTTCCGGGCTGACCAGCCCCTGGACGTCCTGCGGTTTCACCGGTGTTTCGACCCACACCCGGCTGCCGGACCCGCCCGACGGTCTGGTCCCGTCACCGTCGGTCCGGCGCCTGGAATGGTTCACCGGCGGCTTCTACAGCTATGAGAACACCGGCGCGCGCCTGCGCATCGCGGATCTTCGGATCGGTTATGCGCCCAATTTCGTGTTCGTCTTCGACTACGCGCAGCAAAACGGCAGCGGCTTTGAGGAAATCGACCCGGTCCAGGTCGAAGCCGAAAGCCCGCGCCCGCAGCAGGTGAAGGACCTGCTGGCCAAAGCCGCCACCAGCCTCAACGACTGCGGGACCTGAATCCGAAGGGCAGATCAGGGTTTACCGGCCTCTCAGACCGTCTTCGCCTTGTACCGGCAGTATTGGCGAACCGTGCACGCCGCACAGTCGGGCTTGCGCGCCTTGCAGACGTAACGCCCGTGCAGGATCAGCCAGTGGTGGGCGTGCAGTTTCCATTCTTCCGGGACCCGTTTCAGCAGCTTCTGCTCCACCTCCAGAGGCGTCTTGCCGGGCGCCAGGCCGGTGCGGTTGCCGACCCGGAAGATATGGGTGTCGACCGCGATCGTCGGCTCGCCGAACGCCACGTTCAGCACCACGTTGGCGGTCTTGCGTCCCACGCCCGGCAGCTTCTCCAGGGCCTCGCGGTCGCGCGGCACCGCGCCGTCGTGCTCGTCGATCAGGATCCGGCTCAGCTTGATGACGTTCTTGGCCTTGGAATTGAACAACCCGATGGTTTTGATGTGGTCGCGAAGCTTGTCCTCCCCCAGCGCCACCATCGCCGCAGGATTGTCGACGACCTTGAACAGGGCCTTGGTCGCCTTGTTCACGCCGACATCCGTCGCCTGGGCCGACAGCACCACGGCAACCAGCAGCGTGTAGGGGTTGACGTAGTCGAGTTCGCTGGTGGGGTTCGGGTTGCCGGCGGCGAGCGTTGCGAAAAAAGGGTCGATATCGGCTTTCTTCATCATCTGCACTGTAGGGGGCACGGCCGGGCCGGCCAAGCGGCGATCCGTCGCCTTGTGCTGGCTTGTTGTTGGCCTATAATCGTCCCCATGGCTCACGCAAACCAAACGCCGCCAACGCCCGCCGAACGGGTCTTCCTGGATGCCGTGCTGAGGCCGCATCGCAGCCTCAGCCCGCGCGCGTTCCGATTGATGATGCTGGCCGTCGCCGGCGTGGGTTTCGGCGTCGGCACCGCGTTCTTTCTGGCCGGCGCCTGGCCCGTGCTCGGTTTCTGCGGACTGGAAGTGCTGCTGATCTACGCAGCCTTCAAGCTCAACTACCGCAGCGCGCAGGGGCATGAACGGCTGCGGTTGACCGAAGATGCGCTGGAGGTCCGGCACGTGGACCCGGACGGCAGCATCCGGTCCTTCGCGCTGGAGCCGGGCTGGCTGCAGGTGCGGATCGACGATCCGCCGTCGGACGACAGCCAGCTCACGCTGACCAGCCATGGGCGGACGCTGATCGTCGGCCGGTTCCTGACCCCGGCGGAAAGGCTGGAGGTGGCCCAGGCCCTGCGCGCCGCGCTCGACCGCTGGCGCCTGCCGCCCGGCGCGGACCCCCTGCCCTCGACGGCCCGCTGACCGGCCCCGGCCGGTCCGCAATCTCCTCGATGCTCCGCTTCGGCCGGCACCGGACCCTGGCCGCGCTGTTGTGCCTGGCGGTTATCTGGAGCACCAGCTTTTCGCTGATGAACCTGGCGGTCCAGTCGATCCCCCCGGCAACCGTGACCGCGGGCCGGATGGCGCTGGGCGCGGCGATCCTGTGGGCGGTTCTGGCGCTGCGCGGCGACGGCCTGCCCCGGGACCGCGGCGCCTGGATCGGGATGGGCGGCGTCGGCCTGTTCGGCAACGCGCTTCCGTTCTTCCTGATCACCCGGGGCCAACAGCATATCGACAGCGGAGTGGCGGCCATCCTGATCGCCGCCATGCCCCTGGTCACGGCCGTGATGGCCCACTGGGCGCTGGCGGACGAACGGATCACGCCCCGGCGCGCCCTGGGCGTGGCGCTGGGCTTTGCCGGGATTATCGTGCTGGTCGGCCCGGCGGCGCTGGGCCGGGTGGGCGACGACCTGGCCGGCACACTGGCGACCCTGGCCGCGGCGGTCAGTTTCGCCGTTTCGGTGATCCTGGCGCGGCGTTTCCCGCCGCCCTCGCCCACCGCCGGCGGCACCGGGTCCATGCTGGCGGGTTTCCTCCTGATCCTGCCGGTGACGCTGGCGATGGACCTGCCTTTCGCGGTGGCCCCGACCGCGGCCTCTTTGGCGGCGACGGTTGCGCTGGCCGTGTTTCCCGGTGCGCTTGCCGCGCTTTTGTATTTCCGGATCATCTTCGAAGCGGGCGCCGGCTACCTGGCGATGACCAACTACCTGGTCCCGGTGCTGGCCGTTCTGTGGGGCGTGATGCTGCTGGGCGAACCGATGACATCCAACGCCGTGGGCGCCTTGGTTCTGATCCTGGCCGGCATCTCCCTGGCCCACCGCCGGACCGCCTGACGCAGAATCATTGACAAGCCCTTCGCTGCTCATGCAGCAAGGGGCCAACGGATGGGGGAACGCATCATGACGGCAATCAACCTGGGGCTGGTGGGGATCGGAAAGATCGTGCGCGACCAGCACCTTCCGGTGCTTCAGGCGCATCCCGACTTCGAGATCGCGGCGGCCGCCAGCCGCAACGCGACCGTCGACGGCACGCACAATTTCAAGACCATCGAGGAGATGCTGGACGCGATGCCGGACCTGGAGGCGGTGGCGCTGTGCATGCCGCCGCACGTCCGTTACCCCGCGGCCCGCATCGCGCTGGAGCGGGGCAAGCACGTGCTTCTGGAAAAACCGCCCGCGGCGTGCCTCAGCGAGATCGACGACCTGACAGGGCTCGCGGCGAAAGCGGGACGGACGCTCTACGCCACCTGGCACTCCCGGCACGCGCCTGCAGTGGAAGAGGCGAAGGCGCTGTTGGCGGGCGCCGAGATCCGGGCCGTGGACGTTCAGTGGAAGGAGGACGTGCGCAAATGGCATCCGGGCCAAGCCTGGATCTGGGAGCCCGGCGGCTTCGGCGTGTTCGACCCGGGCATCAACGCCCTGTCGATCGTCACGCATATCCTGCCCAGACCGTTCTTTCTAAAGCGCGCCGTCCTGGAGTTCCCCTCCAACAAGGACGCGCCGATCGCGGCAAGACTTCACTTCGCCGACACGACGGGCATGCCCGTGGACGCCGCCTTCGACTGGCGCCAGACCGGCCCGCAGACCTGGAACATCACCGTGGAAACGGCGGACGGCACGGTGGTGCTGAGCCATGGCGGCGCCAAGCTCACGCAAAACGGCAAGGTGCTGAACGAGGCGCCCGAGGCCGAATACCGCACGATCTAGGACCGCTTCGCCGCGCTGATCGGCGACGGCCGCTCGGACGTGGACACCCGCCCGCTGACGCACGTGGCGGATGCGTTCCTGCTGGGAAAACGGGAGACGGTGGAGGCTTTCGAGGACTAGGGTTCCGGTGCCTGCTACCCGTCCAGCCCCAACACGTCCTTCATGGAATAAAGCCCTGCCTTGCGGCCCCGTGCCCAGAGCGCGGCGCGGACGGCCCCGGCGGCGAACAGGTTGCGGGCGCTTGCCTTGTGGGTGAGTTCGACCCGTTCGCCCTCGGCGGCAAACACCACCGTGTGCTCGCCGACGACGTCGCCGCCGCGCAGCACCGCATAGCCGATGTCGCCCTGGTGCCGTTCGCCGGTGTGGCCGTCGCGGGCGGCCGTCTTGACGTCGTCGTGGTCGACGCCCCGGCCCCTTGCCGCCGCGCGCCCCAGGCCCAGCGCGGTGCCCGACGGCGCGTCGACCTTGTGGCGGTGATGCATCTCCACCACCTCGATATCGTATTCCGGCCCCAGGATCCGGGCGGCCTGCTCGGTCAGCGCCATCAGCAGCGTGACGCCGACGCTGAAGTTGGGCGCCCACACCACCGGCACGTGATGCGCGGCCTTTTCGATCACCTCGGTTTCCGCCGGGCCGGCCCCCGTAGTGCCGATGATCAGCGCCGCACCGGCCTGGGCGGCAAGACGGGCATGCTCGGCGGTGGCTTCCGGCGCGGTGAAATCGATAACGGCTTCGGCGTGGGCGATCGCGGCGGCCGGATCGTCCAGCACATGGACCCCGATTTCACCGACGCCGGCAAGCGCGCCAGCATCCGACCCGATCAGCTCGGACCCCCTGGCTTCGGTCGCACCGCAGACGACGACGCCCGGCGTGCCATGGACCTGGCGCACCAGCAGGCGGCCCATGCGGCCGCCGCAGCCGACCACCACGATTTTCATGTCTTCCGACATTGCCCACCTCGCTTGCCCGTTTCGACGCGTTTAGCACATCGGCGGGTAAGCGGCGAGGGTGCCGCTCAGTCCGGCTTCGACGCCTTCAACGAGAAGGCGAGCGGCAGCCGGGCATGGCCGTCCGGCAACCGGAACAGGCCGTCACCGTCGGGGACCATCATCGGGAAAGCCTGCCAGGGCAGCCGTTCGTGCTCCCTCAGCATGTCCAGGCGCAAACCCGCGCCCAGCAACGCGCCGACGATGCGCGAGAAGGGGTGGATCCACTCGTAGGTGCGGGTGTGACTCAGCCGGTCAGCATCGCCGGTATAGGTCGTCGCCTCGTCGAACGCATCGGGCATTCCGGGCGCGGTGCGCCAGCCATACCGGAACACCAGGTGCCCGTCCTCTTCTTCCAGCGGCAGGATCCCCGGATGGGCATCGGCGAGGTAAAGGAATCCGCCCGGCGCCAGCAGGCCGGCCACGATCTCGGCCCAGCGGTCCAGATTCGGAAGCCAGATGATCGTGCCCCAGGTCGCATAGACGATGGAAAACGGTCCTTCGACGGCGGAGGCCGCGTCGTAGACGTTCGCCTCGACGAAGCGCGCATCCAGGCCGCACTCCTGCGCCAATGCGCGTGCCGCCGCGATGGCCGCGGGAGAGTAGTCCAGGCCGGTCACCCGGGCCCCGCGCCGTGCGAGCATCAGGCTGTCGAGCCCGAAATGACATTGTAGATGCAACAGCCGCTTGCCCGCGACGTCGCCGATTTCGCCGGCCTCGATCGGGATCAGGTCCCTGGTGCCGTCCTTGACGGCCTGAACGTCGTAGAAACCGGTGCGGTCACGCAGGTGGATCCGGACCCGCTCGTCCCAGCTCATCCTGTTGGCTTCGGTGAACTCCTCCACGCTTCGTCCTTTCCGGCAGGCCGGCCCGTTATTCGGTCAGGTCGTCCCAGAACTCCTTGACCTTCGAGAAGAAACCCTCGGCCTGGGGGCTGTGCGACGTGCCCGACCCGGCGCCCTCGAATTCCTTCAACAGCTCCTTCTGGCGCTTCGACAGGTTGACCGGCGTTTCAACCGCGGCTTCCACATACATGTCGCCGACGGCCTTGGACCGCAGCACCGGCATGCCCTTGCCGCGCAGGCGGAACTGCTGACCGGTCTGGGTTCCCGACGGGACGGTCACCTTTGCCCTGCCGCCGCCGACCGTGGGGACTTCCAACGCGCCGCCCAGGGCCGCGGTCGTCATCGGGATCGGAACGCGGCAGAAGATGTCCGAACCCTCGCGCTGGAACAGGCGGTGCGGCTGGATCGTCAGGAAGATGTAGAGATCGCCCGGCGGCGCGCCGCGCACGCCGGCCTCGCCCTCGCCGGAAAGCCGGATGCGGGTGCCATCCTCCACACCCGACGGGATCGACACCGACAGGGTCTTTTCCCGCTGGGTACGGCCGGTGCCGCTGCAGCCGCGGCAGGGTTTTTCGATGATCCGGCCCCTGCCCTGGCAGGTGTGGCAGGTGCGTTCGATGGTGAAGAAACCCTGTTGCGCGCGGATCTTGCCGGCACCGTGGCAGGTCGGGCACATCACCGGCTGGCTGCCGCCTTCCGCACCGGTTCCCTTGCAGGATTCACAGGTGATGGTGCTGGGCACCTTGATTTCGATCGACCGGCCCTGGAACGCGTCCTCCAGCGTGATGTCCAGGTTGTAGCGCAGGTCCGCACCGCGCGCCGCCCGCTGGCCGCGCCGGCCGCCCATGAACTCGCCGAACATCTCGTCGAAGACATCGGCGAAGCCGCCCGCGAAGTCGAAGCCGGCGGCACCCGGCCCGCCCATGCCCGCCTCGAAGGCATCATGTCCGAAACGGTCGTAGGCCGCGCGCTTCTGGTCGTCCTTGAGGACCTCGTAGGCCTCGTTGACCTCCTTGAAGCGGGCTTCGGCCTCCTTGTCGCCGGGATTGCGGTCGGGATGGTACTGCATCGCCATCTGGCGATAGGCCTTCTTCAAGGCCGCCCCGTCCGCCCCGCGGTCGACGCCCAGGACCTCGTAGTAGTCTCGTTTTGCCATCGCGCGTCTTCGGCCTTGGCCGCCCGCCGACACCATCAGCCCCGGTCACGCGGTTGCGCGGCCGGGGCGTCTGGTCAACTCATGCACGTCATGCGCACGGGTGTCTCGCTGTCGGCGACGGGGCCGGTCAGGCCTGACCCTTCTTGTCGTCGTCGACCTCTTCGAAATCGGCGTCGACGACGTCTTCCTGGGTCTCCGCGCTGTCAGCCGCTTGCGGCTGTTCGGCGGCGCCCGCGTCACCGGCGGCCTCTTTCTGTGCCTTGTACATGGCCTCACCCAGCTTCATGGAGCTCTGCGCCAACGCCTCGGTCTTGGCCTTGATCTCGCCGAGGTCCTCGCCGGCCATGGCTTCCTTCAACGCCGCAACATCGGCCTCGATCTGGCTCTTTTCGGCTTCTTCGATCTTGTCGCCGTGCTCGGACAGGGTACGTTCCGTGGTGTGGACCAGGCCGTCGGCCGCGTTTCGGGCCTCGACCAGCTCCTTGCGCTTCTTGTCCTCTTCGGCATGCGCCTCGGCGTCCTTGACCATCTGCTCGATGTCGTTGTCGCTGAGACCGCCGGAGGCCTGGATCCGGATCGTCTGTTCCTTGCCGGTCGCCTTGTCCTTGGCCGCCACATGAACGATGCCGTTGGCATCGATGTCGAAGGTGACCTCGATCTGCGGAATGCCGCGCGGCGCGGACGGAATACCGACCAGGTCGAACTGGCCCAACAGCTTGTTGTCGGCCGCCATCTCGCGTTCGCCCTGGAACACGCGGATCGTCACCGCGCTTTGATTGTCCTCGGCGGTGGAGAAGACCTGGCTCTTCTTGGTCGGGATCGTCGTGTTGCGGTCGATCAGCCGGGTGAACACGCCGCCCAGGGTTTCGATACCCAGGCTCAGCGGCGTCACGTCCAACAGCAGCACGTCCTTGACGTCGCCCTGGAGCACGCCCGCCTGGATGGCCGCGCCGATGGCCACGACCTCGTCCGGGTTGACGCCGCGGTGCGGTTCGCGCCCGAAGAACTGCTTCACCGTCTCGATCACCTTGGGCATGCGCGTCATGCCGCCGACCAGGATAACCTCGTCGATCTCCGACGCCTTGAGGCCGGCATCCTTCAGGGCCGCCCTGCAGGGGCCGACGGTGCGCTGGATCAGGTCGTCCACCAGCGCTTCCAGCTTGGCCCGGGTCACCTTGATGTTCATGTGCTTCGGCCCGGAGGCGTCGGCGGTGATGAACGGTAGGTTGACGTCGGTCTGAGTGGCGGACGACAGCTCGATCTTCGCCTTTTCCGCCGCTTCCTTCAGGCGTTGCAGCGCCAGGCGGTCGTCGCGCAGGTCGATGCCGTTCTCTTTCTTGAACTCGTCGGCCAGATAATCGATCAGCGACTGGTCGAAATCCTCGCCGCCCAGGAAGGTGTCGCCGTTGGTGGATTTCACCTCGAAGACGCCGTCGCCGATCTCCAGGACCGAAATGTCGAAGGTGCCGCCGCCCAGGTCGTAGACGGCGATGGTGCCGGTGCCCTTCTTCTCAAGCCCGTAGGCGAGTGCGGCAGCAGTCGGCTCGTTGATGATGCGCAGGACCTCCAGCCCGGCAATCTTGCCGGCATCCTTGGTCGCCTGGCGCTGGCTGTCGTTGAAATAGGCGGGGACCGTGATGACGGCCTGGGTCACCGTTTCGCCGAGGAAGGCTTCCGCCGTCTCCTTCATCTTCTGAAGCACGAAGGCGCTGATCTGGCTGGGGGCGAACTTCTCGCCGCGGGACTCCACCCAGGCGTCGCCGTTCTCGCCGGACACGATCTTGAAGGGCACCATGTCGATGTCCTTCTTTACCTGGTCGTCGCCGAACCGGCGCCCGATCAGGCGTTTGATCGCAAACAGCGTGCTTTCCGGGTTGGTCACGGCCTGCCGCTTGGCGGGATGGCCGACCAGCCGCTCGCTGTCGTCCGTGAACGCCACGATTGACGGGGTGGTGCGTTGGCCTTCCGTGTTTTCGATCACCTTGGCCTGGCTGCCGTCCATGACGGCGACACACGAGTTCGTGGTGCCAAGGTCGATGCCGATTACCTTGCTCATCTAATCAATACCTCTCTTACGTCAGCAAGCCCCACCGGCCCGGGTTCCCGGCGCCGATTCGGGGCTCCTTGCAGGGGATCATGCCCTTTCGCGTGAACTTTGACGGGTATATAGGCAGGCGCCCCCTGCCACGCAAGCGCGCGCGGCCGGAAAAGTCGAGGTTTCCGGGGTCGTTTCGCGCTAGAAACGAGGCCCCGCGCAAGGCCGGTGACAGGTATGACCAAGCGACCCACGGCGACGGCGGGCCCGGCGGGCCTGCGGCTTTACTCCGGCTTTCTGGACAGGGCCGGCCAGTTGCGCCTCCTGGCCCAAATCGAGGCCGCGCTGGCGGCGGCACCCCCCTACCGGCCGACGATGCCGGGTTCCGGCCGGCCGTTCGCGGTGCGCATGAGCAATGCCGGCGCTCTCGGCTGGATCAGCGACAAGGCGGGCTACCGCTATGAACCCCGCCATCCCGTGACGGGCGCGCCATGGCCGCCGATCCCGCCAGCGGCCTTGGAGATCTGGCGGGATCTGGCGGACTACCCGGCATCGCCCGAATGCTGCCTGATCAATCTTTACGAACCGCCCCGCGGCAAGATGGGTCTGCACAAGGATGCCGACGAGGAGGCGGCGGATGCGCCGGTGGTCTCGATTTCGCTGAGCGACGGCGCCCTGTTCCGCATCGGCGGGGCCGCGCGGCGCGATCCGACCCGGTCGTTCCGCGTGTCGTCGGGCGACGTGATCGTGCTGGGCGGGGAGGCGCGGCACTGCTACCACGGCATCGACCGGGTTGCATTCGGCACCTCGGGACTGCGCGGCGAGCCTGGGCGGATCAACCTCACCCTCAGGCGGGTAACGCAGCCTCTAAAGAATTAGTCTTTTCGAATCAAGCAGTTAGAAGCCTATTTTCGTAAAGTAATAGAGATATCTTTATTTCGTCATGAGAATCATATGATTAAGAACCGACTCTTGGGCGCAGCATAAAGTGACCTGCGCCAAGAAATCGGCAGTGATTCCTCAAGAACAACCGCTAGTATTTTGATTCGAATAAGACTCGGCCGGTCACGCCGTGGTGTCAACGGTCTCCGCGTCGTCGGGCGGGGTTTCGGGATCGCCCTTGGCCACGATCACCATCGCCGGACGCAGCAACCGGTCGTGCAGCAGGTAGCCCGGCGCCAGAACCTCCACGACCGTGCCGGCCGGCTGACCGGTGTTGGGCAGCTCCGACATCGCCTGGTGAAACTCGTAGGTGAACTTCTCGCCTTTCGGGTCAATGCGTTTGATGTCGTTCTTTTCGAACCCGGTCAACAGCGCCTGCTCGGTCATCTCGACACCGACCAGCAGGTTCTTCAGCGCCTCGTCCTGTTCGACCGCGTCGGCCGGCACCGAATCGATCGCACGGCGCAGATTGTCGATCGCCTCCAACAGGTCGCGCGCCAGCCCGCTGGCGCCGTACTTGCTGGCGTTCTGGCGCTCCTTGTCGGCCCGGCGGCGGGTGTTCTCCACCTCGGCGAACGACCGGACCAGCCGGTCCTTGAGATCCGCGACCTCGGCCTCCAGTGCGGCGATGCGGCTCTCCGGCGTGTACTCTTCCGCCGTCCCCTCGGCCGCTTCCTCCGCCTCGGTGTCGGCTTCCGGGGCCGCCGCCTCTTCTGCGGTCTCCGCCTCCTGGGCTGGCGCGTCCGTTTCTTCAGCCGCCTCGGCGTCGCCGGCCGTCTTCTTTTCGTCGTTCATGGAACTCTTCGATCCTAAAGGGTCAACCGATCAGGCGGCTCACGACCTTGGCCGTGTAGTCCACCATGGGAATGATGCGGGCATAATTGATCCGGGTGGGGCCGACAACCCCGATCGCGCCCACGATGTTGTCGCGGCCGCTGGTGAAGGGCGAGATGATCATCGAACAGCCGGCCAGCGAGAACAGCTCGTTGTCCGAGCCGATGAAGATCTGCACGCCCTGGGCGCCGTCCGTGGCATCCAGCAGCCTGAGCAGCGCCTCCTTGGTTTCCAACGCATTGAACAGGGCACGGATGTGTTCCAGGTCGGCAAGCGCCGAAACGTCGTCCAGCAGGTTCGCCTGGCCGCGCACGATCAAGACGCCGGCTTCGGCGCCGGCATCTTCGGGGGTGTCCGACCACACCGCCAGCCCCTCTTGCACCACCTTCTTGGTCAGTTCGTCGATTTCCGACCGCTGGGCGGCGACCTCGCGCCGGATTTCGGCCTGGGCCTCGGTCAGCGTCCGGCCCACCAGCTTGGACGACAGATAGTTGGTCGCCTCCACCAGCACCGAGGACGGCAACCCCATCGCCACGTCGATCACCCGGTTCTCCACCAGCCCGTCCTCGGTGACCAGCACCACCAGGGCACGGCCCGGCCCCAGGCTGACGAACTCGATGTGCCTGAGCCGCCCCTCCGTCTTGGGCGACATCACCAGTCCGGCGCAGTGGGACAGCCCGGACAACAGCGACGAGGCCTCTTCCAGCACCTGGTTGTAGGACCGGCCCGAGGCCTTGCA
>Ga0066187_1000435_pt1 | contig 14248 bp, 13 predicted proteins | sample WorMetexBAHAMAS1_FD_58706 | JGI IMG/M metagenome (GOLD analysis project Ga0066187, IMG submission 58706) | Marine gutless worms symbiont microbial communities from Max Planck institute for Marine Microbiology, Germany - Inanidrilus exumae... | ecosystem: Host-associated > Annelida > Digestive...
CCTTACCCCCCACCCCAATGGAGAATATCTTGACACCCTCTTTGGCAGCACGCGCTACCGCTTCGGATGGATCCTCACCGGTAGGCTCTCCGTCGGTAATAAGAATGATCGCTTTGTCGGAATGGTCTTTTTTATTGAAACCATCCAGGGCCGTGGTCACCGCGTCGTTGAGCCGGGTCCCCCCCGCGGGCAGGAAATCGGGTGTCAACGCCCCGAGAAAGAGATGAAAGGTATCATAATCGATGGTCAGGGGACATTGTAAAAAGGCGGTGCCGGCAAAAGCCACCAGCCCGACCCGGTCCCCCTGAAGCATATTCAGCAGATCGACCACCTCCCGTTTGGCCCGATCCAGGCGAGTGGGAGAGATATCGGTGGCCATCATGCTTCGCGAACAATCCAAAGCAACGATAATATCCACTCCTCTGCGCTCCACATCTTCCCATCGATACCCATACCTGGGACCGGCCATGGCGATTACCGCCGTGAGCAGGGCGATCAGCACCAATCCCGCCTTGATCCTCGGGCGCTTGATGCCGCCGCCTGTGACAATGGCCTGCTGCCCCTTTCGGGAAGCGAATCGATCCAATACGCGGCGCCGTTTCCGCATTCCGTAGAGAAACAAAAGCCACAGAACGGGAATCGTCCAGATGAGGAAGAGCAGCTCGGTCCTGGCAAATTTCATGGCACCCTCAGATATCTGGTATTGGCCAAAACGCTCCATAAAACGAGGCAGGTAAAGGCGGGCAAAAGGAAATAGAGATAATACTCACGGTATTCCGCGTGGGTGCGGGTCTTGACCCGGCTCTTTTCCATGGCGTCGATGGTCGAGTAGATCTCCGTAAGCCCTTTTGTGTTTTCCGCCCGGAAATAGGCGCCCCCGGTTTTTTGAGCAATGGCTTTCAGGGTTTCCTCGTCGATATCCACCTGCTGATAGACATATCGCTCACCCATAAGGGGATGGCGTACCCGAAATGGAACCCGGCCCTTTGTGCCGACACCGATGGTATAGACCTTCACGCCCCGCTGGGCGGCGACCTCTGCGGCGGCAGCTGGGGAGAGCGCTCCGGTGTTGCTGCGACCGTCGGTCAGCAGGATGATCACACTGGATGGGCTTTTCACGTCCCTAAGCCGCTTGAGGGAGATGCCGATGGCGTCTCCGATGGCGGTACTCTTTCCGGCCGCCCCGATTTCGACCCTTTCCAAAATGGTGTCGATGGTATCGTAATCCCGGGTCATGGGCACCTGGGTATAGGCATGGGTGCCGAACACCACCAGTCCGATACGGTCGCCATCCCGCTTGCCAATAAAATCATGGATCACCCCTCTGACCGCCTCCAGCCGGTTGACGATCTTACCCTCCCGCTTGAAATCAAGGGCCGCCATGCTTTCTGAAACATCCACAGCGAGAATGATGTTGATTCCCTCAGTCAGGATGTCGACCCGGCGGGTGCCCCATTGGGGTCTCGCCAGGGCTACCACCATTAGAATCAGTGCAGTGTATTTCAACACCGGCATCACCCACATCAACTTCAGCGCCCCGGATCTGGTGATGCTGCGGAATCGTGTCACCGTCGGTATTTCCAAAAGGGGCCATCTTTGTCCCCGGTGTTGCAGATAGGCGGAAAGCGGCAGCAGAAGAAGGATCAGAAAAAACCAGGGAGAGGCAAAACGGAACATGTCAGGCCGCCTCCCCTTGCGTAGGGTCCGTCGCCTTTGGCCGGGTCTTATGGATAAAGGTGCGAATGAAGTCAAGATGCCGGCGCATGCGCTCTGGATCCACGGTCCGGTCGGCGAACTTCACCGGATCGGCGGTTTTCGTAAACTCGCGGATACCCGATGAGATCTTGCTGTCCAGATCCAACTGGCTCATCTGCGGCAACAGCTCCTCGGTGGTCATTTCGAGGGCGTCGATACCGAATCGTGACCCGACGTATTCGCGGAAAATTATCGAAATCCTGAAATAAAACGGTTTTGGATCGATCATTTGCTCCCTTTCGAGCTCGTCGATCAGCCGCAGCCCCTTTAGGTGTGCCGGTTCCACTGGAATAACGGGATGGGCCCTTTCCTTTTTTTTCCGAAACCCGCGCAGGGCGGCCCAAGTCAAAACCACCGCCAGCAGCACCAGCAATGCAATCAGCAGGTAAACCACCCAGTGCCGTCCGATCCCGAAGGCTTCGGGTGGTTTGATATCCAGGATATCTTTCAGTTCCTCCGCCGTTTCCCGGATTTTACCCCCCTCGGCGGATACGCCGCCTCCGGACGGAGTGTCCTGTGCAAAACCGGGCAGACCCAACCCGATGATGGTGATGATCATCAATATGGCGCCGTATCGTCGCACCCGGGTTTCCATCATCTACTTCTTCTCTTTTCACGCCGTCTGAAATATCGCACCAGCACATCCGCCACGGAATCGGAGGTCCGCACCGGAAGGGGATCGATTCCTGCTGCCGACAGGCTTTCGATGGTTGTTTCCAGCGCGCGCGTGCCGATCTTGCGAAAGATCGTTTTTGTTTCTGGATCCGCGGCATCCAAAAGCATGCCCCGCCCCGTTTCCAGATCCCGAACCGACAGAATCCCCGTTTCCGGAAGATTGGATTCTCCTGGATCCGAAACGAGGATTCCGATGATCTCATGTTTTTTGGCCGCCACCTTCAACTCCCGCCCGAATTCCGGGGAGATGAAATCGGAAATCAGAAAAGAGACGGTTCTTTTACGGGCAACCCTGCCCAGGTAGGAGACCGCGCAGTTGACATCCGTTCCTCTGCTGGCAGGTTCAAAATGGAAAAACTCCTTGATCACGCGCCACACGTGGGAAGGGCCTTTTTTGGGGGGGATATATTGCTCCACCTGATCGGTAAAGAAAATGGCGCCGACTTTGTCATTGTTCCGGATGGCGTTGAACGCGATCACCGAGGCAATCTCCGCCGCGGTTTCGCCTTTGAGATTGTCTGTGGTGCCAAACCGGGTGGATGCGCTCACATCCATCAGCAGCATCACCACCCGCTCCCGTTCCTCCCGGTACAGTTTGATAAACGGCCGCCCCATTCGGGCCGACACTTTCCAGTCGATGCTTTTAATTTCGTCTCCCGGGCTGTACTCTCTCACCTCTTCGAATTCCACACCGGATCCCCGGAATACGGACTTGTAGTGTCCCGCCATCACCGTATTGACCGTGTGACTGCTTTTGATGTGGATCTTTTTTATTTTTTTGATCGTTTCGGGAGACAGCATGTGACTTTACCGATGGGGGTTTGGGGATTTTATGGTTTTAAGGTACCGGCACGCCATCGAAGATTTGTCCGATGATCTGTTCGGTGGTGACATCCTCTGCTTCCGCCTCGTAGGTCAAGATGATCCGGTGTCTTAACACAGACGGCGCCACAATCTTTACATCCTGAGGCGTCACATAGGCCCGCCCTTGAAGGAAGGCATACGCCCTTGCCACCTGACTGAGGCAGATGGTGGCCCTTGGGGATCCGCCATACTGAACATAGTCGGCAATCCCGATCCCGTACTTTTCCGGCTCACGGGTGGCCAGGACGATACTCACGATGTAATCTTTGAGTTTCTCATCCATATAGATTTCCCGGACCAGAGAGGCGATCTCGTCGATCTGCCGGGTGGTCACCACCGGAGCCAGGGTCGGCGGGCTTTCAAATCCCACTCGGTTCATGATCTCCCTTTCCTCAGAAGGATCGGGATAGTCCATCAGGAGCTTGAGCATGAACCGGTCCACCTGGGCTTCGGGCAGGGGGTAGGTACCCTCTTGTTCGATGGGATTTTGGGTCGCCAGTACCAGAAACGGATCGGCCATGGGGAACGTGGTTTCCCCAATGGTGACCTGGCGCTCCTGCATCGCCTCGAGGAGTGCGGACTGGACCTTGGAGGGTGCCCGGTTGATCTCGTCCGCCAATATAATATTGTGGAACAGCGGGCCCTTTTTGATGGTGAAATCTCCGGTTTTCGGCCTGTAAATCTCCGTCCCGATCAGATCGGCGGGCAGCAGGTCGGGCGTGAATTGAACTCGCTTGTAATCCGCCTTGACCGTATCCGCCAGGGCCTTGACCGCACTGGTCTTTGCCAGTCCCGGCACCCCTTCGATGAGGATGTGGCCTTTTGTGAAGATACCCATCAACAGGCCGTCTACCAGATCCCGCTGGCCCACCAGCACTTTGCCGATTTCATTTTTGATGCTGCTCACCAGCAGGTGTTTCTCCTCAACCCGACGATTCAACTCCTCCACACTCAATTTGACCTCCTTTGTCCAATGGAAATTCCAAAATCCAAATCATAAATTATAAATAAATGTCAATTCGCAAATTTCAAATGATTCCGAAATGCAAGTAATCGTCTCGGGCGCCACGAACTCACCGAGGGTTTAAGTTGGCTTTATTGTTCCATAAATGGTAAAAAGAAAAAATGAATCCTGTCAATAAGATGATATTGAATGTGGGCGAGTTTCTGAAAAAGGATCTGTGGCGGACACGGGAAGAGGAGATGTCCCGCCATCGGGCGCTGCTGATTCGAGTGCTTAAGACCGCCGTGATGTCCGTGGAGGGATTTGCCAGGGACAATTGCCTGCTCCGGGCCTCTTCATTGACCTTCTACTCCCTTTTGTCCATCGTACCGGTCGCGGCCATGGCATTCGGTGTGGCCAAAGGGTTCGGGTTCGAGAAAAAACTTCAGGATCGACTGCTAGAACAAATTCCGGGTCAGGAGGAGGTACTGCTCCAGGTTGTGGAATCCGCCCATCGGTTTCTTGAGAACACCAAGGGCGGACTCATCGCCGGTATCGGCGTGATCGTTCTTTTCTGGTCCGTCATCAAGGTACTGAGCCACATCGAAAACGCCTTTAATGTCATCTGGAAGATCGAAAGGCCCCGCACCTTCGGCAGGAAATTCGCCGATTATCTCTCCATCATGCTCATCGGACCGGTGCTGGTGATCACATCCAGCAGCACGACGGTGTACATCACCACACAGATTACGGAGATCACTCGGGATGTCGAGCTATTGGGACTGTTCAGCGAGCTGATTTTCTCACTTCTCAAACTGCTGCCCTACGGTCTGATCTGGATGCTGTTCACCATCGTCTACATGCTCATGCCCAACACGCGGGTCCGGTTCGGTTCTGCGTTGGCCGCCGGTGTGGTGGCGGGGACCGGCTATCAGTTCGTTCAGTGGGGTTACATCAGTTTTCAGGTGGGCGTGGCCCGTTACAATGCCATCTACGGTAGTTTTGCCGCCCTCCCCCTCTTCTTGATATGGCTTCAAATCAGCTGGCTGGTCGTGCTGTTCGGTGCCGAGATCTCCCATGCCACCCAGAACAACCGGCAGCAGGGGTATGCCCACCCCGACCCAGATGTGAGCCCGTACTTTCAGCAGCTCATCTCCCTGCTGATCGTCCATCGAATCGTCAAACGATTCGGTACCGGCGAAACGGCCCTTACACCGCAAGCGCTTTCACGCGCTTTGGCTTTGCCCGAGCAGATAACCCGGGGGATCCTCAACCGGTTGGTGGCAAGCGGCATCCTCTCCCAGGTGGTGCCTTCAGATAACGGCGAACCGGGATTTCTGCCCGCAATAGACACCGAGATGATAACGGTTCAGCGCGTATCGGAGGCGGTCCACCAGTATGGCGGAAATGAGATATCCCTACCGGAAGGGCCGGCATCCGAGGCATTGGAAGAGGCCCTTGCCGTCTTCAGGCAAGCGGTGGAAGCTTCCCCGGCCAACCGGTTGCTGAAAGAGATATGATGATACCCATCGCTCCAGGTATCTCCATCGCCAAAGGGGAAATCAAGGAAACATTCATCCGTGCCTCGGGCCCGGGGGGACAGAATGTCAACAAGGTATCCACCGCGGTACAGCTGGCATTCGATGTCCCGGCTTCTCCTTCCCTATCCCCATCGGTAAAAAAACGCCTCAAGGCCTTGGCCGGTTCCCGGATCTCAGACAGCGGCGTTCTCGTGATCCATGCCCGTCGGTTCCGCACACGGGAATCAAATCGCAGGGATGCCCTGGACCGGCTGACGCGGTTGATTCGCGAGGCTGCAAGGCGACCTAAAAAGCGATTTCGTACCCGACCGACCTGCCTGTCCGTTCGAAAACGGCTGGAAAACAAAAAGCACCGTTCCATTGTCAAACAGCGGCGACAGCGGCTTAGATTCGAGCGGTAATACAGGGTGTTCACCCGGCTTTACTTATCCGATTGCTGTATTAGATTATACCTTGCCAGCGCCATGCTCCCGAAATAAACGCGGTCGAAAGCGATGCATGGGAGTTCTGTCAACAAATGGGTTTTCCTAGTGGAAACGGCTCACCGTCTCAGTACCGGATCGGAATTCCGGCAACCCTTAGAAAAGGATCGCAGGAAACCATATGAGGGAAAGCGGATCACAACGCGTGGGATTCACAGTGGGGGTGATTTCAGATACCCACGGCCGTTTAAATCCAAATGCCGCAGATGCCCTAAAAGGGGTGGATGCCATCATCCATGCAGGAGATGTAGGTGGACCCGACATTCTGACGGCACTGGAACGGATCGCGCCGGTGTCCGCAGTGAAAGGCAACATGGACGGGGGCGCCTGGACCCGCGATCTTCCGAACGCGGATGTGGTGTCCTTCGGGCAAACATTGTTGTACGTCCTTCACGACCTACACAAACTGGATCTCGATCCGGAATCATCCGGTTTCAAGGTGGTGATCTCGGGACACACCCATCAGGCGGCCGCCACTCGGAAAAACGGTGTGCTGTATCTCAATCCGGGAAGCGCCACCCAGCCGCGGTACGGCAGCGCCATCTCCGTCGCCCTCATGCGGATCGAAGGGGATACGGTGGACTACCGGATCATCGCGCTCGAATAGCATCGTACGGCCAGGGACATGATGAAACCAGGAAAGCGCCAGATTGGAAATTTCACCGCCATCGCAGCCAGTGGGATGCTGTTTTTTGTTCTCCTGGGATTTCGTCTGGACCTGTTCAGTGGAGGCCCCGGTGGAAAAGGCATTGCGGTAGGTGAACTGTCTGGAAGTGAAACCTGGATGAATATCCTCCAGAAGGGACGAAAAATCGGGTATTCTCACCGCAGGTTGGTCCCGAAGCAGGACGGTTATGACTTGAAAGACACCACCTATATGCGAATCAACACCATGGGAATGGTTCAGGACCTGCACATGCGCACCACTGCCGCGCTATTTCCAGATCTCACCCTCTCAGGATTCGAATTCACCCTCCGGTCCAATCTTTTTGATTTCAAGGCCAGTGGAGAGGTGAAGGACAACCGACTCACTGTGGATATTGGGGGCCGGAAAACCGAATTCCCAATGGAGGATCCCCTCTATTTGACCGGCGGAATTATGGACGCCGCCGGAAGAGCAAATCTTACAGTCGGTGAAAGTCGCACCTTTTCGGTTTTCGATCCGGCCACCCTGGGCCGACGGCCCGTCAAGGTCCGAGCAGAAGGTGAGGAATTCATCAATGTCATGGGAGAGAACCGGAAAACAATGCGGCTGTCCGTCGATTTCATGGGAAGCGAGCAGACCGCCTGGATCGACGAGACGGGTTCCGTGGTCCAGGAAAAGGGGTTGATGGGCATCACGCTCAAACGAGTGAGCCAGCAGGAGGCGTTCAGTGAGTTGACCCTGTCCCCCAGCCAGGATTTGACACGGGTGGTTTCTGTAAACAGCAACGTCGTTCTGGAACGCCCGGAAGATTTAAGCCGCCTCAAGCTCCGAATCACCGGAATTGATGAGGCCCTTTTTATGGCAGGGGGCCGTCAGGATTACCAGGGAGGAATTCTGACGATTACCAAAGAGGCTGTCCCGGCCCGGCCCGGCAGAACCGCCGAGAACCTTAAGCCCTATCTGTTCCCCACCCCCTTTATCGAGTCGGATCACCCGGACATCACTCAACTGGTGGCCGGTATCGTCTCTCCAGAAGATGACAATTTGGAAAAGGTGAGGAAAATCACGAAGTGGGTATACGACAATATCGAAAAACGGCCGGTCCTGTCGGTGCCCAGCGCACTTGAGACACTCAACAACCGAATGGGGGATTGCAACGAACATGCCGTTCTGGTGGCGGCCATGGCCCGGGCAGCGGGTATTCCCGCCCAGATCGAAGCCGGGCTCGTCTACCTGAGGGGCCGGTTCTACTACCATGCATGGAATGCCCTTTATCTTGACAATTGGGTAACGGTGGACGCATTGATGAACCAAATACCCGCCGATGTCACTCACATCCGGTTCGTCCGGGGTGAACCCAGGCAGCAAATCGATCTGATGAGCGTCATCGGGTCGGTACGGCTTAAAATCATCAGTAAATCTTAAGGCTCGTGCAAAAATGATTTCCATTCAAAACATCACAAAACGATACGGCAACACCCTTGCCGTGGATGATTTGACCCTCGAGATACCAGCCGGGGAACTGTTCGGTTTTATCGGCCCCAACGGCGCCGGGAAGACCACCACCATCCGGGTGATGGGTGGCCTCGTCGCACCCACGGTAGGGACCGTCACCATTGATGGAATCGACATGGCTCGGCAGCCGGAACTGGCGAAACGACGTATCGGACTGATCCCGGACCGGCCGTTTCTCTACGAGAAGCTCACTGGAATGGAGTTTTTAAGATTTACAGCGGACCTCTACGATATCAACCAAAACGGTTTTAAGAAAAATGCGGAAAATCTCCTGGAACAGTTCAGCCTTCTGCATCGTGCCCATGAATTGATCGAGGGGTACTCTCACGGTATGAAGCAGCGGCTGATCATGACTTCCGCCCTACTCCACCGGCCGCCCATCATCGTGGTGGATGAACCCATGGTGGGACTGGATCCCAGAGGCATCAAGATGGTGCGGGAATTGTTCCGAAACCTGGCAAACGAGGGCACCACCATCTTCATGTCCACCCATACCCTGAAGCTGGCAGAGGACGTCTGTGACCGGATCGGCATCATCAACAACGGAAGACTGATAGCCACCGGTTCCATATCGGACCTGAAGCACGCGGCCGACGTGGGGGATGCGGATCTGGAGGAGGCCTTTTTGCGCTTGACACGGGAAGAGTTGGACGATGGGACAGATCCTTACCCTAATTAAACCCCGCTGGTGGTCCTTTCGAACAGGCCGGGATGAAAAGGGTCGGCGCCTGAAGCTGGTGTTGTTTGGCGGTTTTGGGGTGATATTCTGGGCCGGCATCTTTGCCGTCACCTATCGTGTCCTGAAATACTTCAAACGAGTGGAGGATTTCGGTGATATCCTGGCTTTCAAACTCCTATCCATGGTGCTGGTGACCTTTTTCTCCCTTCTGATGTTCAGTGCCATTCTCACCGCCCTGTCCAAACTCTATTTAAGCCGGGACCTGCACCTGGTCCATAGCATGCCGGTTACCAGTGAAACGATATTTCTGGCCCGATGGATCGAAAGCACTGTGGACAGCTCCTGGATGGTGGTGATTTACACCTTTCCCGTTTTCCTTTCCTATGGCCTAGTGTATAACGCCGGAGCGCTTTTCTATTTGGATATCGCACTGGTGCTGCTGCCGCTCTGCCTCATCGCATCCGGTTTGAGCGCCCTTTTGGTAATGCTGGCGGTCATTGTACTGCCGGCCAACCGGGTCCGGAGCATCTTCGTTTTTCTCGGGCTTGCCGTATTGATCCTGCTCTATTTCACCTTCCGGCTCCTGCAACCCGAACGGCTGGTGGATCCAGAGGGGTTCACCACCGCCCTGGTCTACCTCAACAACATGAGCACGCCCTCCTCTCCGCTGCTGCCCAGCACCTGGGCATACGACAGTTTGCGTGCGGCGCTGAACGGCGATCTCAAGGACACCCTGTTTCATGCGGCGCTTTCCTTGAGCGGTGCCGTTTTTCTCATTTTCATCAACACTTTCATTGCAGGGGGTATCTACTTCAAGGGATTTTCCAAGACCCAGGCGTCCATGGTCCGGTTGATCCAATCGGAAAGCCGGGGGCTTCACCGGATCTTTTCCTTTCTGTCAGGCCCCACACGCGCCTTTGTGGTAAAGGAGATCCGAACCTTCTGGCGTGACCAGACCCAGTGGTCCCAAATCTTTCTCATCGCCGCCCTCATCGCCATTTACCTGTACAATTTTTCCGTTCTGCCCCTTGATAAATCGCCGGTCAAAACCATCTACCTGCAAAACCTGTTCTCTTTTCTCAATATGGGACTCGCCGCCTTTGTGCTCACCGCCGTTACCGCCCGTTTTGCATTTCCATCGGTCAGCATCGAGGGCAGCGCCTTTTGGATCGTGCGGTCCGGTCCCATCGCAATCCGCACCTTTCTGTGGGTCAAATACTTCATCTACCTGTTTCCCCTTATCGTGCTCTCGGAGGTGCTCATCGTGTGCACCAACATCCTGCTGCATGTGACGCCTTTTATGATGGTGCTTTCCACCGTGACCCTCTTTTTCATGACCCCCGGCGTGATCGCCATGGGGATCGGCATGGGGGCCGCCTATCCCGATTTCGGAGCGGAAAACCCCAATCAGGCCGTCACCAGTTTCGGTGGGCTGATGTTCATGATCCTGTCAGCCGCTTATATCGGCGGCGTCATCATCCTTCAGGCAGGACCGGTTTATACCATTTTCATGGCAAACCTCCGCAATAATTGCATTTCCTCGCTCCAGTGGATCTGGATCATCGGCTCATTTTCCGTGACATTCGTCCTGAGCATTCTGGCAGTGGCGCTCCCCATGCGATTCGGCATCCAGCGACTGTCTGCCGTTTCCCGCCATCCCTCTCCACAGAGGTCTTCCACGTAAAATCGCCTTATCCGGAGGACAGGGCTTTGACAATACCCTTAGGGGATACATATTGTTGGATGCCTGATTATTTATTAAATCCCAAATGTCAATTCCCAAACTTCAAAAAAATTTCAATGACCAATAGTCCAAAACCCAATAAACAGCTTACCCCCTGAAGATACAAGCCATTGAACATTGGGAATTGTGATTTGTTTGTTATTTAAAGGCTGGGATTTGAACATTCAGACTCAAAAATCAAAGGCATCGCCGACTATCTCAGATTTCACCGAATGGACAGGTTTTCAATGGAAAACTATAATTCCTCTCCAATTCTTGCAGATTTTCTATCAAAAACTGGAGTAATTTTCCGGCCTCAGCCTGCCCAATGGGTGTCCATCGGATTGAAAAAAAATCACAACCATTCGTAATCATTTTTAATTTTATCCAATCTGAAGATATGAGTATCCTCCCTGGCATGAATGCTGCTTTTTTGCGATCGAAAGCGCGAAGCAATTTTGAAATCGAATCGGAAGCAACAGAACGGTCGTTATTGGATCAACCCGTAACCACGCCTAAATGACCTGGATGTTGAGGACTATCAGCAGGGAGGTACAGATGAAAGCCATCGACCACTACAAGGCAGATATCGACGATTACATAGCGGAATTGAACCGATACCGGAAATTAAAGCAAATGGTTTCCCTGGAAAAGGTGGCGACCGGACGGACGGCATCGCCTGGCCAACCCGCACCGACGAGACCTGAAAGAATCCGAAATGCAGCAAAAGCGATCCAAGGATAGGGATACGGATATTAATTAGGTATTTTATCATATAATTTTTGATATTTACAATCAATACCGCCTGTGGTTAAGTCAAACGAATGAAGATGAGCGAATCGTTTCTGTCACGGTATCACGTAAACGAGGTCCCATTGCCTCTGAAACCGCTGCTCTACCTTTATGGCTACGGCATCGCGGCGTTAAGCTTTCTCTATTTTGCCCTGGTACATGCCACGAGCAGGATCGAAATATACGGCAGGGAGCAGACTGAACCGGACCGGAATAGTGTTTTTTGCCTCTGGCATACCAATATCTGCCTGTATTTCTCGGTGTTTCTTAAAATTCGAAACCACGCATGGCTTCAACATCCGTCGTGGTATATCAAGACCAGCCACGTATTGCTCAAGTATCTTGGTGTCAGGAAAATCATTCTGGGATCATCGGGCCATTCCGGCAAAGAGGCGGCGGACCGGCTGGTAGATTACCTCAAAAACGGATACTCCACTGTGATCCTGCCCGACGGCCCCAACGGCCCCCCACTCCACTTGAAAAAAGGCGTTCTTCATATTTCTCTGCAAAGCGGAATCCCCATCATACCTGTCCGGTTCAAAGCGATTCCGCACCTAGTGGTCCCCAACTGGGATTATCGAAAATGGCCCCTGCCCTTTTCCTGCATCACGGTGCGATTCGGCAATGCAATCCATGTCTCAAAATCGAACTTTGCTTCGGTCGAGAATAAACTATCCGAGCTTCTCGGCTGAGTGGATACGGCCCTTTCTAACCTGTGGACAAAATATCTGCGAGACGGTATGGTTTTAGGGCAGCGTAAAAAACCACCATCTGTCTGATTTCCATAGGGAAAGGAATTTTGGGATATGAATCTTCTCATCGAACATCAATGTCCTCAATGCGGGGCTCCGGTAACCCTGGAAGAAACAGACCGGCTTTTCACCTGCGATTTCTGCAAAGTTAAATCCTATCTGGTCCCCAGAGGGTTTTTCCGTTACATGCTGCCCCACGCAGCTCCGAAAGGCAAGGAACTGATCTACGCCCCCTACTGGCGATTCAAGGGGATGCTGTTTTCCTCGGTCATGCCGGGTGTCAAGCATCGGTTCATCGATGTGAGCCAGCAGGCCCTGGGATCGCCGCTTTTTCCGGTATCCCTCGGGCTGCGCTCCCAGGCCATGAAACTTCGGTTTGTCACTTCCAAGTCGCCGGGATTATTTCTCAAACCGACGAGTCTGCCGGAAAAGATGCTGGATTCGCTGGATGAGCGCTTTGGCGCCTCACTTCCCAAACCGATTTTCCATCAGGCCCACATCGGAGAAACCTTGAGCCTGATCTACTCCCCTTTTTATATCGATGACGGCAGGGTCGTCGACGCGGTATTGAACCGGCCGGTACCGGGAAAACTCCCCGAAGACTTCGATTTAGAAAGCTTCCAAGGAGGCACCCCCAACTGGCCCACCGGCTTCATCGCCACCCTGTGCCCCAATTGCGGTTGGGATCTCAACGGGAACCGGGACTCCCTGGCCCTGCTGTGCCGCAACTGTGAAAGCATGTGGCGCCCTTCAAAAGACGGACTGAAAAAAACCAATTTTGCCCACATCCAAGGGAATGGGGAAGACATCATCTACATGCCATTCTGGCGGGTTTCCGCCCACATGAGCGGAATCGAGCTGAATACCTATGCGGATCTGGTGAAAGTGGCGAACCTGCCAAAGGTGGTACAGGAGGGATGGGATCAGATCGAATTCCGATTCTGGGTACCGGCATTCAAGGTACGGCCTCAGACCTTCATCAACCTCGAACGCAACATGACCCTATCCCAGCCGGGAGAGAAACTGGTGCCAAAAATTCCCAAAGAAACGTTATACCCGGTCAATCTACCCCTGAAGGAGGCGGTGGAAAGTCTCAAGACGGCGCTGTCCAGCTTTGTGAAGCCTCCCAACAAAATGCTGCCCCTGCTGCCTGAGATCGAGATTCGCCCCAAAGGGTTTCTCATGGTTTACATCCCCTTTACCGAAGGGCACCATGAGTATGTCCATCACGATTACAGCCTGGCAATCAACAAGAATCAGATCGCTCTGTCGAAAAATCTGTAAGGACCTAAAGCGTTGATCATTTCAGCAAGCTGTCGGGCGCCAGTTCGTCCAGTTTGACAGATGGGTCGACGGTTTCCCCATCTACAGCATCGATCTCATCCTCCAGCCGGTTGAAATCATCCGACCAGCTGCAAAACTGGCATGTTGTTCTGGCCCTGCTCAGCATATGCCCGCATTCGGGGCAGCACTCCTCAGCCATTTTGATCTCCTGCAGTCTTCGGTCCCTTTTCCCAGGTCTCAAACCGCAGCCTGCGGGTGTAAGGAACGCTCCAACAAAATTCAGAATTCCGGCAGGGGGGATCTAACACGAAGGTGAAATGAAGCCGAGCAGTTAAACAGATGCAGAGCCATATAGAAGATCAATATACAGACGATGACAGGGGGGTCAATAAACCGGTCGTATACTTCGCCCCATACCGGTTTAACCAAATTACGCTTCCGACAATTTGATGTCAAGAAGATAGAAAATGATCTTGGGATTTCCTTCCGATCTGTGTTAATGAAACGGTAGATATGGGCTTCGAAACACTTCCAGCAGGCAATGGAGAACGCTAAGTGGTGGTTGGCATAAATACGGTCCCGTATCCATTTTGAATA
>Ga0066187_1000437_pt1 | contig 14236 bp, 14 predicted proteins | sample WorMetexBAHAMAS1_FD_58706 | JGI IMG/M metagenome (GOLD analysis project Ga0066187, IMG submission 58706) | Marine gutless worms symbiont microbial communities from Max Planck institute for Marine Microbiology, Germany - Inanidrilus exumae... | ecosystem: Host-associated > Annelida > Digestive...
TGCTCGCCTACTTGGCGCAGCACGTACTGGGCCTGCCGCGGTCTTACTAAGGACCGCGGCTGCCGCTATTGAGCTTCGACCTCCAGCACCAGCCTCGGACGATAGAAGGCCCGATGGTAGACCTCGCGCTGGCCGGGTATCACCCCGATCAGGGGATCGAAGCTGAAAAAGACTTCGGCCACGATCAGCGTCTGACCGTCTCCGATCAGTGCGGGGTCGCTGATCGTGGCCGCACCCCCTTCGAAGCCGATTTGGCTGGTCGACGAGAGTGATCCGCTGTCCCGCTGCCAGGCAACCTCAGGGTTGCCGGAAGCGTCCTCGACAATCGAACTGACAATGACGTGCCCGCTGCTCAGCAGTTCGAAGGGTCGAAAGACCTCGTCGGCGGCGGCAAACAGGTTGTCGAAATCCGTTGTGTCCAGAATGTCGTCTCGGGCCGCAAGGTCCGCGACGGACATGGCGGTCCGCTGCAATTTCTGATTCAGGATCATGTAACGGCCCATTTCGAAGCCGTTGAGCAGCAGGAATACCAGCAAGGGCGTCACGATGCCGAACTCGACCATGACACCGCCATCCCGGCACCTGAGAAGCTTTGAAAGGATCATGGCGCGCCTCCTCCTCCGCCGCCACCGCCGCCGCCACCGCCTCCCACCAGGTACGGTTCGTTCCTGACCGTCATCGAGGCGGTCATCGAAATCGGGGTGCTCATGAAGCCCGCTAGCAGGCCCGTCAGGAGGGGCCAGTCGTAGTCCACGCGATAGACGACGACCTCGCCCGGACCACCGGCGCCGGCGGCGCCCATGTCCGGGTCCCAGGTATTGTTGCCGTTCACGTCGGTGTAGGGCTCGCCGGTGTCGTAAGAGCTGTTTGAGTTCTGGTCGGTGAACGGTTCGGGCTGACCGATGTCCCCGAAGCTTGGATAGACCAGGATCGAAACATTGCTGCTGTCGATCGGGACCAAGCCCATGGTGATGTCCTGAACCCGCTGAATGATGAATTCCTCACGCGACAGGCCGGTCGGTGTCGATCCTGTCAGGCCGAACCTGGACGCTTCGCGGACGCCGCCTTCCACCAGGGAGGAAACGAACATGATCATCGCGATCTCGATAATGCCGACCACCATGATCACCAGAACGGGGGCCACAAAGGCGAATTCCATGAACGCCGAGCCGCGCCGACAGCGCGCAATTGATCGGCATTTTGAAATGTATGCTAAGCAATTATTCATGCTTTTGGCCCTCTGTTACGCTATTGTCTTAACCGCAACTTGGCAGAGCTGGCTGTTCTATTTGCGTTAAGACTCTGAGAATGGCCAACGGGCCCGGATGTCGATCCCGGGCGACGATGAAACCAGCGGAAGACATAGTGGTGGTTGGAACAAGGCTCCTTGCAGCAGCTGTGATTCTTGGCCTGTGCGCCGCGTGCACGATGTCCCCCCAGGGAGAGATCGCGGCGGCCAATCAGGGTGATGAGGATCGGATCCCCGGCGCAATGATGGCCGGGGCTAAAAACAGCATGGCGAAGGGCGACTATGCGTCCGCCGCCTCTCTGTTCCGCCAGGCGCACCTGCTTCGCCCCGACGAGATCGAACCGCTGCTGGGACTGGGTCGGGCCCTGAGCGGCGCGGGAGCGCCCCAGGAGGCGGCCGAAGCCTACCGGGCGGCACTCAAGATCGACCCCAAGAACCCCGAAGCTATGCGTGGCCTTGCGAACTCGCTGGTGGCGCTGAACCAGCCGGAGTTGGCCATCCCCTACTACGAGGATGCCCTGGCGCTCACGCCGTCGGACTATCGGATCTATATGGGATTGGGCGTTGCCTACGACCTCATGGGCCAGCACAAGGTGGCCCAGGCTCAATACCAGCTTGCGCTGGTGCATGAACCCGACGACCTCGACGTGCTCAGCAATCTGGGACTGTCCCAGGCGCTGGCCATGGATCTGCCGGCCGCCATCGAAACGCTGCGCAAGGTGGTGGAAAAGCCCGGCGCGACGGCGCGTCACCGTCAGAACCTGGCGCTGGTCTACGGACTTGCCGGCCGGAACGAAGAGGCCGCGCGGATCGCCCGGCTTGACCTGGATGAAGCGACGGTCCGGCGGAATATCACCTACTTCGCCACGCTGCGATCGATCAAGGACCCCTCCAGGCGCCTCGCCGCGATTCGTGCCTATCAGGAACAACACCGGTTCTGATCTCCCCCATCAGAAGGCAAGCAGCTTCAGATTGTCCAGCACCCGAATGATGCCGGGACCGATCAGCACGATAAAAAGCGCCGGCAGGATGAAGATCACCATCGGGACCGTCATCGTCGCCGGCAGCCGGGCCGCCTTCTCCTCCGCTTTCATCAGTCGCTCGTCGCGCATTTCCGACGCCAGCGTCCGCAGGGAATGGGCCAGCGGCGTGCCGTATTTCTCCGCCTGAGCCAGCGTGCTCACCAGCGCCCGGACCATCGGCAGGCCCGTGCGGTTTTCCAGGTTTTCCAGAGCCTGCCGTCGTTCCTGCAGGAACCCCAGTTCGATCGAGGTAAGGTCCAGTTCGTCGGCCAGTTCCGGACAGGAGAGACGCATGTCCTTGGCCACCCGGGCCAAGCTGGAATCCAGGTTCAACCCGGCCTCGGTCGTGATAACCATGAGGTCCAGCGCGTCCGGCAGGGCCCGTGACAGCTTCTGGCGCCGCCGTTCGGTCAGGTTCTTGAGGATCACATCGGGCGCATAGAAGCCGATGACGATTCCGAACAGCGCCACGATCAGTTTCATGCTGCCCTGAAGGTTGAATACGTCCAGGACGTAGATCACGACGACCATCAGGGCGCCTGATACCGCTGGCAGCACCAGCTTGGTGAACATGTAGATCGTCACCGCGTCGCGCGACCGAAAGCCCGCCCTGACCAGCTTTTGCTGGACCTTCGCCGCCTGCTCGCCGGTCAGCAGCTTCAGGCGCTTGGTCACCCGACGGGCAAAACCGATGCCCTGATTGGCCAGGCCGCGGGTCTTCGGCGCGGTCATTTCCTGGTACAGATCGTCGCGGTGCTGCTTCAGGGCCTTGGGCCTTCGGGCGGTCGTATCCCGCTCGATCATGCCGTACCAGATGGCCATGACGCCGAACAGCACGGACGTACAGGCCGCCAGCAGGATGATAAGCTCCATGTTCATGTCGCCGAGGAGGTTCTGGAACGTCATATCTCGAACCTCACCATCTTGAACATGACGGCCGCACCCAGGAACATCGAGAAAAGCCCGATGGCCAGCAACACGTGCCCGCGCGGGTCATGGAACAGCGTCATGACGTAACTCTGGTTCGTTACGTACAGAATCATGAACATGACGAAGGGCAACGACCCGATAATGTAGGCGCTGGCCCGGGCTTCCGAAGACACCGCCCGGATTTTCAGTTTCATCTGGCGGCGCTTACGCAGGATTTCCGACAGATTCTCCAGCGTCTCGCCCAGATTGCCGCCCGTTTCCTTCTGCACGGACAGGGTTATCGCCAGAAATTTCAGCTCCGGGGTGTCCACCTCGCGGGCGACCTTCTCGATCGCGTCTTCCAGCGGATCGCCGACCTTCACCAGGTCGGAAATGCGCTGGAAAATGGAACGAACCGGCTCGGCCGCCTCAACGCCGACGGCGTTGATCGTCTCTGTGACAGGCAAGCCCGCCTTGAGGCCCCGTGCCATGACGTCGATGCCTTCTGGTAGCTTTTCGGTGAATTTGCGCTGGCGGCGATTGATCAGGTAGCCGATGACCTGGTGGGGTAGAGCCAGACCCGCGCCGAGGCCGGACAGCAGGCTCAGGCCCAGGGAACGCTCGAACCAAAGATAACCGATGCCGCCGAAAACCAACGCGACGATCAAGCAGATCGTCGCATAACGTCCGATCGTGAGATTCCGGCCGGTCCGACTCAGCCGGATGGCCAGTTTTTCTGGCCGCGGCAGGTATCGTTTGACCAGCGTGTCCATGAAGGTACGCTCTTCGTGCCGTCGCACGCCGGTGCTGGAGATCGGGTTGACCAATCCCGGCGTGAACCGGCCGCGAACCGTCTCCAAGCGGCGCATATAGCGGGCACGGGTCCGGTTTGTCAGAGCGGCCCCTACGAAGACGAAGGCGATTGCCGAGATGGTGGCCGAAATCAGCAGGCTGGCGGCGAGCCAGCCGCCGCTTTGGTCGAACAGGACGTCCAACATCAGCCGACCGCTTCCAGCAAGGCGCGCTCGAGACCGAAATAGGCCGCCTTTGGCGCGAAGTGGGGCCGCAACTTGCTGGGTTCGAACTGGCCGATCAGCATGCCGTTCGGATCCTCGCCCTCGAACTTGTAGTTATACAGGTCCTGTGTGGTGATGATGTCGCCTTCCATGCCGACCACTTCGGAGACATGGGTCACCCGCCGCATACCGTCGCGCATGCGGCTGACCTGGATGATGATGTCCAGTGCCGAGGCGATCTGCGTCCGCACGGCCTTACTGGGCAGATTGATGCCCGCCATGCCAACCATGTTCTCAAGACGCGTCAGCGCCTCGCGTGGGTTGTTGGCATGGATGGTACACATCGACCCTTCGTGGCCGGTGTTCATCGCCTGCAACATGTCGACCGCCTCGGACGAACGAACCTCGCCGAGGATGATACGGTCCGGGCGCATACGCAGGGCGTTCTTGACGAGGTCGCGCATCGTCACTTCGCCATCGCCCTCCAGGTTCGGCGGACGGGTCTCCAGCCGGACAACGTGAGGCTGCTGCATTTGCAGTTCGGCGGCGTCCTCGATGGTAACCACACGCTCGGCCGCATCGATCTGGCGGCTCAATGCATTCAGCATGGTCGTCTTACCAGAGCCGGTACCGCCGGAAATCAGGATGTTCAGCTGGGCACGACCGGCGATCTGCAGCACGGTCGCCATGCTTGCGCTGATGTTCCCTTGCCCGACCATCTTGTCGAGCGTGATCTTCTGCTTGGCGAATTTACGGATCGAGATGGAAGGTCCGTCGATCGCGAGCGGCGGAATGATGATGTTGACGCGGCTACCGTCTTCCAATCGTGCGTCACATAAGGGACTCGATTCGTCCACCCGTCGCCCGACCTTGCTGACGATACGCATGCAGATCTGCATTACGTGGTTGTCGTCGCGGAAGGTGACGTCGGTCAGCTCCAGTTTACCCTTGCGCTCCACATAGATTTGCTTGGCGCCGTTCACCAGAATGTCCGTCACCGAGTCATCGGCCAGCAAGGGCTCCAGCGGGCCCAGGCCGAGCATGTCATTGACCAAGATCGTGACGAGGTCCCGCTGCTCCAGAGAGTTCAGGTTGATCTTCTCTTCGTGCAGGATCTCCATGCAGATGTCGCTGACTTCGGCGGCCAGGACGTCGCGCGACAGCTTGGCGGCGGCAGAAACATCGATACGCTCCATGAGGACGGGCCGCACCCGTTGCAGCCCGCTGTCGATGCTGTCCCGGCTGGTCGTGATGGTTTGCTTGTCGCCTTCCTTCGGTGCCTGTGGCGTACAGCGGGCGTCGGGCACCGGCGCCTTCGGCGCCTGAATCTCCGGCGTTGCGCCGGCCTGCATCGGCGCGGCTGTCCCGTTGACTTGGCCGTTTGCGTGGCCGTTGACGGCGCCGTTCAGCGGTTTGGCGTCGGCTGACCCGTTCGGTGCTGAAGGGTCGGACTGAGACTGCGCGTCCACGCCCTCCGGATGCAGAAGCTCATTCATGAGAGCGGTCACGAGGTTCCGCTCATCCAGCATGTTGAGCTTGATCCGATTGGTATGTAGATGCTGGGCCGCGATCGCTTTGACCCGGCCCGCAAGATCCCCTCGTTTCAGCCCGTCTACCGTCTTTCGATCCAGAGCGCGCTGAACGATGGGCCGAATAGCGTTGAGCAGTGCCTCGTCGACACTGTCGGAGGCCGGAATCCCGCCAGGCGGGCTCTTGGAGCCTCCCCCCGTTAGAAGCGCCAAATGCTTTTCCTTTCAGATTTGCCGTCTTGCGGCTCGCCGCATCGCATGGCCACGGACCGTACGGCCTTGACCAGGGGATGCCTTTTGCCCGCAACCTTTGCCAGTGCCTTGCCTTGATTTGCGGCGCTGGCGGTCAGTTTCGCATCATAGGGAACCAGGATATCGACCTTGCCGTCGATGCCCTTCTCGAACTCCTTTTTGCTCATCGGCGATTTGCCGGTGGCCGCTTCCATGGCCACAATCGTGATGGCGGATTGCGGCGCGTTGTCGGTCAGGAGCGTCTTCAGCCGGAGCGTGTCTCGGAGACCGGCGATGGACATATCGCTTACCAAAATCACGCTGGATGCATTTGAAAGCAGGTTCAGTTGCGCCGGTACCATGGTGCGCGGCAGGTCGATGACCATGCTGGAAAAGTTCTGCTGGATGGCGACGAGCATCTGGTTGATTGCGGCGCCGCTGGCATAGAGCTCCCGGTCCAGCGGTTCTTCGCTGCCCAATACAAACAACTTGTCCGTCGCGTTGATCATCGCGCTCCCGACAAACAGGGAGTCGATACGCTCGGGATGTTCGATCGCCTCGCGAAGCCCACGTCCGGGCAGCAGGTCTAACGACAGCGGACCGGTACCGAAATTCAGATCCAGGTCCACCAGCGCCGTTTCCAGGCCGAACTCCTCGGCCAGCAGCCAGGCCGTATTGACCGCAAGCGTGCTGGTACCCAGCCCGCCGCGGACGCCGATCAGGATGTTCGTGCGGCAACCGAGCGGTTCAGGCTCGTCGGCGCTCGGCGGCGGAGCCCGTTTGCTGAGCGCGTCCACAAGCACCTCGTCGGTGACCGGCATTACCAGGTAGTCGGCGGCGCCGGCCTGCAGGATGCTGCGATAGACGCTGACATCGTTGAGCGTGCCGACCGCGACCACGTGTTTGCCGGAACGCTGCACCAGATCCGCGATGTCGCCGACCGGATCGGTCGATGTGCTGATGTCGACCACGATGGCGTCGGTATCGAACTGGATGAGATCGAGTGCCTCGGCGATGCCGCCGGAACGGATGTCGGGGGGTTGCATATAGCCGCCATCCATCAGGCGGCCGAGGGCGTCGCGCGTGCCCGGGTCGTCCGTAAAGGCAAGGACGCTGCCTGATATCTGGTTGGCCTGAATCTCCTTGATTTCGACCATCATGCCTTACTGTCCTTCAAACTCGGTGCCGACCGCGCCGCTATAGAGCGAGGTATCCGGCCGTTCGCCTTTCCGGAATTTCCGCAACTTGTACGTCTCGTATTCGGCATCGAAGGGTTGCAGGTCCTCGCCGCCCAGAAGATCGGCCGGATTGGCGACCATGGCCGCGAGCGCACTGTTGGTGCTGCATCCGAAGTCCGGCCCCGGGGCATTTCCAAGATCCATGTCGGACGGCTTGCTCCAGTTGCCGCAGCTTGGCGCCGAGACCACGTGCCGAACCACCGATACCGTCAAGACCTCCGAGACGCCCAGATTCGGGTAAGCGCGCACAGGCAGCATCAGGGGACGCAGATAATCGTTAATCGCGCTACGCTGGCCGGGCGTGCCGCCCGACAGTTCGATCCTGTCGCCATAGCCGATATTGATCATCACCAGGAAATTGTTGAGCCGATCGAATTCGTTCGCCGTCAGACGGTCGCCCGCTCCCTCGAAGGACACCTGATGCGCAAAGGTCGCCACGTCGACCCGGTTGTTGACGTCCTGCTCGTATTCCGACCGTTCGACGTTCGTGCAGCCGGTAACCAGTACAAGTGCGGCGATGATTGTTTTGATACGCATTGTGCCCTCTCTACCTGACGATGAACCCAGCGTCCCCGACACCGCCCGGCCGGCCGCTGCCATCGCGCGGCGGACGATAGCTGTCCGGCACGCGGCTGCGGTGCAGGCGGCTCAGGAAGCGGTCCTGATCGGTTGGTGGAACGAAGCCGTCGACTGGCGTGGCGAGCTGAGTGCTGGCCGGACGCACCAGATACGGCGTGACGATCACAAGCAGTTCCGTCTCGTCCCGCCGGAAACGCTCCGACTTGAAAAGCGGTCCGAGGATCGGCAGATCCGCCAGGCCGGGATATTTGTCGACGGTCTGGTTGGTGACCGTCTGCAGCAGGCCGGCGATCGCGAAGCTCTGACCGCTGCGCATTTCGATGGTGGTGTTTGTGCGCCGGGTGTTCAGGCCCGGAACCCGGAAGCCGTTCACTTCGATGGCACCGGTTTCGGAAAGCTGGCTCACCTCGGACAATACTTTCATGTTGATCCGCCCGCTGGACAGGACCTGAGGCGAGAATGCCAAGCTGACGCCGAACTGCTTGAAAGTGATCGAGATCGTATCGTCGCCCTGGGCGATCGGGATCGGGAATTCGCCGCCTGCCAGGAACTGCGCCGACTCGCCGCTCAGGGCGGTCAGGTTCGGTTCCGCCAGCACGGTGATCAGGTTCTGATCGTCCAGCGCATCGATGATGGCGTTGATGTCCCAGTTGCCGCGCTGCAGGGATCCCAATGCGATGTTGGAGCTCAGCGCACTGATCTCGCCAACGCCGAGAGTGGCGAATCCGATGGCGGTGCTGCCGGTATCGAACAGCACATCCCAGTTGATGCCGAGCTGTTTGCTGACCTCGCGGCTGACTTCGGCGATCCTGACACGCAAGTTAACCTGGTTCACGCCGGCAACCCGCAACCGGTTGACGACGCTCCCATTTTCACCGACCACACGGGCGGCCAACTGGACGATGTCTTCGGCCGTCTCGACGTCCGGCACGAGACCTTTCAGGACGACCGAGTTGTTCAACGAGTTCGTCTCGACCAGCGATCCGGGATGCACCAACTCGATCATCTCGTCCAGGCGAGTCAGATTGTGCGCCACCTGCACGCGCCGGCTGAGAACGATGGTCTCGTCAGAAGAGACCGCGTAGATGGTGGTGTCGCCCGTCGCCCGGCCGAACACGAACATCATGCGCGGCGATTTCAACTGGACGTCAGCGATCTCGGGCTCCGCGACAAAGACGGCGTCGACGGCTTGGGGCAGACGGATCATCCGTCCCTTGCCCGACTCGAGCCTGATCGTGTCGGTCGACGACGTGGTCGTGTCGCCCGGCCCCAGCGCGATGTCCCCATGCGCGGCCGCCAGCACCAGTTCGGGCCGGCGCTCGGGGCGCGGCTGAGGACGCGGCGGAGCCGTAACCCGGACCATGGGCCGGGGTTGCATCGGCGCCGGCTCCGCCACCATGGAGGCCGCCGGTGCAGACTCGGTGGGTTCCGTTGAGACCCGGTCGGGGATCAATGGGATTGGCTCATCATCGGGAATATCCGCGCCGGCGACGACCATCGCCGGTTCCTCGGCCGGCTCCGGCGAGGACGGTTCGCCTTGCGGAACCTCGTAGGGCTTGTCCAGGACCTCGGCAAACGGGGTCTCCGGCTGCATGGGAATCAACGCTTCCGGCATCGCCGGCGCTGCGGATTCAGGCATTGCCGGTGCGGCCACCTGGATTTCGCCAAACAGCTCGGACGGGTCGTAATCGATCGTCTTGTCGATATCGCCCAAGACCGCCAACTGCGCCGACTCTGCGGCGATGTCGCCAACGATCTCCGGTAGCTGCGGAAGTTCCCGAACGGCTTTTTCGACCGCCGGCGACGGTTCCGTCAGAAGGTCGACCAGCGGTTTGGAAGTTGGAAGCGGGGCGCCGGAGAGCATGACAAACTGGTCGAGCTCGTCCGGTTCTTCTCGGCTCGCACGCGAAGCGTCGATCGCCGCGATGTCATCCAGGTCTTCCAGCAGCCCAATGGCATCGACGAGGTTGTCGCTTTGCGGCCGTTCCATCGGTGTTTCGGCAATCATCGCGTCGGCGTCGCCCAGCAGAGCCACCTGCTGCGGCTCGTGAGCTGCGTCCGGCCGAGTATCTGCCGTCCCCTGAACGGGGCGTGGTTCGAGCAACAACTCAACGACGGGTCTGGACACCGGCAGCTCGACGTCCTGCAGATAGGCCAGTTGGCCTGAATCGATCGCCGGTTTGCGCTCCTTTATCGCCGGGGACGGAAGCGCCGCGACTGTCATAACATCGGGCAGCGGTTCGATTTCCGGCATCGGGGAAACGGGCGCCGCCACCGGAACCGGCTCGTTCGGATCGGCGACCGCGTCGCTGCTGCGGCCAAAGAACTCAAGGTCGCGCAGCGAGCGTGAAATACGGTGCTTGTCGGCAATGGCGGACGTGCTGCCGATTGCCTGCTGGCCGGCCAGGAACATGAGGTCCCGACCTGTGGCAGAGGATTGAAGGAGTACAAGCGTCGCCAACGCCAATATGGCTGTTCGAGGAGTCATTGGGACGCCCCCCCGAATTTCACCCGCTGCTTTTCCTCGCGGCGGAAGACAACGACGCTCGGACCGGAATCCCCACTGAAACCCTCCAGCAGTCGGCTCGCCTGGGAGTCCCAGGTGTGGGTTCGCTGTTCGACGATTTTGGGTTTGTCGTCCTCGACGCCGAGACTGCGCAGCACCAGGGATAACCGGCCGATCTGCATCGATACGGTGATGATTTCCGCTTGTTTCGGCGAGACTTCCAGGGTGGCGGTCTTGGCCACACGCGGCGTGCCGTTCTGATCGTCGACGGATTGGTCCACCGCGAGAACGCGAACATCGCGCAGCAGCGTTTCCGAGGCGCGGTGGGTCACGCTCTCACCGCTTCGTTGGATTTCATGTGTAAGGATCAGATCGACCCGGTCGCCCGGAAAGACGAAACCGGCAACGCCCGCAGTCGCGCTGACCGGAACGGAAACCGCCCGCATCCCGGGCCGCAACACCGCGGCCAGAAAACCCCGATCGCCGGGCCGGACAATACGGCCTTCGGTGATCGGCTCGCCTTCGGTCAGACCATTGCGAACGACGGCGCCGACCAGTTGTTCCGCCGCGGCGGGCACGGACTCGCCCTCGCGCACGATATAACGCTCGGAGATGCCGTCTTCCGGCCAGATTTGCCAGACAAGATGGGAGTCCTTGATGAAGGTGCCGCGCGGCAGGTTCTCTGCCGCAACCAGCACCTCCATTACGGTTTCTGGTTCGGATTGCCTCGCGGCCAGTTGGGCGTTAAGCGCGTCCTTCTGCGCTTGCAGCCAATCCTGAGCCAGGAAGACGGCGCTTCCCGCGGCCCCGAAGGCAATTAATGCCAGAACGACAATTCGTAAACGCACGGTTCACCTTCCCCGCCAGGTACATGAACGTGGTCCGGTCGCGTCGACTGCGGCTATACGCCCCAAAGCTTGCCTGCAAGGACAGGAAGCTCCCCGCTGAGGTTGCTGTTGGAGGCATAAGTCAGCTGCAGCCAGTGCTCACCGGTAAAATGAGCTGTCGACAGCGCTGCGACGGCTATCAACAGAAAAAGCGCAATGGCTCTTCCATGCATGGTCCACCCTCCTTCTCAAACCCCTACAAGTCGCGCAGCGAGAAGCAGGCCTCCCGCCGCGATCGCAATGCCGTACGGGATCTTTGTGGCTGGCGCGTCGAGGTTGACGGGCATGCCGTAGTAGGCAAGCGCCATCCGCACGCGCCCTGCCAGGATCCAAAGAAAGGCGAGGACCCCGCCGGCAAGAGCAATCTGAAAGATAAGCGTGAGGACCTGCGGCCCTCCCGCCCAGAGCGCGACGGCCGAAATCAGCTTTACATCGCCGCCGCCCAGAAACTTGAATGAGAACAGTGCGGTGCCGACTGCGAAGGTCGCGACGGCTACCAGAATCGATATCGCCGGATCCACCGGAGCGACGGCAAGCCAGCCAAGCCAGGTCACCGCAATGCCGATCGGGATCCAGTTCGGGATCTGAAGATGTCTGAAGTCGCAGATTGCGGCCCAAATCAACAGGGTGGCCAGGGCCATGACCAGGGCGATTTGCATGCCCATGGCCGGACCGGCTGCCGACGTTTCTGCGATTGGAATAAGGTCCGTCATCTCAGATGACCGGGTTGGCTGGCGGTGTCCCGGAACCACACCGTGCGCATGACACAGCCGCGCGGTTCCGGGACATGAGCCTAGGCCAATGAGCCCGCTACGGCGTTGTCGTGCCGCCGCCGCCGCCGCCTGCGCCGCCGCCGCCGGCCGTAGCCGCAGCGTTGGTCAGCTCGGTGTCGACGACGCCGAAGATGTTCGTCAAAGAAGCGCCCATATTGCTCAGTGCAGCAATGGCCGCCACGGAGACAAGCGCAGCGATCAGGCCATATTCGATGGCGGTCGCGCCGGACTCGTCCTTCCAAAGCTTCTTAAGGGTCTTGATCATCTTGGCCTCCTTTAGGCTCCCGCGATGAACGTTACTAGCGCGGCAAGCATATTTTTATTTGGCCGATGAGCAAGGTTTATCGTTTCGATTTCCGAGTAGTTGCCTAGAAAACTACAACTAAAAATTCTTCAAACTTTAGTAATATGTACGAACAAATAGAAAAAATATGGATTTATTTCGAATTTTATCTTATTTCCAAGGACATTTACTTCGTAATGAAATCAAATAATAAATAAGTAATTTCCGCTTCTTAGGCGATAAACCGTGAAGTCGAAGGACAATATAGCGTAGTATATATAGAAGGTAGAGAGCCGAAGACTGGTTCTCAATCTCTTAACATTAACGACGAGGGCAGCGCGATGATTGGGCGTTGGGCTCTGGACTGGCTGATTGGCCGGATGCGGGACTTTCTGTTCCGTCTCCTTCTCGAATTCCGAGCTGTGGTGAAGGACCGCGGTGGTGCGACGGCCGTTATGGTGGGTGCGACCATCATACCGATGGTCGGAGTCACGGGGCTGGCGATCGATACCACGCGCGGCTACATGCTGAGGGCCCAGCTGGGTCATGCTTTGGACGCGGCCGGTCTGGCCGGCGGCAAGCAACTCTTCGCCGACGACATGGATGCCATCGTCCAGCGCTTTTTCGATGCAAACTTCCCCGACGGCTATATGGGGGCCACCATTACCGGCCCGACGACCTCGGTCGACACTTTCGGGACGACCCTCACCCTCAACGCCAGCGCCGAGATCAACACGACCTTCATGCGCCTGATGGGTTTCAACACCATGACGGTCTCCGTATCGTCCGAGATCGAGCGCACGACCCGGGGCATGGAACTCGTCCTGGTCATGGACAATACAGGCTCCATGCGCAGCGGCGGCAAGATCACCGCCATGAAGGACGCGGCGAAGGCGCTGTTGGACATTCTTTTTGCCGGCCGGGAAACGGTCGACGATTTCTGGGTCGGCCTGGTGCCTTATGCCGTCACGGTGAATGTCGGATCAGGCCGCACCAGTTGGTTGACGGGTTACGACGCAGCGGATTTCAACGGCACGGTTTGGAAGGGCTGCCTCGAGGCACGCGACTTCGGGAACGATGTCACCGACGTACCGCCGGCGACGGCGCCCTTTGCCCCGCATCTGTGGGTGACCGCCAGTGATAATGTCTGGCCGCCGATCAACGAAGCCAATGGCGCCCAGAACAACGGAACCGGACCGAACCTGGGTTGCGCCCAGGCTATCCTGCCCCTGCAGGCCTCCTTTACGGCTGCCTGGAATTCGGTCGACCAGATGCAGCCCTGGCATCGGGGCGGGACGATGGGCAATCTCGGATTGGCTTGGGGCTGGCGCGTCCTGTCGCCAAGCTGGCGCGGCCTTTGGGGCGCTCCGACCCCGGGCGACATGCCTTTCGACTATGACAAGCCCTTGATGGACAAAGTTATTGTCATGCTGACGGACGGCAACAATCAATGGTACGACCATCCCCCTTCCGGCCCGGACGGTTCGGACTATGGCGGGTATGGAAGACTGGGATGGGGCTGGCTGGGAACGACCAATTCCGGCGCGGCCCTGACGGAGGTCAACAGCAGGATGCTACAGACCTGCACCGCCATGAAGGCGCAGGGAATCATCATTTATACGATCACGTTCCAGCTCAACAATAACACGACCAAGCAGCTCTATCGGGATTGCGCAACCGACGACACGTTCTATTTCGACTCGCCGGGCAATGACGAGCTGCAGACCATCTTCCGCCGGATCGGCGACGAACTGTCGAATTTGAGAATCAAAGGCTAAAGCTGACCAGCCCTGTCGAACCCGCGCAGCGGCATGTCAGCGGCGCGGACCAGCCAGTTGTCATCCGGATAGCGGCACGCGCCGTCAATGGCGTGCAAGGTATAGGCGTGACGTGACTGGGCCGACCGGTTTGCCCCGCTGAAGTGCGGGAACTGACCGTGCAGGACGATCAGCGTGCCCTGGCCGGCTTCCAACGGAACCGGGCTGTCCTCCGGCCAGGGCTCGGGATCGTTGAC
>Ga0066187_1000438_pt1 | contig 14229 bp, 13 predicted proteins | sample WorMetexBAHAMAS1_FD_58706 | JGI IMG/M metagenome (GOLD analysis project Ga0066187, IMG submission 58706) | Marine gutless worms symbiont microbial communities from Max Planck institute for Marine Microbiology, Germany - Inanidrilus exumae... | ecosystem: Host-associated > Annelida > Digestive...
GCTGGATCACTATTCTTATTGTGATGTTGTCAGGGTGTGCTTATTACAATAATGAAAACCGGTTAAGCAGTATACAGCTTGTTGATCGCCAAGGCTTTAAAGAAATTATTAGCGCTCCAGAACGCCTAAAAAACTACCAAAGTGCCAATTTCTTAGGTCCGCAACCATATGAAAGGGTGTTGCGTGTGTATGCGCGAAATATGGAGGGGAAAACGCCCTCTAAATTGACGACTTATCATAACAACGGGGAGTTGTGGCAATATCTTGAGGTGGTAAATGGACGCGCTTATGGGAAGTATCGTGAATGGCATGAAAATGGAATGTTGCGTCTCGAACTTACCTTGATCGAAGGTTTGGGAGATTTGAGCGAAGAGGCTCAATTGAGTTGGGTATGTGATGGCGCCTCTCGCGCTATAGATGCTCAAGGAAATGTGCAGGCTGAGATCTATTATGAGAAAGGAAAGCGACAGGGTCCTGCCCTCTATTTTTATCCTAATGGACAACTTAGAAAAAAAATCTTTTATGAGGATGACTTGGAAGATGGGGAAGTTCTCTACTATGACCTGGATGGGATAGTGATTGGAAGGATACCTTATGTCCTGGGTAAGAGGGAGGGATTAGCAACATTTGAAGGGGATAATGAGAGGCCGCCCCACTCTGAGGAATATAGAGATGGCTTAGTCGTGGAGGCGGTCTACTATGACTTTTCTGGAGATGTCATCGCACGCATCGAAAAGGGGAGTGGTAGACAGGCGGTGTTTGAAAATGGCAAGCTTGCGAGTGTCAGAGAATATACGGGAGGACGTCCAGAGGGGGAGGTAAGTAAATATGATGATAGAGGAAACTTGGAGAATGTATATCACATAAAAGATGGCATGAAACACGGGGAGGAGTGGATCTATTATCCTTGGATGGAGGAGGGGAGGGGCCTTCAGGCTAAGTTGTGCATTCAGTGGCATAACGATCTAATTCAGGGAACTACTAAGAGTTGGTATCCCAATGGCACGTTGGAGCATGAGAGGCAGATGTACGATAATTGCAAGCATGGGACCATGTGCGCATGGTACCAGGATGGTTCTCTTATGATGGTCGAGGAGTATGAGCACGATAGGCTGTGTCAAGGATCTTACATGAGACGGGGAGAGGCAACTCCAATTTCTTCTGTGGTTGATGGTGAGGGGATTGCGATGCTATACGATGCAGAAGGGGTGTTCATTAAAAAAGTTCCATACAAAAAGGGGTGCCCCCTCAATGAAGACTAAAGACAAATAACTGCCTAGGCAATTTATCCGTGGAGAATATTTGGCTGGGATGCTCAAGAAGTGGATACGTTTTAGTGGTAAACATTGACTTTTAACGTGCCTAAATCTTTTATATTGAGCTAATTTAAGTCAGCAGATTTGCTTTCTGGCCATGGGTAGATATACATAGTGAAGGGACATTTTCCTAAATTCCGCAGATTTTATGCACCAGTTTGTCATTGAGGATAGAAGATTAGTTTCAAGGGAGACAGAAAATATGTCTGCGAAGTTACTTCTTGCTGTGACCCGACTACAAAAAGATATAATTAAAAAAGCAAATACTTAGGTATTATCGATATCAAAACAGGTAATATTTTAGAGAAGAAAAAACGTAGAGAAGAGGTGCAATTAGATTTTAGTGATGAGTTTTTAAAGAAACTAGATATATACGAAGTAGTTAATGATTTATTTTCGGTAAATAGCTTGAAGAGTTGCTGTTATTGATTTTTTTATCGTTTGTGTATACAATCAGCGATGTGCCCTGCTGTATACAGGGTAGCAGGAAATATTGACGATATGTATTTACCAAAAGCAGATTTATCATATCAAAACATCAGCAGAATATTTAAATATTGGCACCATTTGTCTTAATAGAGTGATTCCTGGAAATATAATTGATGTTGGTGCTTTAGAGAACACCATTTCAGAACTAAACCAATTAGTCGTTAAAAATAGTTTTTATTATATTAGATACAGGTTGTTTTTCTGAAAAACATTTTTGATCTGCATAAAAATATACTTTATAACTACATTAACATGTTCTAGAAAACTATATAAAAAATTAATTTCTTTATATTCCAATCAATTCTAATGTCTAGAACATTCTGTTAGTGGAGTCAATCGTATTTTATTTGTTAAGCGTAATCAAATTGATTCGTATGGAAGACAAGGATTTGCATATTATATTTTATAACCAGATAGTAGGTCCATAAAATAAAAAACTATCTTTAGAGAAAATTGATTTTAGTACAGATGAATTAAATTATAAATTCTCTTGTTGTGGCATAATGGTTTTGTTATCATCACATCCCATTGAAAAAATGTTATCTGCGTCAATTCGTAGAGGGCAGGTACCCGGGGGTTTAAAGGACGGTCTAGATTCCTTACCTCTAGGGCATCATTCCGCAGAATTCATAAATGGGTATTTATTATTGCAATTTATAACGGTGATAAATTTTTTAAGATTAAAGCCCAAATATACAGTGTGGTAAGTTTTTTCGTTTACAAGAAATTTGAAATGTAAAGTTTATGATTCAGAAATTTTAATCGCTGAGTTACCTAAGAAACCAAAAGAAATTTATGAGGTTTGCCAGATCCTAGTGCTCAAAAATTGCGGAATTTAGGGTTTTTCACAGGGCCCTATTTCTTGAGCAGACTCACAACCTGAAAGGCATGAAAACACAAGTTAATTAAAACAAAGCTTTTTTAAATTATTAATCTATGGTATAATTGTCTCCATGTATCAGAAATAATAATAGAGGTTATTTATATGGAAGCAACTTGCCCCCAAACAAGTGATACTTTGGGTAATGGTAGATTACCACAAGGAGACTGGTCCTCGAGCAGACCAACGAGTAGCTCACCACAAGTAGATAATTCTGTTAGTAATATTCAAGCACTTTCAGAAACAACAAAAAACTCTTTAGCATGCAAGATTGCGAGAGTTGTAAAAAAACTTTTCTATAATGAAAAACTACTTTTTGTTGCAATTACGTTGTGCATAATTTCGATTGCAGTGATTTCTATGGTGATGTCCATCTTCACCCTCCCTATTGCAGTTTGGATACTATTAATCGTTTGTATGCCGACTTTGTTTATGATGATTATGTTTTTCTTTTTACAATGCAGCAATGTCCCAGAAATACAAGATGTCTGATGATTCGGAGAAGACGAAACTGCGGCTTGTTTGGAGAATTTCGTATGGGGAGAAGGCCCTGAGATTGTGGTGATAGTAGTCCTATTCTTTGAGGCCATAACGTAGCGATCTAATCTCCTGAGGAACGTTGGGAGGTTCGGGAAGCAATTGAAGAGAAGCGCCCTTCAACTTTTTGAAAAATTACTTTTTGTGCTATTTGGGGCGGTGTTAGAAAGTCTATAGATTGGGGCTATGATTATATATCTACTTCTGGCTAAATGAAATAGCACTTCCCCATTATTAGGCATGCCACTTTCCCCGCCTACTGTTAAGGTGGTTGTTGCAATTGTTCTTAAGCTCGATGGTAAGGGCTTGTCGCCCCGCCAACTTTATATTTAGAAATGGTTTTCCTCTCTTTACAACATATCCTATTTGTTGTGAGTGATTCTGTGGGCCTTCACCCTCGCCTAGACATGCCATCTCCTCTCAGGTGCCCATGCTTGTGGTCTAAGTGGTAAATGCAGTATAAGTGGGTATAGTTGGGGACAAGGTAGAAGGTTGTATGCGGTTTTTGTCGACATTGGTTGTGATAGTTGCCCTCGGATATGGGCTCTACTGGGTGAGTGAAAATCGCCCCGAATTAAAGAGCAAGGTATTGGAGGTGGTCAATACAAGGACCGTTCAGGTGTTAGAGGCGCGCTTCACTGCGAAGCAGATTATGGAGAAGGAGCGTATCGCTCTAGTGAAGAATGATACGCACCGTTGCACAGAGCCCATATTAAAATTCCACCCCTATCTTCTGTTGGAAGTGAAATTCGTTAACCAAGAATTTAGAACAGAGGAAGGGGTTATCCTTTGGGATTTGGTTGACGGAGAGATGGTGACTGATACGAGTACTTGGGAAAAGACTCATGGATTTGCCGACTGCCTCAGGACTAACGCCGAACGTCATGAATATGCAATTCTCAGGGCCATTGCGCAAAATAAGGGGAGGGCCAATCGACAAATTTTGACACATGCTCTGGGCTCGATTGATAATAACCTTGTGGAGAGCTGGATCGAGCGTGCCTGCAAGAAGAAGTTAGTCATCTCTCTAGGGGACGATGATTACCGTATCCATCTTCACAGCCCTCGGATTTATGTGCGGCCTTCCACCCATATTTCCGGCCCCCTAGTGGTGCAAAATTGTAAGTGTAACGAATGCCTCGCTCCTCACTATGCTCCTAAAAAGATTATTAAGGCGGCGGAAGCGGCGTTTGGCTCAGACTTTGCGATCCGTAGTAGTAAGGAGGTATTTCTTCCCGTCTACAGCATCACCGTCCAGGATTCTAGGGGATCACAACACACAACTCACTGGAATGCCGTTAGTGGCAAATCTGTCTGCTATTTTGATCTCTCACAAAACTCATTTGAATAATATTGCTTATATCATTTAACATCGCGGTGTCTGATCCCTCTTAGGAAAGGTGGCTGAGCGGCTGAAAGCACGTCCCTGCTAAGGACGCGTATCTGTTGAGGGTACCGAGGGTTCGAATCCCTCCCTTTCCGCAAATATCTATACAGAATAGATTTGCAGGTTACGCCCTGTCCTAGTTGTGACGTTTCCGGGGTCGGCGTGGGTTCTCTGGGGGAATTGGGAGGCTGGCTTTAGCATGAATGTGCCCTCAGTTGAGGTAGCTATGATTTCAACTACTCTGGATGTTGTTTCGAGATTTGCCTCGTATCTTCGAGCAATTCCTTCATCCTCTGTGGCTTTTACTTCAAATTCTGTTGCGCACACGCAGGGGCGAGGTGGGCTGAATTCTGACACAAATATGCCCTCATCTGTTTTGATTATGGCCTCAAGCCCATCTCGTTGCGCCCGACCAAAGGCTTCCCACAGACATTGGAGCTTTCTGTCCGGACTCTGGGGCCGATCCTGTTGCAGATCTACTGCCCGAGTGACTTCCGAAAGCGATAACACAGTTGTATTCATAATTAACACACTCCATACCTTGCTAAGTAAAAATTTAAGTGTACTTTATGTGACCAGAAGTGACAAGTAAAAAATGTTTGTTTGTGTGGTGCCGAGCGAGGGTATCGGATCCGAACAAATCACAAGAGGTTTTTTGGAGATGGCCTTGCACTCAATTTGAGGGGCCATGCTCTCGCTGTGCTCTATAGGGTTGTATTAATTTTTCTTATGTATTAGGATGGTGTGTCCTTATACCTATTGGGAGTGAATACGACATGGCGCGTTATACTGGTCCGAAAAATCGCATCGCCCGCCGTTTTGGGGTTAATCTATTTGGGTGTTTGCGTAATCCCCTACTACACAAGCCCCATCCCCCTGGGATGCATGGGGCCAAGCGTAAGAAGAAGTCAGATTATGGGATTCAGCTTGAAGAGAAGCAAAAGCTTAAAGCCGTGTATGGCATGGTTTCTGACAAGCAGGTGCTCCGTTATTATCACGAATCTGTCGCGAAGGGGGGTAACACCCCGCACCTTCTCCTTCAACGCCTTGAATGTCGTCTCGACAACATCGTCTATAGGCTTAAATTTGGATCGACTACCTTTCAGGCTCAGCAACTTGTCTCACATGGGCATATTCTTGTCGATGGGAAGAAGGTGGACATTCGTTCGTTTGAGGTAAAGATGGGTATGACCGTTGCTATAAGAGAAAGATCTCAAAACCTCAAGTGGCTGCAAGAATCGATTGGGAATCAGGCGCGCACCCTCCCAGATTACCTTTCTTCTGACGAAAAGAAGTTCTCAGGGACGTTGCTTACCACGCCCGCAGTTGATCAGATCGCGCTGCCCCTTCCGGTTAATATTGCGCTCGTTTGTGAATTTTTAGCTCATATCCACTGAAGGATGAAATCTGCAGTTAGAGGGCAGCTCCTTGTCGGTGCGCATCTCTCTGTTGCGGGAGGTGTGCATAAGGCCCTTCTTCGTGGAAAGGAGATTGGTGCTTCGACCATCCAAATTTTTACTGCCAACCAGAGACGGTGGAGGGGACGGCCCCTTTCCAATGAGGAGGTGGATCTGTGGAAAGAAGCCTTGGAAAGCACTGGTATTCAAGATGTAATGAGCCATGACAGCTACTTAATCAACCTGGGCTCAAATAAAGAGAGCCTACTCTTGCAAAGCCGTCACGCTTTCCGAGAAGAGATCGAGCGGTGCTTGGATTTAGACATTTCCTACCTTAATTTTCATCCTGGGACGGCGACGGGTGATAGTGTAGAAAGATGCTTGGACCGTATCGTAGAGAGCCTTTTAGAGGTTGCTCCTCTTCTCGAAAATAGACAATTACATCTGTTGATTGAGACGACAGCAGGGCAGGGAAGCTCCGTGGGTTACAGATTTGAACATTTATCTTATCTGATTCAGTGTGTAGAAGATAAGATTCCTATTGGTGTATGCATGGATACATGTCATATTTTTGCTGCAGGGTACGATATTCGTAGCAAAGAAGGGTGGGATGCCACCCTCAAGGAATTTGAAAAAGTAGTGGGCTTAGATCATCTTTATGCCCTGCATGTTAACGACTCAAAGCACTCGTTGGGCTCTCGAAAAGATCGTCATGCATCGCTCGGTCGGGGAGAAATGGGAAATAGCTGTTTTCTCGCTATGATGATTCACCCTAAACTCTGCAAACTCCCCAAATACCTAGAAACCCCAGACGAGAATTTATGGAAAGATGAGATCAAAACACTCAGAGGATATGCGTCAGAAGATTAGAACTATTTTGAAGGCTGATGCATCTATTATCGGCCGTACTATTTTGGTATATGGTTGGGTGCGCTCTGTCCGCAGACAAAAGTCTTTTGCCTTTATTGCAATTACAGATGGTTCTTGCCTCTCCTATTTTCAGGTTGTCGCTGAACCTAAGTTAGTCACACATCTCTCTACAGGGGCCGCCGTGGTGGTGGTTGGGAAGGTTGTGGAGAGCCCTGGGGCTAAGCAAAAATATGAGATGCAAGCTGAGAGGATTTCCATACTTGGTACCTCTTCTAGTGATTATCCCCTACAAAAAAAGAGGCATTCGGCGGAGTTTTTGCGTACGATCACCCACCTTCGCCCTCGCACCCGTATGCAGGGTGCTGTAGCGCGCGTACGTAGCCGCCTCGCTTATGCTACCCACCATTTTTTTCAGGGGAGGGACTTTATCTACCTTCACTCTCCTATCATTACTGGAAACGATTGTGAAGGGGCGGGCCAGATGTTTCAGGTAACTACCCTGGACGTAGATAGCCCTGATAGGGAGGGGGGTGGAGGGGTAGATTATCGCAAGGATTTTTTTGCTCAGCCAACATTTTTGACCGTATCTGGGCAACTTAATGCTGAGGCTTATTCCGCCGCCCTTTCTGATGTGTACACATTTGGTCCTACTTTTCGCGCTGAGAATTCTAATACCTCTAGGCATTTGGCAGAATTTTGGATGATCGAGCCCGAACTTGCCTTTGCTGACCTTTCTACTGTCGCCAGTTTAGCAGAGACCTATCTTAAAGCACTGGTTACCGATATCATCGATCACTGTTTTGAGGACCTTCAGTTTTTTGATCGATTTATAGAAAATGGGCTAATCGAGCGCTTAAATTTAGTAAAAGAGCGCCCCTTCGTGCGCATTACCTACACAGAAGCTATCCAAGTTTTAGCAAGTTGCGGGAGATCATTTAAATTTCCCGTTGAGTGGGGCAGGGACCTACAGTCGGAACATGAACGATTTCTCTCCGAGGAGCATTGTAAAGCTCCCATTATTCTTACCGATTACCCTAAGAAGATTAAGGCTTTTTACATGAGAGATAATGATGATGGACAGACTGTGGCAGCCCTTGATCTTCTCCTCCCCAAGGTGGGGGAAATTATTGGGGGGAGCCAAAGGGAGGAACGGTATGATGTCCTTAAGAATAAGTTGGTAGAGCACCACCTCGACCTTGAAATTTATCGTTGGTATCTCGAACTGCGCAAGTATGGCACTGCCCCTCACGGGGGTTTTGGCCTCGGCTTTGAACGTTTAGTGCAATTTATTACTGGCGTCACCAATATTAGAGATGTCGTTGCCTTTCCTCGCGTTCCCGGTAGCTGTGAGTGTTAGAATAGCCTGTCATATCCTCGCTTTTTAGAAGTGCGTGCTTTCTCCCCCCTTTTGCCTCTCCATGCGTCCCAGTATGCTACCCCCTAACCCTAAGAGGAGAGCAGATAGGGAGATGGCGATTCCTACGTAAGGAATTAGGGTGATGAGGAAATAGAGGATGAGTCCTGAGGTGAAGTAGAGGAAGATATGCTCTTTGAAGTCGCAACGGTAGAAGAGGTACTTTGAGATCCATAGGATAGAGATGATCTTTGCCGTGTAGAAGGTGATGATTGTGAAGGAAAGAAGTGTGAGGGCAAAAGGGATGCCCAAGATGGTGATGATAAGAGCAATGGATGTGAGGAATAGAATGGATATGCATGTAAGCCCGGTGATAAATGATCTCAGAGGTTTGTTTTGGATGGTTAAGACAGCCTGGTCGATAGGTCGCCGAAAATAGCGTAGCATAATTAATCCAGTGATGAGGGTGTAGAGGAAATTCATAAGAGAGGTGGCGAGCTTTGAGCCGATTTTTAAAATGGTCGCAAGTTTCCCATGGAAGAAGGTGTAGAAAAAGGGGGGGTGGTGGGTAATCTCTTTGTAGATATGTGCGGTTGGATCGATCAGGGCCTTGTTGTTACTCCAATACTCCACACAACCCCCGATTTTTGCCTTTGAACTGATGCGCATTTTCCCCACACAGGCTGTGACATTGCCTGCAACTTGGTTGGAGATTCTGGCGTTAGAAGAGTAAAGGTGCACGTGATTATGGATTACCGCTCCCAGAGTACCATTTCCAGAGACGATTACGGCATTATTTCCGATTGTGGCAGAGGGAAAAAGTTCTATGTTGGCGCTTACTCCCATTAAATTGTTTCCTATGTGCCCACTGATAGAGGCCTGTCCCGCCAAGAGACGCACATTATCAGAGGTATTGCCTGTAATTTCAATGTTACCGGCCATGGCGATGATATCGCCGTTGACCCTTCCATCGATGAGCACCTGTCCTCCCAGTACGTAAAGATCTCCATTTATTGTCCCTGAGATTTCAATATTTTTTCCGTACACAAAGTAGTCATTATCTATTACAACGTTGCTAGGAAGTGTCACAACTCTTTCCGGCTCATCACCGTTATTGTGGGGTTCCAGGGAGAAAACATGGAGGGTGAGAGAGAGAAAGAGGTAGAGATGTTTGTATATGCGCATTTTAGATCACCTTACAACACCAAACGACCAGATCTAACATATTGATTCAAAAGAGGCAAGTAGTGGCATAGAAGAGGATTGCAAAGAGCATTTACACAGTTTGGCGCGTGCACACTTTGTTGCTCTATTCCACTCATCACTACGCGCTATGCTTATTTTTTTCTTGTATCACTTTATCGTTTAGTTATACGATTGTTCCTTAGTAGTTCGAATGGCGTCTGAGTTGGGTGATTGGTGTGTGGAAATGGTGTGAGTGGGTTGGCGCAGGGGTGTAAGCACAATGTTGAAAGGTCTTTTTGAAGAGTACCAAAGGCATCTCAATTTTTTCTTCGATCGTGTCGAAGTGAATGCTGCTGAGGAGATATACGACCTCTTTTTGTATTGTCGTGGCATGTTAATTTTTACTGGAGTTGGGAAGAGTGGTGTTATTGCTGAGAAACTTGCCATGACAATGATCTCCACGGGCACTAGAGCGCTCTATCTCCCCCCCATGAATGCGTTACATGGAGACATTGGGATTGTGACAGACAAAGACGTATTGATTTGCATTAGCAAAAGTGGGGAGACAGATGAGCTGCTCAGCTTGATCCCTTCTGCGCAGCAGAAGGGTGCCAAAACTGTTGCGTGGGTTTCCAATCCGAACTCCAAATTGTTAAAATCTTGTGACATGGGGATTGTTTTGCCCTTAAGCAAGGAGCTTTGCCCTTTCGATCTTGCTCCCACCACATCTACCGCCATTCAGCTTATATTTGGGGATGTCTTATCTGTGGGATTGATGAAGGGCAAGAAGTTTAGTATAAACGATTACGCCTTTAATCATCCCGCGGGGACTATTGGCAAAAAGATCTCTTTAACTGTTGATGATCTGATGATCACAGGGGAGCGACTCCCTCTGTGTAATCCCGATGATCAATTAAAAGATGTACTGGTTACTCTGACCAACAAGCAATGTGGATGTATACTGATAGTAGATCCCAAAGAGCGTGTGCTGGGAATTTTCACAGATGGGGATTTGCGGCGTGCTCTTCAAAAAGGCACGACCACCATGATGGAAAAGCAGATGAAAGATCTCATGACCCCCTCTTTTATTCGCACATACAGTGGGGCTCTTGCGTGGGAGGCCTTGCGTCTCATGCAAAAAGGTTCTGAGCGGAAGGTGATGATGCTGCCCGTTTTGGATGATGATAATTTAATCGGGCTTGTTCGCATGCATGATATCGTAAAGGCAGGCATCAGTTGATCATACCAAAACTCAATTGAAAGTAGAACCATAGATTCAGACCATGCTGGGGAGTGGGGCTCTATGTCAGAGGTGCTGCAGAGGTGTATGTCCATGAGGTTTGCGCAAATCATTTGTAGGAACAAAAAAGATGATAGATGAAGTCTTTACCCTCTCTCGCGATTTTCTGGTAGCCGTTTTTTGTATTGGATATACTTTCATCATTTTAGAATTTGTTGTGCGCATAAATAAGACTGCTGTTGCCCTCTTAAAAGCAGTTCTCTGTTGGCTTATCTATTTTGTTGGTATGCCACAATCTCTGAATACGAGCATGGCTTTTTTAGGGAGTCATATAAGTGATGTGTCTCAAATTTTATTTTTCCTTCTGGGTGCGATGACTCTCGTTGAGCTCATCGATTCACATAAGGGATTTAATACCTTCATCCATTATTTGCACACTAGATCTAAGCGCAAAATGTTGTGGATCACTTCGTTTATCTCCTTTTTTCTATCTGCAGTATTAGATAATTTCACTACTACCGTTCTGATGATCTCGATCCTGCGTAAACTAATCCCACACAGGAGCGAGCGCATTCTCTATTCTTGCGTCGTTATTGTGGCGGCAAACGCTGGAGGGGCATGGACCCCAATCGGAGATATCACCACTACCATGCTGTGGATAGAGAGGCGGATTACTACAATGAGAGTGATCACAGATGTTTTTCTCCCCAGCCTCATCTCCGTGCTCTTTCCCCTTTTGATCTTCACTTTTTGTGTAAAAGGAAAATTTCCTAAGTCCGATATCGATTTTCGCGACGAGCCTCTGGAACCTGGGGCTCACCTTGTCTTTTATCTGGGAGTTGTCCTCTTTCTCTTCGTGCCCATCTTTAAATGGTTAACTGGAATGCCCCCATTCATGGGGATGTTAGTTTCGCTGGCCATTATGTGGATAGTTACCGACATCATGCATCATCGACATGAACAACGCAAGCACCTACGTATTCCCTACATTTTAACAAAGATCGATGTCTCTAGCATACTATTTTTTTTAGGGATTCTATTGGGTGTCAGTGCATTAGAGACAACAGGGGTTTTAGAAAGTGCTGCTCAGTGGTTGGATAAATACATGCATAATCCGGTGAGCATTGCGACTGTTATTGGAATAGTTTCGGCAGTTGTCGATAATGTGCCATTGGTCGCGGCAACCATGGGAATGTACGATTTACAGAGTCAGCCACCAGATTCACCTCTGTGGATTATGATTGCTTATGCCGCGGGAACTGGAGGCAGCCTTTTGATCATGGGTTCCTCAGCTGGGGTGGCCCTCATGGGAATGGAGAAAGTCGATTTTTTTACCTACCTGAAGAAGATTTCCGTCCCTGTATTCGTAGGATATATTTTGGGCATGATTTCTTATGTCTACTGTTTTGGTTTCTCAAGATAAAAGGGAATATTTCTGGCAAGACTTTGTCATAATGATATTCATAATAGAGGAGGCAAAGCGGGAATTGCACCAATTGTAGGTTCCTTAGGCTAGTATGGCTAAATACCATTTCTAAAATTTCCCTGCAGTAGGTATAGTGAGAAACAACGTTATTGAATACTGCGGTTTAATGATGGGGGGACTGGTGTTTGTGATGCTGCAGTTATACAGAAGAGGTGGTTTCATGGCGATTTACGATATCTTTGAGTATGCGGAAAAGGGGGAAAATAGCGAGATGGATTCCCCACTGCCCCATGTCTCAGAAATGAAGATGGGGAAGGTGGAAGGAAGGGTAGGGGGGCATATCTTTTCTTCAATTGCCGCGCGACTGCTTTTTTTTGTGCTGCTTATCGCAGATATTGCCTGGGGGGTGTTTAGCTGTGTCATGTTTTCTGTAACGTCAATTGGGGGGGGGATAACTGGTTTTAAGTTATTTAAGTTGAGGGGATGTATTCATCGTAGTTGGCTCAACGTTAAACGTGCATGTGTATGTGGTGTCTCCCTCTTTGTCTCCCTATTTAGCCCCGCACTGGGCATGATGTTTGCCTATACCTATTTTTTGATGTACGACAAAAGAGGAATCGAAGAGGTGGTTCCTTCGGTGCTGCGCGAGCATTTCAAGGAATTTTTAGATTCCAACCACTAAAGGACTGTTTGAAAGTGCGTAAGGTCTTTTATGGTTTAGGATATCTCGTGAAATTTTCTTCCTTTATCCCCATGGTAGGTGTGTTCATTATTGCCATCCTCACAGGATGTTCTAATACGCCTTATAAGGGGGGAGATATTTTGGGCGCTGACGAGTTTGTGATTGATTCCTACAAAATCCACGAAGGAAAATTTTCTGTTTTAGAAATGGAAGGGAGGCCAGCCCCTTTTTTTAACTCCCAATACCTCGAAGATTACAAGGACACATTGCAGGATGGAGATGCCCTGAAGATTGCTCTTTTTCATCCCTCGCGAAAGGATATTGTCAGCGCGGTCCAAGAGGTTAGTTCCACTGTAGGGTATTCTATACGTGGGGGTAGGTTACATATTCCTGGGCTTGTTCCAGTCGAGGTGGTAGGGTTGACATTAGATGAAGCACAAGACAAAATCCAGAAGGCTTATAGCGCTGAGGTTAATGATGTTGAGGTTTTTCTCGATTATCAGAAAAGGGGGGGGCGTAAAGTACATCTTGCCGGGATGGTGGGCGTCCCTAGCATTCCCGTAGATGGGAAGCTCCGACTATTCGAAGTGCTTTCTGAGGCTATGGTTCCTTCACATGCTAATTTTTTTAGGAGTTATGTGTTGCGTGGTGGGGACCCTGTTCCTGTAGATATGTACAAGTTGGTGAAGGAAGGAGATCTGAGTCAAAATATCGTGGTGCGTGGAGGAGATAAGATCTATATCGCGGAGCCCGCTGACTCTACCCTCATGGTTACGGGAGAGGTGAAAGAGGAGTGTATCGTTGAGGTGCCAGCAGGATTTTTGCCTCTCAAAGATGCTCTCGCAATGGCTGGAGGGGTTCTCTCTACTGGGGATAGGAGCTCTATTCAGGTCATACGTGGAAACATTTTGTGCCCTAAGATTTATACGTTGAATTGGAAACATATCATGCGCCTGCCCGCAAATAGTATGCTCCTGATTCCCGGGGATGTTGTCTATGTTGCCGCCACCCCCATTACAGAATGGAACCGCATTTTCTCTAAAATACTTCCTACCATCGCTGGTGTTGAAATTCTGAGAAAGGGTGTTAAAGGGGTAGTTGTAGCTCCATGATGGATGTGACATGGGGAAGTGATATGGCAAAGTGCCTCAAACATAGTGAATCCAAAGAAAGATTCATTGAATAATTTCGTTATCGTCATATTCTCCATGCACCTTACTTTAACAATACGTCCAAGCAGCAACTTATCTTAAATGATAGTATGTCTTGTAACGATGCTATCTACAATTTTCGTTTTAATTAATTCACAGTCGTGATAAAATAGAGGTTGGGAGGAATGTATGGTGAGATCACATGGGGGCGGTCCAAATTTGTTGCTGGATGTTCTCGTAAGAATGCGTGATCCTCTTTTTCTTATATTTTCTGCCCAAACACAGATTGTGTTGAATTAGTTTAGGCTTGCTTAT
>Ga0066187_1000439_pt1 | contig 14210 bp, 11 predicted proteins | sample WorMetexBAHAMAS1_FD_58706 | JGI IMG/M metagenome (GOLD analysis project Ga0066187, IMG submission 58706) | Marine gutless worms symbiont microbial communities from Max Planck institute for Marine Microbiology, Germany - Inanidrilus exumae... | ecosystem: Host-associated > Annelida > Digestive...
CAGCGCCTCGAAGGTCGCCAAGCCTACGAATTTATCCAGCAAGAGTCGGACTTGACCATTCAATTCCGACTGAAAAATTGTCCACAGGCGCCAATTGAGCTGCAGGGCTTCGTTCAAGCTCTTCCGGTTATCCTCGTCGTCGAGGGGGCCGGATTCCAAGGGAGCGGCCAGTCTTTTCGCCGCTTCAACCAAAGCCCAGGCTTCGGTGAAAGTCGGGTTGCCGGGTTCGGGCATGGCAGGGGTTCCGTTTGGCGTGGACATCTGTTCTTGATGCATCATCGACTTTCTCCTTGGTTGGTGTCAATTCGGCAGTTGTTTGCCTAGATGAAGTTCGTCAGGCTCAGCGGGCGGATACGTGCGAACGTCTGGAAGGACGCTTCCAGGACCCTTTGGTCATCCAGCAACCTGGTGATGGCTTCCAAAGGGTCCTGGTTTTCCAAGTTCGAAATGTTGGAATCGTAAAAACCGATAAGGCTCTTGTGGACGTCGTTGGTATTGCTGAGCAAGACCCGGTCAAACCCAAGGTCTATCTGGATTTCCTGGATATTGCCGTCGAGCTCGGTGCCGAGCCCCGACGGCGGTGTCTTGCTCACCGTGCGCTCCTGAGCGCTGTCGAGCAGATAGAGTGCTTGATCTACGCGGTTGATGTTCCGGTCAAGGCCACCTTCGGTTCCGTATTCACCCTGCAGGATGATGCCCATGGCGCGGATCGCCTTTTCAAATGCGGGATCGATCGCATTGAGCTCTTTGGTCAGGGAACGGTTCGACGAGACGCGGTGTTTCGTATCGACTTCGTCGCCGTCGTAGTAGGACGAGGCGCTAACGGAGCCACTGACCGAAAACACCTGGATGCGGGCGCCGTCTTCATCGAGTACGTCGGCGGCAATGTCCTCGGCTACAGTCAGCGTCGAACCGTCCGCGGATATGGCGGTAATCGTGTAAGTGGAGTCTGCCGACGTCCCGGTCACCGTTATGGTCTGGCCAACTATGAGATCGTCAAAGGCGTCCGCCAATGCCGTACCCCCGTCATCCCAAAGCTGTATCGTATCCGTTCCGGCTGCACCGACGTGGTCGAAGAATATCTCTGTTCCCGACGTATAGGAAAAAGGAACACTGGCAGCACCCGTGATCGTCGCGCCGTCCGTATCGGTGTGATCGGTGACGGCTTCAGAAACAGTGACCGACGAACCGTCGGAAGCAATCGAGGCGATGGTAAAAGTAGTGTCGTTGGCGGTGCCCGTACCGGCGACCGTAAAGGTATTGCCAACGACGAGCCCGTTGAAAATGTCGGGTACGGCCGTGGTCGTCCCCGATTGGCGCACTTCGATGGTGCTTGTGGCCGCAGTGAACTCGATATCTGTATCGGTGTAATAGTCGAAAAACGTATTGCCGCTCGAATTGGCCGACGTCGTGCCTTCGTCCGTCAGTTTGACCGCGTCGATGACGACGTTCGTTCCGTCATTGCTGCTGACCGTATAGGTGCCGTTGTTCTGGCTCGAGCCCGAAATCGTGAACTGGGTGTTGACGGCCAGCGCCGAGAGCGAACTTGCTGTCGTCGCCGTCATCGTGTCGCTCGAGCGAGTGAACGACAGCTGACCATATGCCGCGGCCTCGATCGTCAGATCCTTGGTCACATCGTTGGGGTCGGGATAGGTGATCGTGGCGCCGCCAACGTTGGCTTCGTCGGTAAACATTTCGGTCTTGATAGTGATCGTTCGCCCATCCGACGACACGCTGTCGACGGAGTAGGACCCATTGTTGTTGGTCGTGCTGGCCACCGTGATCAACGAGCCCGCCGTAACATTAGAGAATAGTGCCGAGGATGCGGCAATCGTGCTCGACCCGGATGTCGCGGTGTCGCCGTCGCTGTCCTGGCGGAACTCCAGGAAATTGGTCTCCGTAATGAACTTTTTGTCTTCGTTGTTGGTATCGGAACTGATGGTGAAATCCTCGAGGTGGGCGTCACGGGTCGTCGGGTAAGTGGTACGCGCGCCGTCGTATTTCGTCTGGAAAGCGGCGACCGTACTCAGGTTGAGTTCGACCGGTTTCGTGGTCACCCTGGATCCGGAGAACAGATAACGGCCGTCGACTTCCGTATTGAGATAGTCCTGCAAGGCGACGAGCGCGCGATAGGCTTCGTCCTGAATATCTTCGACCCGTTCCGAATCCTTGGTTTCGAAGGTCTTAAATGTGGCTAGGCTGTCGCGGAAATCGCCGAGGGTCGTGCGGATGCTTTCGACAACCGTTTCTTCGACCTGGAGACGCACGTCTTCCTGTTCATTGGTCTGAACGTAGCGGTTGAGAAGCGCGCGGGTGTTCTCGATATTGACCAGACGTCGCGATTCCGTGGCAATGCCCTGGTAGTCCTGGGACTTCTTCTCGCTCGATACGGCGACCTGACCGTCGAGCACGCGTTGTTGGGTGCGCAGGGTTTGATTGAGAAGCAGCGTATTGGCTGCGAGTGTTGAGATGCGAGTCATCTTACCGTCTCCTAGGATACGGCCCGCTCAAGCGCTTGGATCATGTTCTGAATGACCGACATAACCCGCGCGGCGGCAGCGAAGGCTTGCTCAAATACAATCAGGTCAGCCATCTCTTCGTCAAGGTTAACTCCCCGGTTAGAATCCGACTTGAACTGAAGCGATTCCGTCAACGCCCTCTGGCTTTCGATGGTCCGGTCATTGACATCGGCGAGGCTCGCGTTGTTGGCAAGGATCTCGGCGGCATAGTTCGCAAACTTGAGCGACACGGAAGCGAGGCCGCCGGCCTGGTCGAAGGCGTTCTCTGTCGTGAACACCGAGGTCATTTGCTGGGCGATGGTATCGTCACCCGTGCTCATAAAATATTCGCCACTTGCGCCCCGGCTCGAGTCCCATTGCGGACGCCCGGTCGAAATCAATGCCGGCGTGTTCTGAATGTCGGATCGTACGGACAGCACCTGGGAAATGCCGACGTCGGCGCGATGGACGCCCATGGTCGTCAATAGAGTTTCCGATGCCGCCTGGGTGACCGTCATGCTGGAACCGTTGTCGTGGGAGATCCGGAGCCGGACTCCCGATCCGTCCGGGATGACGGACGCCGTCACGTCGGTGATGTTGTTGGTGATATTGGTCGCGAGATCCGTGAGGCTGGTACCGGTCGTCACGGGGAGCGATCCCAGTAAACCGGTGCTGCCGTCACGGAAGGTCAGTGTTGCCGCCGTCGTCTCGAAGGAACTGGCGAGAACGTCCGACTCATGAACGTTGTCGGCAACCGTATCGACGAAGAAGTCGTTCAACCCGAAGAAGTTCGAAAATCCACTGATCGTCTCATCGTTGTTGCCGTCACCATTGGAATCGAAACTGATGGAAGCGTCCTCGGCGGTATTGCCGTTGGCCGTCGCCGTCTCGTCCCGGAAGGCGAGGTTGTAGGTCGTGGTGTTGAGATTGATCTGGAGTTTGCCGGACGTGTCGATCGATGCCGTAGCACTTGATGACGCATTTTCCTGGAGCCAGTCCTCGACCGTGGCGGCAACCTCGGAAATCGTCCACGGTCCATTGGCGGCCTGAACGCCGGAGCCGTACATGGAGGACGTCATGATCGTCTCGAGGGTCGTCGTCTTGTGCTGATCGCCGCTGGAATCGAACAACGTGATCGTCACGTCGTCGGCGCCGCTCGTCGAATCGAGGGTCATGGTCTGGGTTGTCGAGGCGATAAAAATCCGTTCGCCGCTCATGGTCTGCGAGCCGGGAAACGGAGCGCCGCGGTTGTGGACCAGGTTGACCGCATCGCGCAATTCGGCGGCGAATTCGTCGATCTGCGATTGCAGGTTCGGCAGAAGTTCGTCGCGCAGTTCAATCAAGGCCTTGAGTTTGCCCTCGCGGACCTCGTCGGTCATGTCGTTGGACTCGACGGCGGTGCCCACGTAGATCCCTGTGATGTCACCTTCGGCATGGGTCGTCGTCGGCGTTATCGAGGATGCCGCCGTATGGGAGAGTGTCGGCGGCACGGTATCCACCAAGGTGCGCCCGGCAGTCGTAAACACCACCGCATCGCCATCCGACCGGAAGAAATAGCGGATGTCGACGATCTCGGCGAGTTTGTCGATCTGAAGGTCGCGCTGATCCTGGAGATCCGTGACATCACGGCCGACCGTACCGTTCGAGATGATGTCGTCATTCAATTGGTCGATCTGAGCGGTGATCGTGTTGATTTCCGAGATCTCGTCGCTAATGGCGTTATCCGCCTGCAGGCGCAGTTCCTGGATCGTCTCACTCATGCTCTGCAACTGGTTGGTGACGTCAACGGCGCGGCGGACGAATTCGGCCGCCTCCAATGCCTTGTCCGGGCTGACGGCCAGCAGTTCGGCCGCTTCGCCGAGCTCTTCCAGGGTATGCGACAGCGACGTGTTGTCACCGGGCGACCCGAAAAGCTCCTGCATGCGCGCGTAGTATTCGGTCTTTTCGGTCAACGTGGCTAATTCGCCGAATTCGATGCGCAGGCTTTTCAGCAATCCTTCGTCGATCTTGCGTGATACCGAGGAAATCTTGACGCCGGCCGGAACGCCGGCGACGGCGACGTTCTCGAAGGTGATGACTTTCTTCGAATACCCCGGCGTGTTGACGTTCGATATGTTGTTGGAGACCGTGTTGAGGGCTTGCTGGTTGACCAGCAGACCGCTTTGGGCCGTACGCAGTGCTTGGGTGATGTCGCCCATATTACGGTTCCTTCCTCACCTTCCTCGGTCGATCTCGCTGCGCTTTCTAGAGCGTCTGGTCGATGGAAATCGCGACACCCTGAGCTTCGGAACGATGCGCCGATGATCCGGTCGTGCCTTTGGCGCCGTAGGTTCCGGCGCTGGGCGCCGCCTCGCGAACCGCTTCCGCAATCATATCTACAACGCGGCGATTGGCATCGATCGCGACTTTCAAGAGACGCGCGTTTTCGTCCAAGAGTCCGTCGATCTTCCGACCCAGATTCATGAGCCGCTCACGCACGTCCGCGTCGATTCCCGCGAATTCGCCTTCCTGTTCGGAAAACGCCTGCATCCGTGTTTCGTAGACGCGGCTTAGGGTCACCTTTTCATCGAGAAGTTCATGGATCTCGCGGTTGCGGTGGTTTTTCAGCGCGTCGTTCTCCCGCTCGAGAAGATCGGCCAGGCGGTCTGTGATGACGACCAGGTCGTCGGCACGATTTTTCGGCTCCATGACTACTGAATCTCCTGTTGCTTCAAGATTTCCCGGAACACGGAATCGGCGAGGCCGATGCCGCCGGACTTGGCGATGGCCTTCCCGTATTCGTCAACCTGCATGCTTCGCCACATGGCTTCCGAGGAGCCGCCGCCGAACGGCTTTTCCGCATTGATGTTCTGGAACAAGGGTTGCAGCATTTGTCCGATGAACATCGCTTCAAACTCCTCTGCCGTCTTGCGGGCCTGTTCGATCGTTTTGACTTTCCCAAGGGTCGGGATGTTTCGTCCGGCCTGAAGGGCGTTGTTGGCCTGCATGGCAAAGGAGGAATCGGTGATCGGTGTCATCACATCACCTCGATTTCGGCTTGCAGTGCACCCGACGCCTTGACGGCCTGCAGGATCGTGATCATGTCTCTGGGCCCGATACCCAGCGCGTTCAGACCGTTGACCAATTCCTGCAGGGACACGCCGGTTTGCAGGACCGTGAGTTGCCGCTCTTCACCCTCATCCACCTGAATGTCGGTTCGATCCACCGTTGTCGTCGTGCCGACTTCCGCGAATGGACCCGGTTGAGATACCTGTTCAGCCTCGGTGATACGAATCGTCAAAGATCCCTGGGCGATGGCAACGGTCGAGATGCGGACGTTTTCCCCCATGACGATGATACCGGATTGTTCATCGATAACGACGCGGGCCAATTGATCGGGTTCGATCCGCAATTGTTCGATGTCCGTCATCAGGTTGACAACGTTGTCCCGATAGCTCGACGGCACCTGCATGACGATGGTGCTCAAGTCGGCGGGCCTGGCGGCGGAGGTTCCGAGGAAGGCGTTGATGGCTTGGGCGACGCGGCGAGCTGTCGTGAAATCCGGATTGCGCAAGGTCAGTGTCACGTTCGTCATATTGCCGAGGTCGAAATTCAGTTCGCGTTCGATAATTGCTCCATTGGCAATGCGTCCGCTTGTGGGAACACCCTTTGTCACCGTTTCAGCGTCGCCCGTTGCCTGGAACCCGCCAACCGCCAACTGCCCTTGTGCAACCGCGTAAACTTCGCCGTCTGCGCCGAGGAGCGGCGTGACCAGAAGTGTCCCACCGAGCAGGCTCTGGGAATCGCCAAGCGCGCTGACTGTGACGTCAATTCGCGCACCCTTGCGCGAAAACGGCGGAAGCGATGCGGTGACCATGACCGCGGCGACGTTTTTTGAATCAAGACCGTCGTCTGTTGGTTTCACCCCGAGCCGGTTCAACATCGATTGCAGGCTTTGTTTGGTGAAATGACCGGTCTTCAACGTATCGCCCGTGTTGTTGAGACCGACGACCAGTCCGTAGCCAACCAGATGGTTCTCGCGGACTCCTTCGAATTGTACGATATCCTTAATTCGGGACGCTGCCTGGGTGTTGGTTACAGACACCAGGGAGGCGACCGCGACGGCCAAGCCCGTAAGGATGATACGGCTGAGGACTTTCCGTTTGCTAGCGGATTGCCGGCCTCGTTGCGTAATTCCCGTTCTTTTCATCTCTCGCTTCCGCTCTTTCAAGTGGCGTATTTTCGAGTGAAATAGAAGCGAAAATCATGCCAACTTCATGCCTCGGTAACTATTTGAAAAATAAGAGAAATTTTTTGCTATTTCCTCTGAATCCGATGATGCGACAGGCCTTTTCGGCAGCCCGGCATTTCCCCCCCCTTTTTGGTGTCGGAAACGAAAACGGCGGCCAAGGGCCGCCGTCCGGAGTCGAGATAAGGGGATCGGTCACGCCTTCAGGTCACGCGCGGTGATCGTCATTTCATCGACGGTTCTGAAAACGGTGGCGTTCGAGTTATAGGCGTTTTGCACCAGGATCATTCGGCTGAATTCGCTGGCCAGATCGACATTGGAAAGTTCCACGGCGAACGGATTGAAGTTAGCGACGCCCGAAACGTCGGCGGCCACCGTTCGGGGCGTTCCGGACTCCGCCGTTTCGTCGAAGACCATGCCGTTTTTCATCTCAAGACCGTTAGGATTGGAGAACATGGCCAGTGGGATCTTGTAGATCTTTCGTTGGGTTCCGTCCTCGAACGTCCCAACGACGTGGCCGCTGCCATCGAACTGAACCCGGCTCATGCTCGCGGATGCAAGCCCGTTGTGCGAATACGAGAACGGCGTGAAGTCGCCGGCGAATTGTGTCGTATTGGACAAGTCGATGGTGAAACTTGACGTCGATGCGTCGCTCCACGTCGCCGTCAAGGTCATTGGCGACGTCGGTGCCGTCAAATTGCCGCCGGCTCCAAACGTAACATCCGGTACCGTACGGGTAGAACTGAACGCGGCCGGTGACCCGTCACCCACATCGTCGGTGAAGCTCGACGTTAGAGGCGAACCCGACAACGTGATCTGTGACCAATCCGAAGATATGGCTCCGATGGTGTAATCCCCGTTGTTGTCGCCGCCCCCGCCATCGGAGGTGTCGGCTACGGTGATTGTATCGCCCACCTTGAGGCCGAAAAAGGCGCCACGGACCGGGACCGAAGACGCGCCTGCCGCAGCGTTGGTTTCGATGGCGATCGTATCGTTGCCGCTGACGTTCTTCGTGAAGACGGCTCGCGTTCCAGGCGACGGTGTTGTCGCGTTGGTCGTAAACGAAAACGCATTGCCGGATATCGCCAGAGCCGTAGCGTTATCGGCGTCGGGTATAACGGTCCAGGCGTTTTCCGTAACACCCGCATGGAAGTTAAGGCGGATCGTCCGCTTGTTGCCTGCGCTGTCGACGGCGTCGATGGCAAATTGATGGGAATCATCGCCGACTTCAGTTGTCGACGGCAAATTGAGGCGAAGTTCCGATGTCGACGTTGCGGTGGATTGGTCGACGAAAGCGAAGGCATCGATGCGCATGGCCGCCGGCGTTCCGGTATTCGAGAACGTGCCGTCGGTTTCCGGCGTCCACCCGAGAACGTAATAGCCGTTCTTGTCGGTCAGGTAACCATTGTTGATCGTGATCGTGGAATTGTCGTCCGCCGTCACGCTTGAGGTTTCGTCTGTCGTGCCGATTTGAAAACTGCCGTCGCGCGTATAGAAGATCTCGGTCGTGTTGGTGTGAGACGGGCTGACCTGGAAGAAGCCGTCGCCGACGATCGAAAGATCAAGGTCCCGGGATGTGCTTTGGATGATCCCCTGCTTGTCGATCATCTGATAGTTCTTCGGTTTGACACCGCCGATGTCCGATGTTTGTTGGTCGATGGTCTTGCTGAGCAGCGTCTCGAATCGCGTTTCGGTCGATTTGTAGCCCCCGGTGTTCACGTTGGCGACGTTGATGCCGATGGTGTTCAAGGCGTGCGCCTGGCTGCGCATTCCCAGTGTGCTTGGTTGAAAAAAGCCGTATCCGACCATCTCGTGAACTCCGACAGTTTCTGGCCTTGACGCAGACCGATGGTGTTTCCTGACTAGAAAAGCAAAATCAGTGCCAGTCGTCGCGGATTGTAACTAATTGAAAAATAATATCTTTTTGAAAAGGGAAAAATCTCGGCGTAGCGATTATTGCCGATCTCTTTACGTGAGAAGAAAATATTGCCGGGCTCGCCGGAGAATTAAGGAGCTTTCTCGAAGACGAAGGCTTCCCGCGCGTTGATTGCGACGGAAATCCTGGTTCCCGGCTCGGGCAGGAATACACCTGGAATCCGGGCCTCGACGAGCACCACACCATCGACGGAAGTCGAGACTTTGAAGATCACGAAACTCGCCCGCCCGAGTGGACGGGCGTCCACGACTTCGAAATGGTTGTTTGGTGAAGCTGCCGGCAATTCCGTGTCGCCCAGTTGGGCCGGCGGGGAGGGGCGGCAAGGGGCGTCACCGGCGTGCGCGGATGGGGTGGATCCCAGCTCGGCCAATCGAAACCCGTCGGGCCGGACCAGGACCTCGGCCAGGGTTCCATCCGGTAGGCCGGGCGCAGAGAAAGGACCGAACGGCGTGTCGAGTTGACCGTTATGAATACGGCCAGGAATACGATTGATCGGTCCGAAAAGGGCGGCAACAAAATCGTTCTTCGGATGGAAGTAGATGTCGATCGGTGCGCCGTCCTGAACCATGCGGCCCTCGTTCATAACGACGATCCGGTCCGCCATGAACATCGCTTCATCTGGGTCGTGGGTCACCATTAATGTCGAGACGCCAGTGTTTTTTAGCAGCCCCAGAGCCTGTTCGCGGACGTGCGCGCGGCGCGCAACATCCAATCCGGAAAAGGGTTCGTCCAGAAACAGGACGCCTGGGCCCGGCGCCATTGCGCGAAGAAGAGCAACCCGTTGCTGTTGCCCGCCGGAGAGGGTGTGCGGAAAACTGTCTCCGTATCCCGCGAGGTCCATTTGTTCCAGAGACCGGGCCATCCATTCTGTTCGGGCCGCGCGATCCTCGACACCGAACATGATGTTCTCGGATACGGAGAGATGGGGGAACAGCGCGTAATCCTGAAACATCAAGCCGATGCCGCGTTTTTCCGGCGGCACGTTCAGGCCCGAGGCGCCATCCGCAACCAGCCGTTCACCGATATGGACTTGTCCGCGCTGAACCTCCTCAAGGCCGGCCGCAACGCGCAACATGGTGGTCTTGCCGCAGCCGGAGGGGCCGAGAAGGCAGACGAGTTCACCCGGTGCGACAAACACGGAAACGCCCCTAACGACGTCCTGACCATCAAAGGCGTGGGACAAATTATTGATGTGTAGCCCGCTCATGCGCCGGGTTCCACAGCTGTTGAACCCGAACCAGGACGCGAGTGGACAATGTTCCAACTCAGCAGAATCACCGGGATGATCCCGGCGGCGACGATCGTTAGGGCCCCCAATGCGGACTCCTCCAGCAGTTCGTCCGACGCGTACTGAAACACGAAGGTGGCGAGCGTATCGTAATTGAAAGGCCGGAGGATCATCGTCAGCGGCAGTTCCTTCATGCAGTCGACGAAGACGAGCAACCCGGCCGTTAGCAGGCTTCCGCGCATGAGGGGAAAGTGAACCCGTTTAAGGGTCGCAAGAGGGCCGTGACCCAGTGTTCGTGCGGCGCCGTCCATGTTGGGCGTGATCTTGGCCAGACTGGCTTCCATGGTCCCGTAGGAGAGTGCGAGAAACCGCGCCATGTAGCCGTAAATAACGGCGACGATGGTGCCGCTGAAAAGCAACCCTGTAGACACTCCGAAAGTCTCCCGTGAGAATGCGTCTATGGCATTGTCGAACGCACCCATCGGGATGATGATGCCAATCGCCAGGATGGCGCCTGGCACGGCGTATCCGATACTGGCAAACCGAGTGGCGGCGCGCAGCAACGGGTTGTTACTCAGTCTCACGGCGTAGGCCATGAACAAACCCACCATCACGGATCCAACGGCAGCCGATGTTGACAGCGTGAAGCTATTGGCGACGAAGTCGAAGTAATTCGCCGACAACGTGTCCTCGTAGTATCGGACCGCATAAACCGTCAATACAGCCGCCGGAGCCAAGAAACCTAAGGTGATCGGGAGCAAGCAGGCAACGAAGGCGCCGGCCGCGCGGATGCCCGACAACGGATAGCTGGGAAGGGCGCTGTACTTGCTCGATGTATGATGAAACCGCCGACCGCGCCTGGCCATCCGTTCCGCGGCGATCAACGTGATGGCAAACGTCAACATGACGGTCGCCAATTGGGCGGCACCGGACCGGCTATTCATGTTGAGCCAAACGTCGTAGATGCCGGCCGTGAACGTTCTCACGGCAAAGAACTCCACCGTGCCCAGGTCATTCAGTGTTTCCATCAAGGCGAGGGTAATCCCGATGACGATCGCCGGGCGGGCCAGCGGAAGCGCGACGCGAAAGAATGTCTGCCAGGGGCCTTTTCCGAGGGTACGGCTAACGTCGAGAACGCAGATCGATTGTTCGAGAAAAGCGGCTCTGGCCAGCAAATAGACATAGGGATAGAGCACCAGTGTCATGACGATCGTCGCACCACCGAGCGACCGGATTTCCGGAAACCAGTAATCCTGTCGGTTGGTCCAACCGAAAAGGTGCCGCAACAAGGTCTGTATCGTCCCCGCGTATTCGAGCTGGTCGGTGATGACAAACGCCAGGACATAGGCCGGAACAGCCAGGGGCAGGAGGAGGGCCCAATTGAAGATGTTTCTGCCGGGAAACCGGCACATGGTGACCAACCAAGCCGTCCCGGTTCCGATTAGGGAAACACCAACTCCTACGCCAACCATGAGGATTAGAGTTGTCTTGGTATATTTCCAGAGAACGGTGGAAACCAGGTGTTCCCATATGTCGTCACTGGGGGCGACGGCGAGAACAACGACCGCGGCGATCGGCACGGCCATGAGCATCGCGACCAGTAACGCGCCGACCGTCCAAGGATTGACGGCCCAGCCGCGTATGTTCCCAAACAGGGACAGTGTAGAATGCGGATAGTTGGGTGATATCACCGGGGGCATTCGGTCAATCCGGTATAGGTTCTCTGCCGGCGGTTCTAACTAGAAAGCCGGGAAAATGAATATCCCGCTTTTATTGTCCAGGCGCGGGCGCAAAATCTCCGCAACGTCAGAGTTGTCACCATTAGGATTTAACTGCCGGGTCCGTCGTCGTATCCAACTTTGTCGACGAGCTTGCTGGCGGCCCTTCGGTGCTTCGCGATTTCATCGATCGAAAGTGTATCGACTGTGAAGGTCCCCCATGACGCCACGAGTTCGGACAGGGGAACTCCGTTCTTAACCGGGTATTCGTGGTTGTCCGAAGCATAAATCCTCTGCGCCGTTTCACCGCTCAGGAACTCGATGAGTGTGACCGCATTGTCCCGGTTTTTAGCGGTGCTGGTAACAGCGGCTCCGGAGATGTTGACGTGCTGGCCGCGACCGTTTTGATCCAAAAACTGCACGCGAACGGCGTTCGCCCATTCCTTTTGTTCCGGTTTCTTTTCGTTGGTCGCCATCTTTCCCATGTAGTAGTTGTTGGCGAGCGCGACGTCACACACGCCCTCGTAGATACCCTTGGCCTGGGCCCGGTCGTTGCCTTGCGGTTTGCGAGCAAGGTTAGCTTTGACGCCACGAAGCCATTTTTCGGCTTGCTCTAGGCCATCGTGCGCGATCACCGAAGCGATGAGGGCAATGTTGTAGGGGTGCTTCCCAGAGCGCGTGCATATCCGCCCCTTCAATTTCGGGTCCGCGAGATCAGCCAGCGATTTGACTTCGTTCAGTGAAACGCGATCCTGGCTCGCCAAAACGATACGAGCCCGCGTTGTGAGACCGAACCACAAGCCGTCCGGGTGGCGGAGATGTTGCGGGATATTGGCGCGGAGCGTATCTGATTCGACGGCTTGCAGAACACCCGCTTCCTTGAGCTCGTTCAGGCGGCCGACGTCGACGGTGAGGACTGCGTCCGCCGGGTTGTTCGCCCCGGCCGCCCGGATCTTCTCCAACATGCCTTTTTTTGCAAATACGATTTTGACCCGAATTCCAGTTTGTCTCGTGAATTCATCGAGCAGTGGTTTGATCAGAAACGGCTGCCGGTACGAATAGAGATTTACGACGTTCGAATCGGCGGACGCCGAGACCGTCGAGCCGGCAACCCAAGCAGCAATGGTGATAGCGGTGATAGAAAAGAGAGAAAAAATGTTGGTTTTCATAATCCTGAGCTTGATCTCTGCGTGTCCGGGGGTGTCCGGGCCGTGTCGTTGTTGATCACTTTAAGAAACTAAGAATGAATCGCATCAAATAGCGTTCAAGTTATACAAAGGCGTGTCTGCAAGCACAATCTTTTCTCAACCCAAGCTGTCCCGGTCGACGAGGGAACCGTTTTGTCGACCCGGTTGGGCAGGTTATACTGTCGACGCCTTGCAACTGACCGCCAATCGTGGCGAGTATGTCGAGTAGGTTTCGAAGATGAATCATGCGGTTGGATCATATCCATGAAGGTTTCGAAAGTCGGTGGACCCGAGGGGCCGCAAGCGACGAGAAAGAAGTCAAAGACCGGTAAGGCTGACGAAACGTTCGCGGACAACCTCAAGGAAACCCACTCGACCGAGAGCGTCGCTCCTGTCGTCGATAGCAGCGCGATCGGCGGTGTTGAGTCCATACTTTCCATGCAAGAGGTTCCCGATGCGACGGAAGGTCGGTCGAGGGCCATGCTGAAACAATACGGTGATGATCTATTGACCCGCCTCGAGGATTTGCGGCATGGATTATTGGCCGGCGTCTATTCCAAGGAAAAGCTGGCCGAGCTTGCACACCGCCTGAGGCAAAAAAGAACCCATAGCAACGACCCGCGATTGAACGAGATAATCGATGAAATCGAGCTTCGTGCCGAAGTGGAAATCGCCAAACTCGCACGAAAACCGTAGGCACGTCGTTCCGCACCAATTTGTTTCCTCCAATCCTTTCAACGATATAGGGCGGCGCCGCGGGGCGATAAATCGGGCTTGCGGTGGCCCGGAGACCCACCTATATTCCCGGCGCCTATTTCAGCGCGTTGATCACGAGTGAGGAAAAAGGTCGCGATGAACGTCACGTTGCCACCGGACTACAAACCCACTGCCAAAGAAGAATTCATGAACGAGCGGATGCTGGAGTATTTCCGGCGTAAGCTCATGGATTGGCGTGGCGAGTTGTTGAGCGCCTCCAATGAGACCCTCCAGCACTTGCAGGAAGGCGGAACCTTGGAGCCGGATATCGCTGACCGGGCTTCCATCGAGACGGACCGATCCCTTGAACTGAGAACACGCGATCGCGCCCGCAAGCTCGTCAACAAGATCGACGAAGCCCTGGCGCGTATCGAAAACGGATCCTATGGGTTTTGTGAGGAAACGGCCGAGCCGATTAGCCTTCGCCGTCTTGAAGCGCGTCCGATCGCTACCCTTAGCTTGGAAGCGCAGGAGCGTCACGAACGCATGGAGAAGACGCACCGCGACGACTGACGGTCCTGACTCGATAGGCCCGAGGCGAAAAAAAAGAGGCCGGCGCCAGAGCGCCGGCCTTTGAAGTTTCCAGGTTCGAATTTACGCGAACCTAGAGCGCATTTGAGGAACGTTGAATCAAAATTAACGGTTTTCTGATTCCCTGA
>Ga0066187_1000440_pt1 | contig 14209 bp, 11 predicted proteins | sample WorMetexBAHAMAS1_FD_58706 | JGI IMG/M metagenome (GOLD analysis project Ga0066187, IMG submission 58706) | Marine gutless worms symbiont microbial communities from Max Planck institute for Marine Microbiology, Germany - Inanidrilus exumae... | ecosystem: Host-associated > Annelida > Digestive...
CCGGCCAGGGCTCGGGATCGTTGACATCGAACGTCAACCCGTCGTCGGTCTTCCGATAGCGCTGTTTCAAAGGTCCTAAATGGTGGCCAGGCAAACCCCATAGGCAGCCATTGTCGATGGTGGCGTCCTCCAGGGCAAACCAAAGCCCGATCACGCTGGGCGGATCGGTATAGAGGAATGTCGAGTCCTGATGACAGACCACCTCGCCGCCGATTCCGGGCTGCTTGAAAATATACATGGACTGTATCGCCAGGGGATCGCGTTGCCCCAGCCCCCGCAAGACGTTGCCCAGCCGGATCTGGTGCGAGAACTCCTCGAACACCGGGTCCAGGTCGTGAAGGGCATGTCCGATCTTATTGATAGATAAAGATTTTTCCTGCTTTAGCCTGCCATCTTCGGCAAACGCTTCCTCTTCCAGAAAAAAACGGATCTTGTCTCCGGAAGTTTGAAAGTAGTCATCCTGGGAGTGGGCATGCGTCGTCGAGGAGAATACCGACGATACCGTTGAAGGGTCGAACGCCTCGATCAACTCCGCCGCGCGCCGTCTAAGCCCGTCGCAGGTGGCTTCGGACAGGAACCCTTCCAGGACAAGAACTCCATCGCGCCGGAAGGCGTCGGCCATGTCGCGGGACAGGCCGCCATCCGCGGGAGCCTGAAACCGCGGCGGGGCGGTTGTCATGACTTGTGCGAAGCCGGCAGAAAGGAAACGCCGTTGTCCAGCGGCGCCATATCGAGATGCGCTGCGATGCTCTGGCCGATATCGGCAAAGCTCTCGCGATGCCCGATGGAGCCGCCGGTAATTCCCTCTCCCACCGCCAGGACCGGAACGTTTTCGCGGGTATGGTCTGTGCCTTCCCAGGTGGGATCGCAGCCGTGATCGGCCGTCACCAGAACCAGGTCTCCGGGCCTCAACACCGATTCAAGCTCCGGCAGCCTGCGGTCGAACTCCTCCAGCGCATTGGCGTAACCGGCGACGTTGCGGCGATGCCCGAACGAGGAATCGAAATCAACGAAGTTTGTGAAAACGATCGACCGGTCCGGCGCGGTTTCCATTTCCGACAGCGTCGCGTCAAACAGGGCCATGTTGCCGGTCGCCTTAACCACCCGGCTGATCCCCTGATGAGCGTAGATATCGCCGATCTTGCCCACCGCAATGACCGTGCCGTCGTCGGCGACCAGGCGATCAAGCACGGTCGGCGCCGGCGGCGGCGTTGAGAGGTCCTTGCGATTGCCGGTCCGGGTGAAGGTCTCCGGCGACTCGCCGACGAACGGCCGGGCGATCACCCGGCCGACGTTGTACCCGTCCACGAGGTCGCGCGCGATAACGCAGAGGTCGTACAGGCGTTGCAGGCCGAAATGTCCTTCGTGGGCCGCGATCTGAAAAACGGAGTCGGCAGAGGTGTAGACGATCGGCCGGCCAGTCCGGATATGTTCCGCGCCGAGTTCTTCGATGATTTCGGTGCCCGAGGCGTGTTTGTTGCCCAGGACGCCGGGCAGGTTACCGCGCGCTACCAGATCGGCGATCAGCGCTTCGGGGAAGCAGGGTTCCTGGCGGGGAAAATAGCCCCAGTCGAACATTACCGGGACGCCGGCCATCTCCCAGTGGCCGCTGGGCGTGTCCTTGCCCTTCGATCGTTCCGCGGCGCAGCCGAAAAGCCCCTCGGGCGCCACGTCTGCGTCCATGCCCGCCGGAACACGGCCGGCGCTGACCGCGGCCGCCCGGGCCAGGCCCCAGCGGGTCAGGTTCGGCAGCACAAGCGGGCCACTGCGGCCATGTGCCACGTCGGCGTTGCCTTGGGCGCAGGCGTCGGCGATGTGGCCGAGCGTGTCGGACCCCTGGTCGCCGAAGGAAGCGGCGTCGGGTGCGGCCCCGACACCGAATGAATCCATCATCAGGATGATCACGCGTTTCATGGCGCCGTCGCTTTCTCGCCGGTATCCGACAAGCCGTGTTGTCGGATCAGATCCCGGCGTTCCGATTCCGGCCCGAAGCCTGCTTCAAGCGCGGTAAGGGTGATTGCGCGCAGGGCATCGTCGTCCAGCCCAAAATGGTCACGCGCGATGCCGTATTCGCGGCCAACGGAAGTGTGAAAAAACGGCGGATCGTCGGAATTGAGCGTGACGGGCACGCCGGCGTTCTGCAACGCCAGGAACGCGTGCGCATCGTAATCGGCAAAAACCTTGGTCGCCACATTCGAGGTGGGACAGCACTCCAGAACGATGCCGCGATCGACGATTTCGGCGACGAGTTCAGGGTCCTCGGCGGCGCGGACGCCGTGGCCCAGCCGTCCTACCGGCAACGCATCCATCGCCGCCCGGATGGAGTCCGGCGCGCCGAACTCGCCGGCGTGGACCGTACAGTCTAGGCCGTGGCTTGCGGCGAGCTCGAACGCCTCGGAGAACATCTCGCCCGGAAAGCCCAGTTCGTCGCCGCCCATACCGAACCCGACCACCAGCGGGTGCGGGTTGTTGACGACGTCCCGGGCGACCGCAATGGAACGCTCTACCCCGAAGTGCCGCACGCAAGTGACGATAATGAAGCCGGCAATCCCGTGATCCCGCCTCGCATCCGCGATGCCCGCTGCGATCCCTTCGAGATGGTCCCGATAACTCATCCCGTTTGCTGCCGCATGGTCGGGGGAGGACATGACCTCGCAATAGATGACGCCCTCCGCCGCGCAGCGCGCCAGATACTCGTACGTCAGGTCACGATAGTCTTCCGGCGTGCGGATAACGCTGGCCGCCAGGTCATAGACCTCCAGAAAGTGCAGGAAGTCGGTCCAGGCGAACGAGTCCTCTTCCGCGAAGATGAAGTCCGGCAGTTGCATGCCATTGCGGTCGGCAAGCCGGCGAACGAGATCCGGCGGCAGTGTCCCTTCCAGGTGGACGTGGAGCTCCGCCTTGGGGACCGCGGGCAAATCACCCATCGGTGACGTCCTCGGGCCCGATGCGTCGAGCGATGGTCGGCGTCGCTGCCGGCGCCGAAGGGGTTATCGAGTAGGCTGTCCGCAGGCGGTTCTCCGCGTCCGCCGCGGTCGCGTCGTCCCGGGCGTGCACAAAGGCAAGCGGACGTTCGCCATCCACTTTCGTCCCGATCCCGGCGATGTCGCTGAGCCCGACGGCGTGATCGATCGCTTGGTCCGCGCGCGTCCGACCACCGCCCAGTGCAATCACCGCGAGCCCGACAGCCCTGGTGTCGACGGCCGTCACATACCCGCTTTCGTCGGCATGGACCGGATGCGTTACGGCGGCGGCGGGGATGTGTTTTTCGTGAGCTTCGATCAGATCGGCGGGCCCGCCAAGCTCATGCGCCATCCGGGCAAAGCGTTCCGCGGCCGCGCCGCTCTCCAGCGCGCCTTCGGCCTCGGACCGCGCGGCCTCCAGCGTCTCGCATCGGCCACTGGACGCCATGAGTTCGGCTGCCAGGCTCAAGGTCACCTCGTGCAGCCGCGGCTCGCGGTGCTTGCCCGTGAGATAGTCGATCGACTCCTGGACCTCCACGCCGTTGCCGGCCGTCGTGCCGAGGACCTGGTTCATGTCGGTCATTAGGGCCGATGTTCCCATACCGGCGCCGTTGCCGACCGCAACGATGGATCGGGCGAGATCGTCCGCATCCTCCGGACGCGCCGCAAAGGCGCCGCTGCCGAACTTGACGTCCATCACCAGCGCGTCGAGCCCGGCTGAAAGCTTCTTCGACAGGATGGAGGCGGTGATCAGGGGGATCGATTCCACCGTGGCGGTAACGTCGCGGATGGCATAGAGCCGCCGGTCCGCCGGCGCCAGGTCGGCGGTCTGGCCGATGATTGCGCATCCCGCCGACCGGGTGACGGACCGGAACCGGTCCACGTCGGGGGCCGTATCGTAGCCCGGGATGCTATCGAGCTTGTCCAGGGTGCCGCCCGTGTGGCCGAGGCCGCGTCCGGAAATCATCGGCACGAAGCAGCCGCAGGCGGCCAGGATGGGCGCCAGCATCAGGGACACCTTGTCCCCCACCCCGCCGGTGGAGTGTTTGTCGACGACCGGCCCGTCGAAGCCGGCGCCGCTCCAGTCCAGCACGGTGCCGGAATCGCGCATGCTCAGGGTGAGCGCCACCCGTTCTTCCATGGTCATGCCACAGAAGAACACGGCCATGGCGAATGCCGCCGCCTGACCCTCGGTGATCGATTGGTCGGTGATTCCTGCGACGAAGAACGCGATCTCTTCCGGACTGAGCGTGTCGCCGTCGCGTTTCTTCCTGATGATCTCCTGCGGCAGGAAAGAGGCCGATCCGCTACTCACCGTATGGCACCCAGATATTCTTGACCTGAGTTGCCTGCCTCAGGAACTCCTGACCTTGTGCCTGGCGGTCGTCGAGCCAGTTCCGTTTCTTGCCGTCGTTGACCCAGGTGCGTTTGAGATTGCCGATCGACGCGGCTTCCACCATGGCAGATCCGCTCTTTGGACCGTCGTACCAGAGCGCATCCACATCGTCGTGTTCGGCCAGCACCTTCGCCAGCGCGTCCTTTTCGCCAGTCACGATGTTGACGACGCCACCGGGCAGGTCGGACGTGTCGAACACCTGGTAAAGATCTGTCGCAGACAGCGGATGCCGTTCGCTGGGAACAACGACCGTCGTGTTGCCCATGGCAATCGCCGGCGCCACCATCGAGGCGAACCCCAGAAGCGCCGGCTCGTCGGGACAGACCAGGCCGATGACGCCGATCGGTTCGTTCATGGCGAGCGTCACGTCGCGCAACGGCGGACTGTGCACCGCGCCGTCGAACTTGTCGGCCCAGGCGGCATAGGCAAACAGCCGGGATATTGTCGCCACGACCTCGCCGCCCGCCTTGGCGCGGCCGACGCCGGTCATGGCCCGGATGCGGTCGCGGAACTCGTCCGCCCGGGCATCAAGGTTCTCGGCGATGTAATAGAGGATCTGGGCGCGCACATGGGCCGCCGAGCGCGACCAGCCGGCTGCCTTGCGGGCCGCCTCTACCGCGTCGCGGATGTCCTTGCGGTTGCCTTCGCCGACCTCGCCCACGATTTCGCCGTCCGGTGCCAGGACGGGCCGGTTGTAGTTGCCATCGGGTCGTTTCTGGGCGCCGCCGATATACATCTTTGCCGTCCGGTCCAGCGGCGGCAGACCGTCTCGCTGTTCCGGCATCGGGGTCGGCAACGGCGGCGCCGGGCCGTATTCGGCGAGGTCCTTCTCCCAGGCGGGTTTCAGATAGGCGAACATGCCTTCCTTGCCGCCTTCCCGCCCGAAGCCGGACTCCCGGTATCCGCCGAATCCGCAGGCTGCGTCGAACAGATTGGTGGAATTGACCCACACCACCCCGGCTTTCAGCTTCGGGGCCATGTCGAGCGCCAGGTTGATGTTTTCCGACCACACGCTGGCCGCGAGCCCGTAGCGGGTGTTGTTGGCGAGCGCCACCGCCTCGCCGGGCGTGCGAAATGTCATGGCAACCAGCACGGGGCCGAATATCTCGACGCTGGCGATCGTCGCCGCCGGCGCAACGTCGGTGAACAGGCTGGGCGGATAGAACAGCCCGTCCTTGGGGCAGGCCCAGCTTGGCTGCCATAGCGAGGCGCCCTCGTCGACGCCTTGCTGCACCAGTTCTTCGATGCGTTTGAGCTGGACCGGCGCGACGATCGCGCCGATGTCGATCGACTTGTCCAACGGATCGCCCACACGCAACGTCTCCATCCGGGCCTTCAGCTTGGCGATCATTCGGTCGGCGACGCCCTCCTGCACCAGCAGGCGCGAACCGGCGCAACAGACCTGCCCCTGGTTGAACCAGATGGCATCGACGACCCCTTCAACCGCGCTATCGAGATCGGCATCGTCGAACACGATGAAAGGCGACTTCCCGCCAAGCTCCAGCGTCAGTTTCTTGCCACTGCCGGCGGTGGCGGCACGGATCAGGCGTCCCACTTCGGTCGAGCCGGTGAAGGCGATCTTGTCGATCTCCGGATGGTTGACCAACAGTTCGCCGGTCGGACCCTCGCCGGTCACGATGTTGACCACCCCGTTGGGCAGACCCGCCTGACGGCACAGATCGCAGAACAGGAGTGCAGATAGACTGGTGAACTCAGCGGGCTTGAGGACCACCGTGTTGCCCGCGGCCAGCGCAGGCGCCACCTTCCAGGCCAGCATCAGAAGCGGGAAGTTCCAGGGAATCACCTGGCCGACGACGCCCAACGGCTCGTGGTCGGGAAATTCACTGTCACAGAGCTGGGCCCAGCCCGCATGGTGGTAGAAATGCCGCGCAACCAGGGGAACGTCGATGTCCCGCGTTTCGCGGATTGGTTTGCCATTGTCCATGCTCTCCAGCACCGACAGCAGACGGCCGTGCTTCTGGACCAGCCGCGCCAAGCTGTAGAGGTAGCGGGCGCGGCCATGCCCGCCCAGCCCGGCCCAGGCCGGCTGCGCCTCGCGGGCCGCCGCGACGGCACGGTCAACGTCCTTTTGGGTGCCGACGGCGATCGCGGCGAGGGTCTCGCCCGTTGCGGGATTGATCGAGTCGATCCAGCCGTCTTTGGCCGGCTTGCACCACTCGCCGTCGATGAAGTGCCAGAGGCGGCCGCCGTACCGGTCGATCCAGGCCAGCGCCTGGGCGTCCCCTTCCGTGGCCGGCCCGTATTCCATGCTGTCGAAGATTTCCGCGACGCTCATGACTGCTTCTCTCAGCTCACGGGATGGCGGAAGGAGGCCGAATAACGGCCGGTGATGTGGTGCTCGAGCTGGCGTTCGATATCGCCCAGCAGGCTGGACGCCCCGAACCGGAAAAGCGCCGGCTCCAGCCAGGGCCGGCCGAGTTCGTCCTTCATCATGTACTGATAGCCAAGCGCGGCTTTCGCGGTGCTGATGCCGCCGGCCGGCTTAAAGCCGATCCGGTGGCCGGTGCGCTCTAGGTAGTCGCGGATCGTCCGCACCATAACCAGCGAAACCGGCAGCGTGGCGTTGACCGGTTCCTTCCCTGTGGAGGTCTTGACGAAGTCGCTGCCGGCCATCATGCAAACCACCGAGGCCCGGGCGACGTTCCGCATGGTCGCCAGCTCGCCAGTGGCGAGAATGGACTTCATGTGCGCCGGGCCGCAGGCCTCGCGGAAGGCGCAGACCTCGTCGTATAGCGCCGGCCAGTTCTGCGTCAGCACATGACGGCGGGAGATGACGATGTCGATCTCGTCCGCGCCGGCGTCCACCGTTTCCCGGATCTCGGCCAGCCTGGTCTTGAGCGGCGACAGACCGGCCGGAAAGCCGGTGGAAACGGCGGCGACGGGAACGCCACTGCCCTGCAGCGCCTTGACCGCCGCCGGCACCATCTCGTGATAAACGCAGACCGCGCCCGTGGTGATCCGGCGATCCGCCATGCCGAGCGCCTCCAGCAGGTCTTCACGAACGGGCTGCCGCGCCTTCGCGCACAACCGTTGGACCCGGCCTTCGGTGTCGTCGCCCGCCAGTGTCGTCAGATCGATGCAGGTGATCGCCTTTAGCAGCCAGGCGGCCTGCCAGTCCTTCTTGACCGAGCGTCGGGTCAGCAGCGTCTTTGCCCGCCGTTCCACAGCACTCAGATTGACATGGACGTCTTCGATCCAGTCGATGTTCAGCGGCGTTCCCGGGTTTCGTTCATCGTGCCCGGAATCAGCGGTCTGCGCGCCGCTCGCCTCGCTGATCGAATGGACTGTCGCCCCACCGCCCGACGGGCGGCCTGCCTCCGGCCGCGTCATGCCGCCGTCCTCCTGTTTGTATGCTTTCGGACAGTGTGCGTCATGACAACGCCGAACGCGAGTCCGTCTTCCCGGCAGGCCACTCAGTCGAGCGTTAAGTCGCTTAGGAAACGGATCAGCAGCCGTTGAAACTGTTCGGCGGCTTTTGCCGACTGCTCCATCGTCTCCTGATGGCTGAGCGCGTGCGCCTGCAGGCCGGCAGCCAGGTTCGTGATCACCGACACAGCGGCGACGCGCAGCCCGCAATGGACGGCCGTCAGGCACTCGGGCACGGTCGACATGCCGACCGCGCTGGCGCCTAACGTTTGGAAAGCTCTGATCTCGGCAGGCGTTTCGAAGCTCGGCCCGAGATACCAGAAATACACACCCTCATGGATGGCAATCGTTTCCCGGTCGGCCGCCTGTTTCATCTGTTCGCGCAAGGCCGAGTCGTAAGCGTTTGACATGTCAAAGAAACGCGGGCCCAAACTGTCGTCGTTGGGTCCGATCAGCGGGTTCAGGCCCGACCAGTTGATGTGATCTTCAATGATCATCAGGCTGCCGGGTCCCATTTCCGGCCGTAGGGAGCCGGCCGCGTTGGTCAGCACCACAACCTCGCAGCCCAGTGCCCGGCAGGTGCGCACCGGGATCGCCAGCCGCGCCGGCGGATGCCCTTCATAGGCATGGCTGCGCCCCTGCATGCAGGCGACGGTCGTTCCTCCCAGCTCGCCAACCACGAGACGCCCCGCATGTCCCTGCACGCCCGGTTGCGGGAACCCGGGCAGATCGGCGTAGGAGATGACGACCGCGTCCGACACCTGGTCGGCCAATCCCCCCAGACCGCTGCCCAGCACCATGGCGACGCGCGGTTGCCGGTCGCCGATGCGCTGGCGGATCGCGGCAGCGCTGGCCTGAACCTCATCCGTCATTTCAAATGATCCGGCCCGAATGACGACGGCAGGAGCTCGGCCAGGGTCATGGTGGTCCGGATGCCGTCGGGGCCGCAGATGTGGACCTTCGTATCACTTGACGCAAACTCGCGAATCTTCTGTCGGCATCCGCCGCACGGCGTCACCAGAGCTTCGCCGCGACCGGCCACGGCCATTTCGGTGATCCTGGTGTCGCCACCCATAACCATCGCGGAGATCGCCGACGCTTCGGCACATAAACCCTCCGGATAGGCGGCGTTCTCCACGTTGCAGCCAAGGAACAGCTGGCCGCTTTCGCCGCGCACGGCGGCACCGACGCTGAACCCCGAATAAGGCGCATATGCGCGTTCCATAGCCGCAATCGCAGCCTTGGGTAAATCTATGTTTTCGCTCATCTTTCCTTGATGTATGGAATGCCGCTGGCCCGTGGCGCGACCGCCCGTCCGACAAATCCGGCCAGCAGCAACACCACCAACAGATAAGGAAGTGCTTCTATGACGAAGGGAATCATCTGGATCAAGTGGCGAACCGCACCGGATGCGCTTTCAAGATCAATCGCGCCCTGAAGCCGCGCGGCAATCGCCTCGAGGAACCCGAACAGGAGACAGGCCAGCATCGCCGGCACCGGCCGCCATTTCCCGAAGATCAGAGCGGCCAGTGCGATAAACCCCTTGCCCGCCGACATGTCCTTGATGAAGGCGGCTGACTGCGCGGTCGACAGATAGGTTCCGGCAATTCCGCACAACATGCCGCACACCACCATCGCCCGGTAGCGCATGCCCGCGACCGAAATGCCGGCGGTATCGACGGAGGCAGGGCTTTCGCCGACGGCACGAAGCCGCAGCCCGAAGCGCGTCTTGTAGACCACCCAGAATGTCAGCGGCACCGCGACGAACGCCACATAGACCAGAACGTTGTGACCGGAGAACAGCTCGGAATAGAGGTGGCCGAGGATCGGGATGTCGGCGACCGCGTCGGCGCCGGGCCAGGTGACCGGCAGGAACCGGCCTTCCGGCGGCAGTTGCGGCGTCCGGCCACCCTGGCTGAACCAGGTAATGCCCAGTACTACGGTCAGGCCGGCCATCAGGATGTTGATGGCCACGCCGGAAACCACCTGGTTGCCGTGGTAGGTGATCGACGCCAGGCCGTGCAGCAGGGCCAGCGCAATGGAACAGGCGATGCCTGCGGCCAATCCCGCCCAGGCTGCCATGGATGCCAATCCGGTCAATCCGTTCGCCATGGCCCAGTCGTAGAAAACGAACGAACCGGCCGCCGCCGCGAACGCGGACCCCAGCATCTTGCCCTCGAGACTGATGTCGACGACGCCCGACCGCTCGGCAAACAGGCCGGCCAGCGACGCCAGCACCAACGGCACCGAAACCCGAAGGGTGGCGTCCAGCAACAGAATGAAGAACCCGAATGATTCCATGGCGCGCTACTCCGCCGCCTGCGTTTCGGCGGAAGACCGGCGACGGAAGAAGGGCCGGATATAGGGAACGAACATGAACTCCAGAGCGCCCGCGAACAGGATCACCAGCCCCTGGATGACGACCACCATTTCCCGCGAGATCGTCGGTATCTCGAACGCCAGGTCGGCGCCGCCCTGATACAGCGCCCCGAACAGCAGGCTTGCCAGGATGATCCCGACGGGATGGTTCCGACCCATCAGCGACACGGCAATGCCGACGAAACCGTATCCGGCGGTAAAGTTCAACAGCAGCCGGTGGTTGACGCCCATGATTTCGTTAAGCCCCATCATGCCCGCCAGCGAACCCGAGATGGCCATCGCCAGCATGATGTTGCGCGACGGAGAAATACCGGCATAGATGGCTGCGGTGTGGTTGTGACCGACGGTTCGCAGCTCGTAACCCCAACGGGTGTGCCAGATGAACCCCCACACCAGGACGCAGCAAATGAGCGCCCACAGGAACGCCATGTTGAGCGGCGTGCGGGAGAACTCGATACCGATCCAGCCGAGCATTTCGTGCATACCCGGCAGCGTTGCGTTCTCCGTGAAAGGTCGGCTTTCCGGCGACATCTGTCCCGGCTTGATGAGGACGTTCACCAGCAGGTAGACCATCACCGTTGCGGCGATGAAATTGAACATGATGGTGGTGATGACGATGTGGCTGCCGCGCTTGGCCTGAAGGTATCCCGGGACCCAGGCCCAGGCCGCACCGAACAGGCCGCCGCCGATGATGGCCAACGGCAGGATCAGCCAGAACGGCAGGAAATCAAGGTACAGGCAGACAAGGCCCACGCCGAGTCCGCCGATATAACCTTGCCCTTCCCCGCCGATATTGAAGAGACCGCAGTGAAAGGCGACCGCCACGCAGAGACCGGTGAAGATGAAGTTCGTGGTGTAGTAGAGCGTGTAGCCCCACGCCTCCTGATAGCCGAACGCGCCGTTGATGAGGATCCGCAGGGCCTCCAGCGGACTCTCGCCGATGACCAGGACGACCAAGCCCGAAACGATAAAGGCCGCCAGAAGATTGACCAACGGCAATACCGTGATCGTCGCCCAGCGCGGCAGACCGCCCGTTCCCCCCGCGGCCGCCATCTCAGGCGACCTGCTGCGTTGGATCGATGCCCGCCATCATCAGGCCGAGCATCTGTTCGGTGGCTTCCGCGGCCGGCACTTCGCCGACGATATAACCGTCGAACATCACCAGGATCCGATCACTCAAGGACATGACCTCGTCCAACTCAACGGAAATCAGCAGAACCGCCTTGCCGCGGTCCCGCATGGCGATCAGGCGTCGGTGGATAAACTCGATCGCGCCGATATCGACACCCCGGGTGGGCTGTCCGACTAACAGCACCTCGGGGTCGCGATCCATTTCGCGGGCAACGATGATTTTCTGCTGATTGCCGCCGGAGAAATTGCTGCTCAACAGCATCGGGTTCGGCGGCCGCACGTCGTAATCGTCCATTTGGGTTTTGCAGTTTTCGACGATCAGCTTGCGATCCATCAGGATCGGCCCGTTGATCGCCCGGTCGTCGTGATAGCCGAGGATGGACGATTCGTTCGCGGTAAAGGCCGTTACCAGCCCCATGCGCTGCCTGTCTTCCGGCACGTGCGCCAGGCCCAGATGACGCATGTCGTGCGCGTCCCTTTCCGCTGCGGCCTCGCCATTGACCTGCACCGTGCCCGAGCTGGGCTGAATGATGCCCGAAATGATTTCCATCAATTCGGACTGTCCGTTGCCGGCGACACCGGCGATCCCAACTATTTCGCCGGCTCGGACCGAAAAGCTGACATCCTTGATCCGCCGCACGCCCATCGGGTCCGTGTAGTCCAGATTGGAAACCTCCATCAGGACCCGGCCGGGCTGGGCCGCCGTCTTTTCAACCCGCAGGAGGACTTTGCGCCCGACCATCATCTCGGCCAGTTGCTCGCGCGACGTTTCCGCCGTCCTGACGTTCGAGACAACCTCGCCACGGCGCATGACCGTCACGTTATCGGTGATCGCCATGATCTCACGCAGCTTGTGCGTGATCAGGATGATCGTCTTACCCTGTTCCTTGAGCGTCGCGAGGATCCTGAAGAGGTGATCGGCTTCCTGCGGAGTCAAAACACCCGTCGGTTCATCCAGGATGAGTATCTCGGCGCCACGGTAGAGGGCTTTCAGGATCTCAAGCCGTTGCTGAAGGCCCACCGGCAGTTCGGCGACGACGGCATCGATGTTGACTTCAAGACTGTATTCCTGTTCCAGGCGTTCCAGCTCGGCCCGGGCCTTGTCCATGCCATCCTTCAGAAGCGCACCGCCTTCGGCACCCAGAATGACGTTCTCCAGAACGGTAAACGGGTCGACCAGCATGAAATGCTGGTGAACCATGCCGATCCCAGCCGCTATGGCGTCGTCGGGGCTGTTGATTTTGGTCTTGGCGCCGTCAACGAAGATTTCGCCGGAGTCGGCCTGATAGAACCCATAAAGGATGCTCATCAGGGTCGACTTGCCGGCCCCGTTCTCGCCGATGATTCCGTGGATGCTGCCCTTTTCGACGCGAAGCGAGATGTCCTTGTTCGCGTGAACCGGGCCGAAATGTTTGTTGACGCCGCGCAGCTCGATTGCGGGCGCAACCCCCGATGAGGAGGTCGCGCCCGCGTTCGGTTCGGGCGATTGTTCAGGCATCTATGACCTGATCAACCGAATAGCCCTTAGTAGCTGCAGCTGTTGTCCGCCATGTAGTCATGGACGGAGATTTTGCCGGCAATGATGTCCGCCTTGGCCGCTTCCACTTTTGCCTGCATATCAGCACTGATAAGAGATTTGTTGTTATCGTCGAGCGCCCAGCCGACGCCGTCCTCGGCCAGCCCGAGAACCTTGATTCCCGGCTGCCAGGTGCCATCCATGGACGACTTGTAGACGTCGTAGGCGGCTACATCCACGCGCTTCAGCATGGAGGTCAGCACCGACCCGGGGTGAAGGTAGTTCTGGTTCGAGTCCACCCCGATGGACAGTTTGCCCGAATCGGCGGCGGCCTGGAGCACGCCCAAACCGGTTCCGCCGGCGGCCGCATAAACGACATCGGCGCCACGATCGAACTGCGACTTGGCCAGTTCGCCGCCCTTGACGGGATCGTTCCAGGCGGCCGGCGTCGTGCCGGTCATGTTCTGATAAACGTCCGCACCCGGGTTGACGTGTTTCACGCCCTGCTCGTAGCCGCAGGCGAATTTGCGAATGAGCGGGATGTCCATCCCACCGACGAAGCCGACCTTGCCGGTGTCGGAGGCCAAGGCTGCCAACATACCGACCAGGAAGGACCCTTCGTGCTCCTTGAACACGATCGACTGCACGTTCGGGCGGTCGACGACCATATCGATAATCGAAAACTTGGTGTCGGGATATTCCGAAGCGACCTTGTCCAGGGCCGGGCCCTGGGCGAATCCGACAGCGATGACCGGGCTGTAGCCACGGCGCGCGAAGTTCCTCAAAGCCTGCTCGCGCTGGGCCTCGTTGGTAACTTCGAACTCACCGTATTTGATACCCGATTCATTGCTGAACCGTTCGACGCCGTTGTAAATGCCCTCGTTGAAGGATTTGTCGAACTTGCCGCCCATGTCGAAGACGACGGCCGGTTTGATGTCTGCTGCCGTAGCCGTACTGATTGCAACGACGGCAGCCGCTGCTGTTGTCAAGAAACGCTTCATGCCGAGCCTCTCTGCCCTTTTGGCTGATTGTTGGTTATTGGTTTTGAAATACTTGACGCGGACGCCGAAACGCCCGCGCCTGACCATCATCTTTTCATAAAGGCCTCAACCCTGCAACGCGCCTGAATCGGCGACCGCGGAAAAGAACGCGGATAATTTGGCGGGATCCAGCCGATCCTCGGTCCGAACGCCACTGCAAAGATCCAGCCCATAGGGGCCCACCTCCCGGATCGCCTCGCCGGCATTGGCGGCGTTCAGTCCGCCGGCCAGAAAAACGGGGGTCGTGCTGGACCGGACGATACGACGGCTTATGGACCAATCGTGGGTGCGTCCGGTCCCGCCCAGTTCCCTTATGTCCCGCTTCGTATTGCCCGAATCCAGCAGGATGGCGTCGACCTGCCCGGACAGGGCCTCTGCTTCGGCGATCGCCGAAGCA
>Ga0066187_1000441_pt1 | contig 14181 bp, 10 predicted proteins | sample WorMetexBAHAMAS1_FD_58706 | JGI IMG/M metagenome (GOLD analysis project Ga0066187, IMG submission 58706) | Marine gutless worms symbiont microbial communities from Max Planck institute for Marine Microbiology, Germany - Inanidrilus exumae... | ecosystem: Host-associated > Annelida > Digestive...
TTTTTTTGTATGAGGGTAAAGTGAGATATGACTCAAAAATGTGAGGTTTTATGATAAATGTTGGATTAGATAATTCTTCGGAGGCAGTCGTACATCTATCCGCTTCTAAACAAGAGAGTGGTTCTATACAATCTATACTCCCGCTCGTTCTGAATCACATGCGGATTCATGAACTTCACCTGTGTAGGCAAGTATCCAAAGCATTCGGAGATGCCGTCAACGTACAACCTATTCGCAATCTAGCCGCTAACATTTTGTACGCTATTTTTGAGAAGAAAGTTAGAGAAAAAGCAGAATTGCAGAGTGAAGGGCAAATTGATTATGTTCAATACGGACAGCTTTGTAGCGCTGTGTCACACATACAGAGGACTTTTCAGATAAAAGCGTTAGGGGCTTTTTTCAATCCAACGGATACAAAATTAAGGCCTACCCTCAGTCAGATAAAACGCGATTTAAGTGCGGCAGATTCATTAGAACATACCTTATCTCTCCTTAATTCACAGCAAAAGGTTCGGTGTTTGAGTTTATACTTAACGTTGTATCGAGGTGAGTGTAAAGAGTTTTTTTATAAAAACACTTGGGATTATATGAAAATCGAGTATCCTCCTGCAATTCATGCGATTTTTTATTTGATGTATTGTGGTTTGTTATCAGAAGAGTGTGCACCTCCGAATGTTTTAGACATTTGCTATTTTATGAGAAAAAGAGGAGGAGAAAATCATGGCACAACCTTGCCAACACTTTTCCATTTTTTTTCTTATTTGTTGAAAAATATGGCAGATCTAAACACGGAACAAAAGCGCAGATTAGATTCATTGATGATCACACACTCAGATATCCCTGAAATTTCTCCTGAGGATCAAAAGATATTGAAAAGAGATATAAGTAGATGGTACAACAATCCACCACCTAATTTTACGTTAGAACTCTGGCGGAAGCGAGCAGTCATCAATTTTCTTGGAGAAAAAGAAAAATCGATATGTATTTTCGAAAAAGGAGCCTGGCGGGTTGCGGCAGGAGCCTGGCAGGTTGCGGCGGTTGTCAAATATTTTCTCAAAGGCAAAGTTCAAGCAGAAGTTCGGGAAAGTATGTTGGATCTGGTTCGGAAGCGAATAGACACGACTAGTAGGCAAGTGAAAGGTGGGAATTCGATAGAAGAATGTCTTGCGAAAGAAAAAACGGCCTTAGAGACCACCTTAGAGGAAATAGAGTGCACACAAATGCCAACATCACCTTCCAAAGTTAATCCTGGTAGTCTTGCAGCTGTATCCCAGCGATTTGAGGAACGCGTCCGAGAGATTAAGGACCCTCCCCCAACTCTATTATCTCTCCCCGATGATATATTCCACATTATTCTGGGTTACTTGGAGTTTAGTGAGCAGATCAGTGAGTTTAGTGAGCAGATCAGTAGCCTTTGTCACGTGGCTCCAAGGTTAAAAGAAGCCGTAGGTAACTACAGCACTCGTTACGATGTTGCTACTCGAATTTTGTGCATGATTTTTTCTGAAGAAGAAAAGGAGGCAGAATTTCAGGTTGTATACCAACCACCCCGTTGTATCCTGTACCAGAAGGTGTTTGTTGTTGTATCCCGGCTAATGAAGATGTATCCAGGGCTGAGCTCCCCTTTAGAAGGCACGAAACCAACTACCTCAAAAGAGGAAAAGATGAGCCTCTTTCTCTTGCAAGTGATACGACATTTACACCGGGAAGGTCTATTGGAACATACTTTATCCCCTCTCAGCCCACAGAAGAAGTCTCTATGTTTGGAGCTATGTTCAAAATTATACATAGAGGAGTTTAAAGAAGGTATGAACACCGCTTGGGGTAGTCTTGAAAGACGTGGAGGAGTATCGCATGCAATCTTTTATTTGATGTATTGTGGCGTGTGGTCAGAGGAGTGTAAGTTTGAAGATCTTTCAAGTGTTTTTTTGCTTCTTGTAGAAAAAGATAAGGAAAAAGCTTTACGTGCGGTTCATCTTTTTTTGTCTTATGTATCGGAAAAGAGGGGAGGTCTAGAATCTGAACAAAAGAGCAAACTAGATGCACGTATGGAAAAATTAATCTCTCCACCTACCTTTTCGACTCAACGATTTTTGGATAAATATTTATTCGTCATGCTAGAAAGGCTAGGGTTATAGCATGCTAAAAAAGCTAGGGTTCTTTTGATGTCGTAGAAAAAGGCTGGAGGGTCGTAGCAATCAACCGATTTTTCATTAGAAATGAGGAAATAAAAAGCCAATATCGAAACAAGATGTTTATGCAGATTAAAAGTAAACTGCTCGAAGTCGGGGATGAGTTGAATAATATGAAATAGGCAGACAAAGATTCGAGATACTACGCAGACAAGCTTGCTATACTCCAATCATTAAGTTACATTAAGGCCGCCGTTTTAGAGGAAATATAGTGCCATATCTTTGATTCTAATTTTTCGCTCATATAGACTGATGTTCTTATGCGCAAAACCTTAAAAGAAATTGCCCATTTTTTGGGTCAAAAATCAAATCGAGAAGAGAGTGTTTCACACTTTGTCTGTGATAGTCGTTTGGCAAAAGGGGGCTCCCTTTTTTTTGCATTGAAGGGGAAGAACGATGAGGATCGCCTTTTTTTGAAAGGGGTGGCAGAGAGGGGGGGGAGTGGGGCTGTCGTCCAGGAGCATTACAAGGGGGAAGATTTTGGCCTCGAGTTGATTCGCGTAGAAGATGTTACCCAGGCCTTACAGGCATTGGCACAGCACCTGTTTCGAGAGATAGATCCATACGTAGTAGGTGTGACGGGTTCTGTGGGGAAGACAACGACAAAGGAGTGGATTGTTGCCCTTATTTCAGAAAAGATTCCTGTTGCGAAAAGTAGCGGGAACATGAACTCTCAGGTTGGGCTTCCACTCACCTTGTTAAATTGGGAGGGGAAGGAAGGGGTGATTGTTTTAGAGATGGGAATGAGTCGCGCTGGGGAGATATGCCGCTTGGCTGAGATTGCCCACCCCGCTTTAGGGGTGTTGACCCGTATTGATTGCCAACATGCTCGCTCTTTTTCAGATTTGGAGGGGATTGCCTGCGCAAAATGTGAGATGTTTGCATCGCCCAAAATGAAACGTGGAATTTTTCATATCTCTACCAAGGAGTTTTCCTCCGTTAGGGGACTTCCATTGGAGAAAACGTGGTACCATTTGAGTGATGCTCAAGCAGATTATACTTTGGATAGCCTCCCCTTCATTCCTCCGTTTGAAGAGTCTCATTTTAGGGAGAATATTTTGGCCGCTGTGGCTGTCGCGCGCTCTTTTGGTCTGTCATGGCAAGAGATACATCGCGGCGTGAATAAATTGAAACCATATAATCACCGTTTTCAGAAGAGAGAAAAAGGTGGCGTCCTTTTTATCGACGATGCCTACAATGCAAGCCCTTTGTCGATGAAGGCAGCTCTAGAAAATTTGCCGCAGGGGAGAAGGCGGATTGGCGTGCTCGGTGCGATGCGAGAACTGGGCTCTTTTGAGCGAGAAGTTCATAGAGAGGTGGCAGAGTGTGCACTTAAATCTATAGATATCCTGATCTGTGTAGGCAGTGAGTGCATGCCTATGGTTGAGGTATTTAGAAGAGAGAGACGAGAGGTAGTTTTGTTTGAAGAGAAGGGAGCGGCTGCGGAGCATCTCAACTCGATAATAGAGGAGGGAGATGTAGTATTGGTCAAGGGGGCAAATATCTGGAAATTATGGACAATTATTGAATAGATCTGATGTTACTTCTTCTGCTGCAATTTTTTTCTACTTACACTTCGACAAAAGTTCCTTTGGTCTTTTATTATTGCTCCACGCGCATGATTTTGGCGGCAATCACTACTCTATTATTCACCATTTTTGTGGGGCCACGGTTTATCACCTATCTCTATCTTTTTAAAACAGGGAGATCAATCCGTGAGGAGAGTAGCCCTATGCTTGCCGAACTACACAGGAAAAAGAGGGAGACTCCAACGATGGGGGGGCTTCTCATCCTATTCGCTATGATTGTCGCACTTTTGTTATGGATGGATTTACAAAACTCTTTTACGTTGATCCTCTTGGTAGTGACAATTTGGTTAGGTCTCCTTGGAGGGGTAGATGATTACCTCAAAATGAAGCACCAAAATTCAAAGGGGCTGTGCGCATGGGCAAAACTTGGAGGACAACTCCTTTTGGCTATGTTTTTGGGGCTCTACCTCTTATGTCCAGAGTGCTCTGAGTTGATCCATCATGGCACCTACTTTTCTCCCCCTGTCGCGAAGGATGGGCACGAGATGTTTTTGACACAGGGTGTGTATGCTCAATATTTTCTTCCTTTTAAGAAAGAGGCTATTTTCACTTTAACTGGGTGGGGATTGATCATAGGGTTTGTGATGACAATAGTGGTGGTTACGGGCTCCTCCAACGCTGTTAACTTAACTGATGGGTTGGATGGGCTGGCCGCGGGGAGCATTTTGCTCGTAGCCCTAGTTTTATCCATTTTTGCTTTCCTTTCGAACCATATCGAAATCGCCCACTATCTCAATATTTTATATATTGGGGGGAGTGGGGAGATTGCGGTATACATGTGTGCTATGATGGGTGCGTGCTTAGGGTTTTTGTGGTATAATGGACATCCAGCCCAGGTGTTCATGGGGGATACGGGATCTTTAGCTCTTGGGGGGCTGCTTGGCATCACAGCGATTCTCCTCAGAAGGGAGTTCTTACTCGTTTTAGTAGGGGGAGTGTTTGTGCTTGAAGCGCTCTCCGTAATTCTTCAAGTTCTCAGCTATCGTTACAGGAATAAAAAGCGGGTGTTTTTGTGTGCACCACTGCACCACCATTTCGAATTTAAGGGATGGCCAGAGCCCAAGGTGGTCTTGCGTTTTTGGATTATTGGGCTGATCCTCGCCCTATTTGGCATTGCATCACTGAAGTTCCAATGAAAACATTAGTTGTGGGCATGGGAAAAAGTGGTAAGGGGGCTGCGCGCCTCCTTCAACACTTGGGTCATGAAGTGGTGGGGATGGATCAGAATCTACAAGCCCTTGTGGGGATACGACCCCTCAGGAAGGAGGAGGGTAGCTTCGACATGATAGTCCTCTCTCCGGGGGTTCCTCCTCACTGTGTCGAAGTTCCCGAAGGGTGTGAGATAGTAGGTGAAGCAGAGCTCGCCTTTAGATATATGAAGAATAGGTCTGTGGGAATTACCGGGACTAATGGAAAGACCTCACTCACCCTCCTGATTACACATGCACTCAACATCGCTGGTGTGAGGGCCCGCGCTCTCGGCAATGTAGGAAGAAGTCTCTGTGAGTATCTCATTAACCCCGACTCTGAAGAGGTGCTCATAGTTGAACTGAGCTCTTTTCAGCTTGAGACAATGACGAGTCGTGCTTTGGATGAGGGCGTAATCATCAACATCACCCCCGATCACCTGGATCGATATCACTCTTTCGAGGCCTATGCTGCAGTGAAGTGTTGTTTGGGGAGGTTAGTAAAGGGGGAGTTGCTTGTAGGGAAAGAGGTTAATAGGCGATTTCAAGCATTACTCCCAAAGGAAAACCTTAGGGTGTTGGGTTCCGATTTTTATTTACAACTAAAGAAGGAGGAGCAATACTTGCGGCTGCTTGGATCTGATGTGGTGGAGTGTGCCTTTGCAGTCTGCAAAAAATTTGGGATCACCTGGGAAGAATTTGAGGGTGCTTGCAGAACGTTTCGTAGACCTGAGCATCGGTTAGAGTATGTGGGTGAAGTTGGCGGTGTGCGTTTCTATAATGACAGCAAAGCGACAAATGTCGCTGCGGTTGCGTACGCTGTTGGAGGAGTTGCAGGGGTGATTTGCCTGATTGCGGGTGGCCGGATCAAGGGGGGCTGCTCTTTTGGTGAGTGGAGGCGTAGTTTTCCCGGCAAAGTAAGGGAGATCTTTGTTATTGGAGAGGCTGCGGAACAGATAGAGCGGGAATTGAGTGATACTGTTCCGGTGAGGCGTTGTCCAAATTTACAGAGGGCAGTGTGGAGTGCCCGTAAGGAGGCTCGAAGTGGGGAAGCGGTCTTGCTCTCTCCGGGGTGTTCGAGTTTGGATCAGTTTTGCGATTATGAAGCTCGAGGAGATCAATTTAAGGAATGTGTGTTTAATTTGAGAAAAATGAACTCATGAGTAGGAGAGATATTATTATCGTCGCTGTGTTAATTAATGTTGGGCTCTTGGTGGTCCTTTTTGTTAGCGCTTTAAAGACTGAACGAAGAGCAGATGCCGAGAGTATTGGAGGTCTCGCAAAGCAGGAAGTGATCGTAAAATCCCTTCCTCATACTTCACTCGAAAAGGGAGAAGGTGGAGACCAGATTGATCGAGTTTTGAGCCAATATTCAGCAGAAAAATCTCTCCGGAGAGAGGAAAAAGAGGAGCCCTTTTCTCTCTCCACATTGGCGCCTGCGCAGGAGCGTCGAGAAGAAGAAAAATCTCCACACACATCCACTGATGAATCTAGCACGCATGTAGTGAAGGTACAAAAGGGGGACGTCCTAGAGAGGTTGGCGCTCTCTTATGGAGTTAGAGTCGATGAGATTATTAGGCTTAACCATCTCTCTGATTCCCAGCTGCAAGTTGGGCAGCAGCTTAAAATTCCCAAGAAGATGGGTGACGCAAAATGGCAACAGGGACATGGCGAAAATAGCCAAGTAACCGATGGCGATGAGGAGAAGTATTACGTCGTCAAAGAGGGGGATAATCCTTGGAAAATTGCCCAAAAATGTCATATGCGGGTAGAGGAGTTGTTGCGCATGAACAACATGGACCATGCGAAGGCGAAACGGTTGCGTCCGGGGGATCGTTTAAAAGTGAAGTGATGGATCGGGCAAAATCGGGAAAAGGCATCCCTTTTTTTCTACTCACTTTTGTGATACTTCTGTTTGCCTTGGGTATTCTTATGATATTCGATACTACTTCCGCCGAGGTGATAGACAGAAACTTAAAGCTAAACACCCACTATGCTCTCCATAAGCAGCTCATTTATGGGTGTTTGAGTGTTTTTTTGTGTTTATTAGTCTATTTCTTCGGCTATCTAAAATTTCTTGAGATCTCTCCCTACCTCTTCTACGGTTTCACCCTTTTGCTCCTCCTCGTCTTCATCCCAGGGATAGGACAACAAATTAATGGGGCATGTAGATGGCTTTCGTTGGGCCCCTTCTCCTTTCAACCCTCCGAGTTTATGAAGGTGGTTATACCCACTCATTTTATTTATCTTTTTATGAAAAGAGAAGGGGACATGAAGTATTTTTACCGGATAATCTCCGTAATTTCTGTGCCTATTTTTCTCATTTTGATAGAGCCAGATAATGGCTCTGCCTTTATAATTGTGTTAACGATGGTATCTCTCTTTTTCATCTGCCACGTTAGATTGAGCTACTGGCTTCTTCCCATCCTGCTCTTGGGAGGCGTTGGAGGGATTGTTGCACTGCAGATGCCTCATGTGAGGGAGCGCATTTGCACCTATCTGTATCCTGAGAAAGATTTGCTCGGAAGGGGACATCAGCCCTATCAGGCTAAAATTGCTGCTGGTTCTGGTGGATTGTATGGGCGTGGGATAGGGGAGAGTTTACAGAAGCTCAACTACCTTCCGGAATCTCGCAGTGACTACATTGCCGCCATTTATGCCGAAGAGTTTGGATTTATTGGCATGCTATTTTTGGTGCTACTTTATCTGTCGTTCACTCGCACTGGTTTTTACATTGCATTCAGAGCTAATCAAAGGGCAGGATTTTATCTAGCGGCGATCATGACCTTTCTCATCTCATTTCAAGCTTTTCTAAATTTAGGGGTGGTCTCTGGACTGCTTCCCAGCAAGGGGATAAACCTCCCCTTCTTTAGTCAGGGAGGGTCGTCCCTCTTTGCTAATTCTATCGCAGTTACGCTCATTATGAGTACCTATCGTGTGGAGGAATGGAACGTCTAGAAGTACGACCAAATGAAAGATTAAATGTTGTCATTGCGGTTGGAGGAACTGGAGGGCACCTGTTTCCTGCGCAATCTTTGGCCATGGAAATGCTCCAAAAACATCCCAATATTGAGATTACCTTCATGGGAGCCGGCCTGAAAAGCAGCGATTATTTCGACGGAGATCTTTTTGAAGGCATCGACATTAAGAGTGCCACTCCTATGAAAAAGAATCCAGTAAAGATGCTTAAAGCGCTATTTTCTATTTTTAGAGGAATTTTGAGTTGTATTAAGCACTTGAAAAGGATATCTCCACATTTGATTGTAGGCTTTGGCAGCTTTCATGCCTTTCCAGTCCTCTTTGCGGGGAAGTTAAATAATATCTCCATAATGATTATTGAATTAAACGTCTTCCCAGGGAGGGTAAATCGCCTCTGTTCTAAGTGGGCTCACCTCTCTTGCGTGCAATTTTCTTGTGCTGCCAAATATTTGAAGGGACGCACCGTTTGTGCGCACATTCCCACTCTGCATGCAAGGGACCATATCACACAGGAAAGGGCACGGCGGCACTTTTATCTCGAGCCAAAAACACCTACTCTGCTAGTTTTCGGGGGATCACAAGGGGCTCGGAGCATAAACTACTTTTTCTGTAAGGCACTTAAACTCCTCATATCACAGGGATTAAACCTTCAGGTCATCCATATCGTAGGAAGCCATGCCGGTGAAGAATCGCTGCGCCTATTCTATGAAAAACAGAGCATTATTGCCTATGTTAAAGCCTTTGAAGAAAATATGTATTATGCCTGGGCTGCGGCCGACTTAAATATTTCGAGGGCTGGGGCTGCGACACTTGCCGAGTTAATTACCTTCAACGTCCCGAGTATTCTTATTCCATACCCTTATAGCACGGAGAGCCATCAATCTAAAAATGCAGCCTATGTTGTCGACGTAATCCATGGAGGGGCCATAATTGAAGAGAGAAAACTAAGTGCATCCATTTTGGCTAAAATGATTTCCGATTTTTTATCTAGCAACAAACTAGCCCTGATGAGAAAGGCCCTTTCTCAGTTTAAAGAAAAAGAGAATAGACAGGATCTATGTTCCCTAATATTGGAAAATATGTGAGGAAATCTTACCATCTTTTAGGAATCGGAGGAACTGGAATGAGTGCGTTGGCACATATCCTCCATGAAAAGGGGGAGATAGTTTCTGGACACGACCTTAAGGAGACTCCACATCTCAGCGCAATGGGCATTCGATCTACATCAGAAATTCCCCAACGCAGCACTGTTGTTTACAGCAGCGCTATTTCGAGTGACCACCCTCACCTTGTCTCAGCTAGGCGGCGTGGCCTCCCTCTGATGCACCGCTCTGATTTACTCAAAAGTTTTATGGATGAAAGGCGCGCCATTTTAGTCACCGGCACACATGGCAAGACTAGCACCTCCGCCCTACTCGCTTGGGTGTTACAATATGCTGGGTTAGATCCCACTTATGCTGTAGGTGGGGTTGTACACAATCTCAAGAAAAATGGGGGTCTAGGTGCTGGTATATATTTTGTCGCCGAAGCGGATGAGAGTGATGGATCCTTCCTCAACTACTTTGGTGATGGAGCGATTGTGACTAATATAGAGGTAGATCATCTCGATTATTGGAAGACGGAGGCAAATATCATAGAAGGTTTTAAGCAATTTATCGCTCAGGTTAAGGATACTCACCTCCTCTTTTACTGCCGGGACGATCCCATGCTGAGGGAGATGAGCCCTCCCGGGATTTCTTATGGGAGGAGTGGAGATTTGTGCCTGAGAAGATATGAGCAGGATGGAATAAAGATGCGATTTACCCTCTCTTTCAAGGGCTCTACCTATCGCCGAGTGGAGATCCCACTCATAGGAGAAAAAAATGCTTTAAATGCTACAGCAGTTTTCGGCATGGCATTACAGCTTGGTATCGACGAAGAGAAAATTCGCACAGCCTTTCTCTCGTATGAAGGAGTAGAACGCCGCTTGGAGAGGATAGGCGAGGTAGATCGCATCATTTTCTATGATGATTATGCACACCACCCCACCGAGGTACGAATGACGCTCTCTGCGCTTAGGAAGAGTTATAAAAATAGGCGCCTCATGGTTGTTTTCCAACCCCACCGATATACGCGCGTCCAAACCCTTGATTTCTCCCGCTCTTTTTCTGTTGCCGACCTCGTGATTGTTACTGATGTATACAGTGGTGGAGAGGTCCCCATTAGAGGGGTCGACGGACTCTCCTTCAAAAGGAGTCTAAGGGGGGATAATTCTATCTATTTTAGCCGGAAAAATTTGTGGGAGATTTTTCCTAAGATGCTGATTCCAGGGGATTTAGTGGCTTTTGTCGGCGCGGGAGATATTTGTGAAATAGGCCGCGAACTGATGCGCATGGTATGAATAGATGGAGATATCTTTTTGTCGTATTAATCTCACTAACTACGGTGGGTGGGCTCTTTTTTTATTTCAATTGTAAGCGTCGTGCACATCGCGCACTACCCATAAGGTACATTGCCCAAACTGGCCCTGTCAAAGAGGCTTTAAAGACTGAGTATTTAGGCGAACTCTTGGGACTTTCGAGCGATTACCCCAGGGTTGTCGATGTGGTTGAAGCTCAAAATATTCTGAAAAAATCCCCTTTAATGAAAGAGGTAAATGTCACTCTTTTTAACGCCGAAACCCTCTATATCGACTACACATTACGCCATCCCTGCTTCTCCTTGGGGGATGTCCCTAATGCCCTCATCGATGAGGAGGGAGCTTTGTTCCCCTGCATTCCATTTTTTACCCCTAAGAAACTCCCAGAACTTTGGATAGGTTTCCAGGAACCTACCCATTGGTCGGAGGTGATCGCGAGGGAGAAGCTGGATTTAGCCCTCTGCCTAAAAAAGAAATTAGAGGAGGTTGTCCAAGTTATACGCATCGATCTTTCTCAGATAGAAAATGACAGGTTGAGCAAAAAAGAGATTACTCTCATTTTAGAAAATGAGAACAAAAGCATCCACTATTTACGCTTGAGTGTAAAGGGTTATGCGGACGCGATCTCCCGATATCTCGCCGTCAAAGAAAGAGTTGTGATAGAAAATTGTGTCATCGACTTACGTTTGCCTGGCTTGGCTTTTCTCAATCAGCTTACACCGAACGCATTCATGCAAAATCCCTGTGTGGGTGTATATGGGGTACCTCAGATAGGAGGCCCTATTAAGCCTAAGCCCCGCGCTTTTTGCCCTTGCTTGGCCCTTCGTGCAACCTCTTCTTCGCGTTGAGTTGACGCACCCTCTCTTTTTCCTCTTCTACTATTCGATGCCCCCTCTCTTTTTCCTCATTTGCAAATTGTTCAAATTGAAGACACACCCACCCGATGATCTTGTATATATATCTTTTTTGCGTTATCCAACTTTTTTTTCCCATATCACGGGGGAGGCTTATATGCCCTATACCAGCAAACTTGGAATGACCTCCTCCCGCCGCACCTGTTATCCCAATAGACATATCTCGCACGAGCCTGTGATTTAAGATCTCTTTCGGAGTAGGAAGACCATCCCTATCGAAACAAAAGGACAAAAATTCTTCCCGATTTTTTTGCGCGATACTTACAGCAGATGCAGGGGGAGCCTCCTCATCATCACTTAAAACATTCAAAGGAGCAGCCTTAGTCACAGGTGGTAAAATGCCGCCCTTTCTCTGCAATTTTTTTATTTCTCCACTTTTACTTTGCGCTATTCTTTTAGTATCTGCTGGCTGAAGGATCTCCTGCTCTGGTGCAACATTAGCTATTGGGAAAGTGCTCTCTCCGACACTTTCTTGCCTTATTTCATCCATTTCATCATGTGTGGCTGCAACAGCATCTGGAAGAATTTGCTCCTCTTCATCCCATTGTGCGAGTATGCCGCATACACAGAGGACGCTTCTAACATTTTCTAGAATCTCTTGTTGTCGTTGTGATAAACTTAATTGTTTGCTCTCTAACAAACTTTGGAAATCTTGCATAATTTCGATGATTTCTTCATATAATGCAGAGGATGGAACGTAGAAATCGTAGCTCAATGGATGTTTTGAATCTGCATCTGCGAAAAGCTTATTCCCGATCTCTCTGATGCGAGCTGTTGCACTCATAATTAACAATTGAAACTCAAGGGGACAGTTTGGAGGCATAGAGAGTATGGTTGTGGGATAATCGCCACCTTTGTGGGGTGCGTATAAAGTTAATGCAGCTCTCTCTTCTTCTTGAGCGTAATATTGCACCACTTTGCGTACTGAACAGGTGTACATATCTTGAATGTTCATTTTCAAGTAATTTTTCCGTTCAGCACATTTCTGCAGTACATCCCTAAATTCTAGCATGGCGTTATCTAGTTGATCCTTTTCCAATGCTTCTCTAATCTGTTCTATGTTTCCCGCATAAGCACTTCCATCCTCCAAAGATCTATATGAGTCGAACATAGTGTATCCTGCAGCACGTAACGCTGAAACCTCTCCAAAAAATAGGACTAAGTCATTTAGGCAGTCACTGAGAAAGCTTTTTATCGTCCCTTTATCGAAATTAAATATATCCCACCCCAACGAAGTCAGAAAATTTAACCTATCCCATCTTTTTTCTAAGTTCTTACATAGAATATGTTGTAATATTCCATCACAAATAGTTTGATTTGCCTTTATATATACCCTTATCAACTCTGTTGAGAGCATTTTACTACTCCCCATTCTCACAGGCCAAGGTCCCCCTGCTTTTCGAGGGAGATCTTGCCATAGCGAATCGCTATATGCACAAGGAGAGTAGGAAAAAAATAATCCATCTCCCGAAGGAAGGGAGACTTTCCTAGGCTCTATCTGCACCGGGAAAATGACACTTTGATTTTCTAAGCTATAGGCGAAAGCCGGAAGGCATTTGTTTGACTCTACAACATCCGCTTTATCAAAAACCCCCTTATAAGTGGAACGGTAACCTTTCCCCAGGACAAAACCATTTACTATATCTAATGGTGGTTCCTTATGTTTTAGGGAAAATAAAAAACAAGCCGTTTTCTTCTTTTCTCCATCTTGAAATGAATCTTCGAATAGTGACGACTGATGCAAATCCCATGGACATTCTTCATTCGGAAGCAAGGATCTTCTTTTTGTTTCAGGGCGTAATAAGGAGGTAAATTCTTTTGAAAAAAATTGATTGATGAGGATAACGCACTTTTGTGCCTTCGCGTACATGTCCCAATAACCGTTGAGGCATTTATCTCTTGATCTAATCAGAGCTTCATCGAGAATATCTGCGATGGGGTATCCAGTTAGAAAGAGTACGTTGACATATTTCGTGTGCAAATTGAAAAAGTAATCCAGTACCGGAGGCAATCTTGATAGCCAAGGCCGATACACGTCTATACTGCCACCTATCTCTTTTGGAGCGGAAGAGATGTCGCACATATCGATGGCCTTATTTATCTCTATAATGAGTGTAATAAAATCCGCAAATAGGCATTCACGGATGGAGTCCTCCCATAAAGCCGCCGCAGTCCTTGCGTTCCTACTAATAACGCTTTTCTCCATATCACATCTGGTTTTTTTTATTTGGCTTTTTAGTTCAGTGCTCAAAGCTTTGCGTCGCGCTAGTTGTTTTTCTCCCTTTTTTATACTCTTTACTAATTTTGTATCAGCCGCTAAGATTTGCTCCATTTCTTCTTGATTTCTCAAGGCTTTTTGCGCCTCAATGATAAGAAACAGCTTGAGGTCTATCACTTTAAGACATTCTTTAAAAAAAAAGCTTTTTTCTAAAAAAGGGTGATCCATTAGACTCTTGAATTTTATTCGTGAGAATATCTCACCAAGCTCTTGAAAGTTAGCAATATAAGCAAACTTTTCTGGATCAAGGGCCACGCTGCTCCAAAGTTTTTTTGCCTCTTCAGCGTTGACTTGTATGGTTTTTCCTTCATTGTAGAATCCGGCCGTTTCACGCCTTGATGCAAGTGCTGGTGTTTCAGTGGTGTTTATACTAGATAAGATCATAATTTCCCTGTATTGATTTTATGGCTCTTGCCAGCGCCAGACCCACACTTTTTCTCCCTTGACCTTTGGTTCGTAACGGTGATACGCTATTTTGCCAATTTGTCCAGATGGGGATGATATGGGAACACGCGCATCAAGTCCCCCCCTTTCAAGGTCAATTGTAGATTTATATCTTTATTTTGTCAATTATGCAGGGACCTCTTCTGCCGCCTTTGGAACAAAAAACATTGACAATATTAAAATTTTATTGCGATTTTTTT
>Ga0066187_1000442_pt1 | contig 14180 bp, 11 predicted proteins | sample WorMetexBAHAMAS1_FD_58706 | JGI IMG/M metagenome (GOLD analysis project Ga0066187, IMG submission 58706) | Marine gutless worms symbiont microbial communities from Max Planck institute for Marine Microbiology, Germany - Inanidrilus exumae... | ecosystem: Host-associated > Annelida > Digestive...
GTTAAGCGACGTTAAACACCACTAACTTAACCTAACCTGTACGCGTGACTTCGAAAATTTAAAATACCGGTTTTTGATTTTTAAATCCGAACTTCGGTTACTATTCAGATAATCGGTTAATCGATATTCGTTTAACATCCCTACAGGGAAGTTGACAGCTGTAATCGACAATTGCATTTTAGCAAAATGTGCTCAAATTTTAATTAAAATTGTATAAGTTTACAGGTTATGAAGCTGAGAGATTGATGGAAGAATTTACAATTTGAATTTACAATAAAACATTGTAAAAAGACTCCTTTGAGTTATTTTGGAAACATTCGAAAAAACATCTGTGACTTTTTGGAAGTGCAGGAGTGGGAAGACAAGGAAGAGAACAGTTCATAAATTTACGGCAACGAACTTGTTCTTAGCCAGGAAGGAGCTCCCTCATCATACCAAACAACATGACAGATTGCTAAAGAGACATGTCTCCATCATTTATTTATTGACTGTATTATTTGAGATGACCTATGTCAAACGTATGTGAAAGAAAAGACTGTCTGTGATAAATGATTGCCATAGAAATTACCTAAGCTGGTACTCTGTTTTATTGAATCTTACAATTTACACGTGAAGATCAGAGATACTTTCATGATTGTCTTTACCAAAAATTATTGATGTGAGGTCACATTTGTTTAAATTATTAGGCAATGGATCGGGGTCTGTTTTTTAAACATGATGCAGTGCTGAGTTTTGCTAATGCTGTTGGTGATAATGATGTTAAAATAAAACTACCACTGCTTACTACATCTTCAGAATTCTGATGTAAAGTATTCCCTTAGTAGTTTTGATTAATTCGGAAAATTTCTAAACCGATAAAGAGTATTTAGAATGCTTTTTGTTGGCTAATAGCATTTATAACAGTGACACATACCTCAATGCAACTCCCAGAAACGTGCAAAAATAACCCTTTGATTTTTTAACCGAGCCGTGATTTCTGGTGGAAAAAGTGAGGTAATAGAGTTGACGACATTTTTTCACACGTGCCTTTCTTGAAGGGGTAAAGAGGATGCAAGCTTGCTATAGTATACACAAACATACTGTTACAATGGCTACGTTGCACCCTTTATTATATTTCTCCACTCTGTACACCCGGACTTTCTCAATATCCATATTAACGAGTGGTCAAAGAAGTTTGATGAGAGACCGCATACAGTGGTGTGGATTTTTTTACGGGAGGGAAGTTAATGTGACACCGGCCAGTCAGTCACATTGCAGTTGGCTGCTGCAGTCACGCTGATGCTGTTATTGATTTTTGCTGCGTACACTGCAGCAGTGGCTCACAATGTTTTTCAATGGGCCAGACAAACCCGAAAAATCCACATTCCCGTTGGGGGACTTGGACCCCATCTAATACATGGTTTCTTAGGCCCCCCAAATCACCCACCCTAACTGAATCGTGATCCATTCATCCGTTCTTGCAGGGCTCATGAACGTGACCAATGTATAGATAGACAGACACACAGACAGACCACACTACTCCCTCTGTAGCAGTAGGCTGCATTTAGCTATTGCTGCGTGCGATGCGGCGTAATAAAAATGTGCACGCATTCAGGGAGTTATATGTGCATGTGTGCGTGTCTGCCATCGATAAGAAGCATTGACAGATGGTAGAGTTGTTGGTGATGTTGTTTTGGTTTGTTGACAGCTCGCTATCAGCATGACTTTGCCGGAGTCTCCTGTCGTACACTGTCACAGCGCTACTACTATCAAGCACTTGCACTTTGCCCAGAGCTCGGTAAGCAGACCATCAGGCCCTACTCACACACAGCTCAGTTTGATGCTATTTTATCATGCTTTCACCAACTGACAGTGTCAGTGAAAGCCTTATGTTTTCTGGCTGTCCATCCACTGCGTCTGTCCATCCGTTTGTTTGTCTGTTTATTTGTCTGGACAGATCTTGTTACCACGATATCTTATGAACGGCTTGAACAGTCTCAACGAAACTGACAGGGAATATTTAGTGGCCCCTACTGATGACCTGATTAGATTATGGAGGTCAAAGGTCAAGGTCAAAGCAGGCCACCGAGGTGGCGAATGGATCCACATCTACGGTAGTCAAAGTCCATCTTCTAGCTCTTCATGAAAGATTAACTGGCTGATGTCCATTTGTTCGGCCTCTACATTTGCTGGAGTGAGGTTAACAGTTTAGATAGCTTTGTGCAGTTTTTACTGACTAGGTAGAGTAATGGGTCAGATATGTGTGTGTGTGTGTGTGTGTGTTCAGACAATAACTTTTGATCTAGATATTTGGCATGTTTTTGTTTGCATCTTGACACTGTTTATGTCACGTTTAGAGGTCAAGCTAATGAGTCATAGTTCAAGGTCACGGGGGAAGTTGCCAGCGTGGTTTATGCAACCTTCAGTGAGGGAATTTTAGTTTTCTGTATCATTATTTTTAGTCTCTTTTTGTTTACTTTGCGTTGTGATTCCGTGTGGTAGACTAAGCTTGCTACTCATCTTGTTGTTAATAATCATTGTGCATTCACTAGCACATTGTGCATGGTGTTTATTACCAGGTAGATAAATTGTTTTGGTGTGTGTCTGTACAGTTCTGTGATTTAAGTTAACGGTAATGGAAACGGATTCATTCCGTTAACGATAATAATTTAACATACGATAGTGGAAACAGAAAAAATCGAAAACACGAGATCAAAATAGAAACGGAAAAATTAACAACTGAAACTGAATAAAATTATTTAACTTTTTGTTGTTATCCAACATTCGCCGACGTTGTACGACGAGATGTCGTGTACATGAAGTATGCCTACACATACACTTGTTGAACTGAGTTTGAAGGAATCATGCAAGAGGCTTCTGTTTGCACTGAAACAGTTCCTCTGCAGTTTACTGGCTATTAGGCAGACCGTATCTAGCTGCATTCAGTATTCTGTGTTGAGAAAAAAGAACTTAAAGAATGCTACCACTACTGAAACTGTAACTGAAACGGAAACTGGAAAATTTTTAAAAACTGAAACGAAACTGAAATTGAAAAATTTATACTAATAACTTGACTGAAACTAAGACAGAAAAAACCCACAACTTAAATCACACTGCTTTTTTGGCTATGGTACGTAGTGCTCCGTGACATATTTTCACTTGTTTGTCGAGTTTTTTGTGCTAAAGGTGGTTGGTGCAACAGCTTTCTAGTTTATTTTGCATGCGATTTTTCTTTCAACAGATTAGACATGCTTATAGTTGATCATGATTATTTAGTACATGTACCTGTGTGTTGAACAGGAATGCCATTCAACCAGCTTGGAACACTAGCAAGCACTAGCTGCTATGGTCTGAACGCCGCGTACTATTACATTCGATGGTTGGTTATGCTTCCATGACAGTTTATCTAAATGTTACATATTCTGATCCAGTTATAATTGTCTGTTTTCTTTCAGTGATATGTGATCGCTTGAAGACTTTGCAACACCTCTTTTCAGCACCTGTGCATATCTGGTGCTATACAGATACTTTTGCTATTATCATCGTTATTTTCATCATTGTCATGATTTATTCTCGTGAGGAACTGCTTTATATATACGTTCCATTCTCATGCCTAGGGAGCTCAGTCACACCTCGTGCCTATGGTACGCCATTCTTGCACCTACAGTGCTTGATACATAACTCTTGCCGCCCGCTAGTTCCAAATTTCCCGGGTGTTTGGAGCGCGAGCCCATGGGCTCGAGCGGCGCTCGCTAACCCCCATGACCGTCCGGAAGGTATAATGATGCTACATGCCGAATTTGGTCCAGATTCACTCATAACTGTGACCGTGCGTAAGGAACAAAGAAACAGATATTTTTGGTTTTATGTGTATAAGATGGACATATCTGTGGTTATTGGTAAAATATTTATTCACATGCATGTGCGTTTCCCCCTCCCCTCAAATAGACATCACCTAAGCTCTGATGCTTGTCTGGAGGATAAGAGTGAAGATAATCAGAACTGTTCTGTGTTGTGTTGTGTACAACAGTTGTGCACATTGATACGCACACACGTGTGAAGTTCTTATATTTTTGCATGTTAGTTAGGTTTAGATTTCCTCTTGTGCATTTATTTAGGTTTTATCTTTTGTGTGTTCTTTTATGTTAGCTTCATTTTGTTCTTGTATTGCTTGCTGTTGTTATGTTGGGTTTAGTTTCTTCAGTACTTAGCCAAGAGATTGGCTGGGAAGAACATCTCTGAGATGACCTATTTTGTGTCGAGTGGAATGTAAAACGTTAACTCAGTCATCAATTTGTTTGTTTGTTCATTATTGCGGGCAGAGGTCCAGCCTACTCTGGACCTCAGCGCCTAGACCTCGTAATGGTCCACTGAGCTATCCCAGGTATAGGAGGGGAATTGGTGGGTGTGTGTGCTAGTGTATGCGTGACATGTAGGGTGAAGGAGGGATACGTAGGAAGTTGCGTCTTGTCGGATATTTGTAGCGTGCACCCTCTAGACATGGCCTACTGTCCGGCTTAGCCCTGACTGGTGCTGTGTGCTGCACCAGTCAGTGGCTAGCCACGTCTTTTAGCTTTAGCTACGCTGGCGTGGCTAACAACATTGATGCTGCTACTCAAGGTGTCAACTGTCACAGATTATAGAGGATACCATCGAACTTATTTCCTGCCTGGGATTATCTCCCTGTTCATCATGTGCATGGAAATTATTCAAAATAATTCTTCGGTGGAAGGCGGACGTGCCCCGAACCTAGCTTTGAACCCGGCTCATGAGGCTTGCCACGCTCCACTGCACATAGCGCTCGAGTGTGTCGACCACTGAGCTACATGGGAGGTTCACCTTAACTCAAGCATGTGTGTTTATTTGCAGTTTGCTGTCGCCGTCAACATTCGAAGGTGCTCACGGCAACCTTGTCCGTCTGTTAGAACGCACTCGACGCCGCTATCATGAACTTAATGATCAGCTGACGTCACAGAAAGGACTTTCCCTTGAGCAACAAATGTATGCTGTGAACGTCCACTAACTGCTTTGTAAACTGAGTCTGTAAAATCTCTGGATTAGTTTATCTTAAGGCACCTGAGAACAGAATATGCACAGAAGTGCTGTCGTAAACACTTTTTGTCATAGTTGTATATTCTTATGAAGCACTAGTCTCAGCTTTGCGATGGGCAGTCATCGTCCTGCTCTTACCATTTGGTTCTTTTTTTGTAGATTATAGATCTTAGTTCTGCATCAGAATTCTTTAAATTTGTGTAGTAAATGTAAACACATCCATACATCATGTTCGTTACCCACGCCGATGGCTGTCACGGAGATAGGGTTTATACCTCTGTTTGTCTGTCGGTCTGTTTTTCGGCACGATAACTCAAAAACTGATGCAGCTAGGATCACCAAACGTGACATACAAATGTTCCACGATGAGTTCTAAAAAGTCGTTTATTTTGGTGTCATATTATTATCATGTGTCCTAGTTTTTGTGTCACGTGACATTGAACTTGGCAGAAACATCAGTTGTGAAGAATCGACCGTCAGTCTCGCACGGGGCTAATTTATTATGATTGCTTGCAGTAGCTGAAATAGCTGTCAAATGGCACTCAAGATCATAGGTAATGGTACTGAATTTCGAAGGATAGTATATAATGGACAACCATTGTGGATGAGTGTCCATTGTGATTGTTGATGTGTGTAGGTCAAGAGACGTGAAGCGGTTTGTCGTGAGGCTGATGTACCTGATTGATATTTTCTACAGCAAGTCACATAGGTTCGTTGATCACAACCAGCATCGATGTGCCATAAAGTCTCGAGCATAAATAGCACTTACGTAATACGCAGAGAACTTTAGCCTTAATTTTAGTTCACGTTGTGTGAATTTTATTGTCCCTTCAAATTAGGATGTATTTTTCTCAGTTAGGGACATGTAACATGATCTTTAGTGCTTTGTTGCTGATGACTGGTTGATGGGTAAAAATACCGGCTCCAAATATCTTGGCCTAATGTGGAGTTACTCTAGTAACTACGCTCGTTAAACAGAAAGCAAAAGTGGTGGTGGCGGTGGTTGTAGGGTGGTAGTGGTGGTGGTGGTGGCGGCAGCGGTGGTGGTGGTAGTGGCAATGGTGGTGGTGATGGCAGCAGTGGTGGTAATGTATAGACAGTGGCTTGTTCATCATCAGTTGCTGAGTACGCAGTGAATTTGTCACAGTTGTAAACAGTTTGTATATAACGTGTATTTTGCATTGCATTATATTTCATTTCGTACTCTGGTGTATTTGTGGACTGCTGGTCATTTGCCGTGTGCTGTGTGTATGTGTGTAGCTCGGATGCCAAGTATGTACAGCAGATCTGTCAGAGCGCTCTGCACGACTTCAACCTCTGTATGTTCCGCCAGGAGTCCGAAGAGCATCCGCTGGCAGCGGCCAGTTTCACTGAGGACAAGCCAAACCGCCTGTCAAATGAGATGGTGTTCAAGATCACCATCATCTGCCTGGCAATGATTCACATCATGCAGAAGGAAGGTGAGTTTCACTCAAAGTACTGCAGTATCAGCCTGTTAGAGTTGAACTGGTATAGCTACCCTCTGGTGCTGTGATGGCACAATAGGTAGGCCATTGATTGGATTAGTGATTTAGAACGTGCAGGTTCAGTCTGTGTCCATTCCAATGTCACACAATCAACCTAGTCAAGTCATTCAAAAACATGCCCATGTTTACCCAGCAGTATGAATTGGTACCAGCCAAGCAGAAAATAATAGCAGCCTGAGCCTACTACTGAATTTATAATTAACATCACCTGGGAGGTGTGCCTTGGAAACTGGAGATCAGCACCATCCCTATCAATCTACCTTTACCTTTACCCTTCAATGAAATTTTCAGATCAGAAACAACTGCTCTGAGTTTTATTCTCAAAATGCTGTGTTTTGAAGCCAGCATTATTATCTTTGCATCTACTCAACGACTTTTTATCAGGTGGAGTAGTTTATTGTTTCAGCTGTCTTTTTTGTTTTTAGCCAAGGCCAATGGGTCATATGCTTTGTGTTTTTTCACTAGTTCTTCTGTGTGTGCTGCGTGGTAAATTTTGCTAGATATTAGTGATACTGTCAGCTGTTGGTATTGTGTAATTTTTGTATAGTTTTATACTTACATACGTTTGCCGTAAATGACTGATTAACTGTTTATAATGTGGATGGTGTGATCAGTCATGAAGTTGTTGCTGTCACTATTAACTGAGGCATTAATTACTTGGCCGTGTGTGTTGTGCTATGCAGGCAATCACCAGGTGGCAGCAGCGATAGCATTCAGTCTTGCTCTGTTTTCACACGTCCTCAACCACACAATCATGCGGCTGCAGTCGGCTCTGTACGACCTGGAACACCCGCGACCTCCACTGCCAACAGTTCCGAGCTCAGGTCACATCATCTTTATCATTTCTGTCATTATTATATTCATCATTTATTATACGAAAGCAGCACGTGACAACAATAGCTGACCAAATGGCATTTGTATCACAGTCATATTAGACACTGGCCAAGCAAATCAAAGGATGAATTGTGACAGAGCAGTTACTAGTACACTCGCCAATACGAGTGGATGATTGATATTGGTTTGACTTCGTCTAAATTTCTCCCTTCTGTTAGCATTAATATGAGTAGTAGTTAAGCGACTTTCCAAAACATTTTTATTTGGGAGTTAGTTGACCACGGCGCATTGTGACTATTCTGCTTATTGTGCCTTAGAAATATTCTTACTAACTAACTAGCTAACTTAGTCTGTCTGCTGGTGTTGATGAGTCAACAAGAAGGGAGCTTGGATTGGTGGATTTCAGTGGATCAAGAAAAGCACGTGATTCTTCCCCCATTTATGTCCATGCCTTGAACTCCCTTTGGTGACTTGACGCTGTTGGTTCTCTTTCAAAAACAGATGGGAGAAGAAAGTAGTAGTAGATTCTTTATCAATAAAACTGACAGATGCAAAGTTCTTTACTATTTACAGTAAAATAATTATATATGTATAGTAAAATAACTATGCAATAAAATGCAGTAATAAGGCAAATACACAAGAACACACCGAACAACTGAGCATAGAGCTCTAAGACCTATGATAATATTAATAAATGTCCCTGTACAGCATGTGATAAATCAAATTTTTATGTAGATATCAAACTGCAGTTCAGGTAAGGTGAGTCCATGACCATGGAAAAGGAGGTTGTAGCCAGTTTGTTTGGTCGGAGGAAGGAGTTAACAGTGGGTGACTGGCGACATGACATTTGCCTGGAAAGTGTTTGCATGTGAACAAGTTAGAAAGACTAGAAACCATGCTGTTAGTTTGTATGATCATTTTATCAGGAAGCATAGAGGCCCATTTTAGACTTAAGTCATTGCATCAGTGCTTATCCATATACCATAGAAGAAGACCATTCACTGTCTGTGTAGTCAGTATAATAAATTGTCGTTGATGTTGTGTAGAACATGACTTGAGTGCCGATAGTGAGGAAATTAACGAGAAAAGCTCAACATCAGTCCGACGAAACAGTTCCTTGAGAACGAGAAGGCTTCAGATGTCCCGACATGAACCAGCAAAAGATGTCAATAAACCACATGATGATACGGTATTTTATTCAGTGTATGTGTGCAATATTCTTATGTGTCTTCGAACATTTTGATATTATCACAACCGGCTGTCTATCCTGGCTTTTTCTGTGTGACATTGATATGTTTGCTTCATAAGACATTTATTGCTGTTGTGTTGTTCACCTTCATATCGTTGGTTTTTACTGTGCAACACTATGCTAGTCTGGCATATGCTGTGGTCATGTGTCTGTCTGTTTGTCTTTCTGTCCATCACAAGTCGGTGTTCTGTCAAAACGGCTAATCAGGGTCGTGCAAACAATGTCATATGATAGCACGGAGACTCTAGTCACCCCCAGCAGGGAGCCATATACAGGTTAAAATTGGCAATTTTTGACCAATCTCTCACAGATTGACCCGGATAATTGCCATGAAATGATTGTTTTGTGTCGAGTGGGACGTAAAACGTTGACAGTATCAAGCAGTCAATGAGGTCATTAACATACAGTTACATGGCACACCTTCCCACATGTCTTTGATGGTAGACAGAATTAGTCAACATCCAAGGAAGACAAGGTGGAGTAATGTTAAGGAGGATATATGAATAGTTTTGGTTTGTCCCAGGAGTATCCTTGTGTCCAGAACAAATAGAGAAAGAAAATTTAGGGACATTGTTCGAGTTAAGGATTTACGTTCCGCCCAACACAAAATTGGTCGTTTTGAAGATGTTCTTACGAGTACTTAGTACTGAGAAGCTATATCTGACACCACAAAAGCAAACGTGTGTCTGCAACAAAATATACTATAACACAAAAAACGAAAGCCAGGTTTTTGTTATCTCTTACGACCTCTGGCCTGGAAAAGGAATGGTCCTATTCTTAAGGAAGTAAATAAGTAAGGAATCAAGCAAGTGTTTTATATAGTGCCAGAATCAATGTATTAATCAGAGAGCATTACAGTCCCGGAGCCCATACAGGGCATCATACTGGGGAGCAACCCACTAACCCAAGTTCACTGAGAAAATGGTGTGTATGTCTGTTTTTATTTTATCTTTGCATTCAACTTTTTACTGACCATGTACAGTAATCAGTCTCGTCTGTCTCTATGTCTCTGGACAATAGTGTTTGAACTAAGTGATCTTTCAGATAGATTTTTTTGGCTTGCTGGTTTGCCTTGACATGTTCAATGGTCAGATCACAGGTCATAGTTCAGGGTCGTCAGAGGTTTTTCAACTGTTAATGTAGTCAGTGGATTGAAAAGTTAAAATAATGTCGAGAAAACCAGTTACAGCATTGCGGCTGAAAAGCAGACCGTGAATTGGAAACTGTAAATGCATAACAGCAGTACAAAGATTTACGGTTGGCTAAGTTGTTGCTATTGCTATGTCTGTTCGCGTGTTCTCAAGTAACAGCTTTCTAACAGTGGATGTACTTGTGTTGTAGAGTGAGCGGAAAAAGTCGAGAAAGGCATCCAGACTGCGCTTGGCACGTCGCCGACGCCGGAAAGACAGCGAAAATTTATCGGAGTCTGAAGTCTCTGCCCACGGCATGCAAGTGGATTCTGACCTCAGTGAAGGTACAGATTCGGTGAATTATGGCGTCGATGATGCAGGAGGTTGTGATGTGTTCGGAGTTTGTCGTTCTCTCCGTCCACAACTTTCTGAGAAATCTCGCTAACAGAGTGAATGACAAGGTTGTGGATGTATTTTCATGAAATTCAGGAAGGGGTTCATCTTTATTCTGTAAACACCGTATTGGATTTTTAGGATGGTCTGCAAAAAATTGGGAGTCTGTGCCCCTTCCAATTTGTGCTCCCGTGAGCAAAGCCAAAACTGCTGAAGTTGCCTGAGCACTTTTGGTGTCAGCTAGTAGAGGTTGTCGAATTGCAAGAGGGTTTGCTGAGTTAGATAACTATCTTTATCTTGCACTGTGTCTGAGGTATTTGTTTCACTGTCGTTTTGTTTGGCCACCAATAGTGAAGTGCTTTGTATTTCCGAGACATGGATAAAGGTAAAGGTGTAGATTTGTATAGTGTTCAGTTATGAAGATCATCTATAAAGTGCTCAGGATGGCACGTATTAAGGGGTCACAAAGTTTTACCTGCCACCCACACGTTTATCCACGAATGGAATGTGCTATGCTGCCTTTACTTCCAGCTGCAGGGCATCACCGCACTTTGGCCGGTACTCATTTCCCATCCCACAGGGTAGAAGGCTGAGTTGGTTTGGTACTGAAAGTAACTAGATCGTGACGTCCTTAAGACTTACGGTCCATTGGTGTGGAACTCACTGTCGACGCATTTACGTGGCCCATCCCACAGCACCACGGTTATTTTTGTTGATTGCTTAAAACGTTTCTTTTCTTGAGTACCAGTGCATGTTATATATTGCTACATAAAAGGTCCACTGCATTACATCATTGTGTTTTTACCACCGGCCAGTGTCAACGAAAGCATTATGTTTTCAGGCTATCCCATTGTCCCATCCGTTCGTCGGGTCATATATTGTTATCACGATATTTCGTGAACGGCTTGAACAATTATGATAAAACTGAGAGGGAATATTCACTATCCATTACTAATGATCTGATTAGATTCCGGAGTTTAAGGGTCAGAGGTCAAGGTCACAGCATGCCATTAAGGTTGCATCTTGTGGACACAGTATCTCATGAACTACTTGAGCGTCTCGATGAAACATACAGGGAATAACAATAGCCCTTCTGATGACCTGGTTACATTTTGGAGGTCAAAACCCAAAGGTCAAGGTCACACCTTGGTTCAAGTATGTGGTGGCAAAGAAAATCATGGAGACAACGGGCTAATTGAGGTTCACCTGGAAAATAGCGGTGTTTCTCTGATGATGATGATGATTATTATTATTATTATTATTATTATAATTGTGATGCTGTGCAGATGAGGGATCGGACTGTGACGTCTCAAGTCGAGACCAGTCCAACAATGCACAGATGAGCAGTACAAGCAGCAGCAGCAGCAGCCCGTCAGACAGTGACAGTGATGCATTGATGGTGAGTCAGGAACTGCGACCTGGTTTCTCCTCTGACAGGGATGTCAGTAGTCACGGCATCGAAGATGACACTGATGAACCTGATGCTCATTCTGAAGTGCTTGTCTCAGCAGCCGGCTCAAATGGTTCAGTTGGCATCACTGCTGAGTGAGTTGTTTCTGCCATGTTGTTGCTTTGCCCTCAGTAGGGGTGCATAGTATTGCGTGTCTGTATGTCTGTCTGCTTGTCTGTCTGTCCAAGAAGTCTCTGATATGACCTATCTGTGTAGAGTGGGATGTAAAACCCAGTCCATCTTGAAAACCATACATTTGAATTTTACCAAATTTTCTGTACATGTTACCTGTGGCCATGGCTCGGTCCTCCTCTGTCGGCAATGCATTATGTACTTCCGTTTTTGTGGATAACATCATGTTTTCACGTAACAGAGTGAATTGGCCAAAATCAGAGACGACGTGTATGGTTCATCCAGTTCGCCAGGTGGCGGCACCAGTTGGATGTAGGACAACGTTGTTTCAGTCAAGTTCGCCAGGGTTATGGCACCGGCAGCGATGTCTGTCGTCTCTGACTGCATCTTGTCTGTACAGTTGTGCATAGCACGTCACGTGGTCCCTCAGTGATAGCTGAGCTTCTTGCCATAACATACCTGTATAGTTTAAAATTTGACCTAAGCACAAAGAGCAAAGACCTCTGTCAATTTTGTACTGAAAACTATTAAGAATTTGCTGACCATTTTTTGCTGTGATATTCACATGTCAAGTTAAAGTATTAAGTAAGTGAACATAACAATGCACAAGTTGCCATTGCTTTTCGCCAGTGGTCACGAAAAAGTGTTGATGTCATAAGCCAAGACAATATATGAAATGTGTATGGGTATGATGTGTATAATTGTATGTCCTATACAGTATATGTATTCGCTGCATAGTGGCTATTAATTGATCAGTATTAGCTGCTATACCCTTTGTTACCAAACACTTTAGTGGTCTGGGTAGATCATTGGGTCCAATGTGTGTATGTGTCTGTACAATAACTTTTAAAATAAGTAACCTTTGGCCTAGATATTTGGCGTGCTGGTTTAGCTTGACATTGTCTAGGTCAACTTTGAAGTTTTGGGTCGTAGGTGGTAATTTAATGTCATCGGAGGAACAAGTGCCACTTCAATGGTCAGTGTGAGCTTGAGTGAGGGTTTCCTAGTATTTTGAGATTAGCGGCAAAGACTTGTCAGAAGTGACCGCCCACTGTTATGTGGAACGAGATGATAAATTTCATACATCTGATCTCGTATGTCTGTGGTTAGGTCCAGTCCTAAAAACTTTGTACCACCGGTTCCAGCTGCATCCACTGCTGCGGGCAACTCGTTGTCTGACATATCAGAGTACCTCAAAGACATTCCGCTGGATTGGTTGTCGGATGCTGCCAACTTGCTGAATCATACCCTGCAGTTTAACTGCCTGACGCCGAATCTCTCGTCGTCCAATGGCAGCTCGGCTGGCGTGGATGACGGGGAGGTGGTGTCGGCGATCGTGCGTGGAGCAAAGCAAGTGCGCGTTCCACCCGGTGAGTGTTGCAGTAGTCTCAAAACAGTCTGTTGTTTCCGTAACTTCATCGCCATTCTGTGATATCATTTGTTTGTTTTTAAATTTCATGTTTATGTGCTCAATGGCGTTGAAGTGATGTCGTTATTTTGCATATGGTAGTTGTTGTCGGCACGAGATGTTAGTGTTAGTAATTAATCAATTGTTCCTGCAGATCACAGCAGCTGGCCAAATGTGATTGGTTGACGCCTATGGACTGAGTGATTGACAATATTTTTATTCACATTTTTATATTAATATGCTTTTGCCATCTGACAGTATCTGAGAAAGCATTATGTTTTCGGGCTGTCCGTCCGCCGCATTCGTTTATTTGTTTGTCTGGACAGATATTGTTACCACGATATCTCATGAACGCCTTGGACAGTTTTGACAAAACTGACAGGGAATATTCATTATCCCATACTGATGACATGATTAGATTCTAGAGGTCCAAAGTCATGGTCACAGCAGGCTGTCGAAGTGGCGAAGGTATCCCCGTCGACGCTGAAGCTATGTGTGGATTTGTGACAGGCTTTGAACAGTCGCTGGAGTCTCGACATGTCATGGAGCTTGGTGAGAAGCTGGCGAGTTTCGACATTGAAACCGATACGGATGTCAGCGTCTACCCGACAGACACAGGTCAGCATACACCTACAATTTACCACCTCCATTTTTAGGTTGACTCTTTGACAGAGTCGACCTAATAAAGCCGGTCTCAAATGTCCGTCCGTCTGTACGTCTGTACATCCACAAAAAGTTATTAAAGCACCTGTCTTGCTAAATGCATAATTTGTAAAAAGTAGGGTAGACTACCTTGAAACTCGTGGATAAATTTTTGCGAAGTTTTCTTTGGGATTTCTTCTTGTAGTACAGGAAAATGCTGAATTGTGTTAAGATGAGAGTAGAAGTGAGTGGGCAGTCAGACACATACTATAGTCCGGTATAGTGGCTGAGTGTTAATTTATGCTGTCACAACAGTTGCTGTCCACAATTCATTTGTGATGTGAACATTTTGCACTTGTTTGCAGTCATTTGTGTTTGATGCAGA
>Ga0066187_1000443_pt1 | contig 14156 bp, 3 predicted proteins | sample WorMetexBAHAMAS1_FD_58706 | JGI IMG/M metagenome (GOLD analysis project Ga0066187, IMG submission 58706) | Marine gutless worms symbiont microbial communities from Max Planck institute for Marine Microbiology, Germany - Inanidrilus exumae... | ecosystem: Host-associated > Annelida > Digestive...
ATTGCTGCTGATGAGACTGGATGCTGACTGTCTGCGGCCGCCTGTCGTTGGACAGCTGCGGATGCAGACGCAAACAGATGTGGACGCCAAAATATCCGCTTCCACACATCTCTGTGAATGACGTCTCACCATAGAAATTAAATGACATTAGCAGAAAATGTCATGGTAATATAGTAAATTCAAATAAAACTTCGAGTAGTACTGCAACCGGAAAGTAAATGCTTGTTCATTAAAGGAGTATTCAATTATCTTAAGTTTGATTATCTTGAGGTTTGAACTGAATCTTGGGACTAGTTTGTGTTAAAAATTTGAATGGCATTTTAACGGTTTTTAGTCGCGATTAATTTCTTTATGCGTTAACGCATTAGTTAACACGTTAATTCAACAGCCTTGCTTTAGACAATTTGTTTAATGTTGTTTACAGTATTAAGAAAGATTTAGCTCCTAATTCATGTTGCAGCCTGTTTCAGGGAGCAGATCTGGCATATAGAAAAGGTGATTTATCAGATTTAGTTTGCAGTTTTGGTGCTGTATAATTCGGTGTAGAGGAAGACCACTTAAGTATTGTTAGAGTGACTTTTACAGGTCGGATACTGTGCCTGATGTCCAGCAATCATCGTCAAAACACTGAAGGTATTCAGTCACTGGCAATATGTGCTTTACATCATTGTCACTGTGACGATGGTGTTGTGAGCAGGTTGCTGAAGCAGCTGGAGCAGTTGAAACAGTCGTGGTTTGAATGTCAGCAGCACGTGCGACACAAGACGGTTCTGTCAACGATAGAGATGATAGAATCGTGGACGGAGGTCAGCGTCACAAAATAACTCGTTCAGTTTTACTGCCGGTGTTTTTCTTACATTATTATCAGCCACTAGTGGTCCAGTTAGAGCAGTCGTTCCCGTATGTGTGTGTGTTTCTGAGTGTCTGGACAATAACTTTTGAATTAAGTGACCTCTAACTTGTATATTTGGCATGCTGATTCACCTAGCACTGTCAGGTTTGAATGTCAAGGTCACAGGGGAATTGGTCGCTGTGACCTCGGGTGATGGCCTTCTGGTACGCAAGTTTTGTTGCAGTGGAATGCATATCTGAGCATGCTATGGTGTGCCGTCTGTCTGTCTGTCTGTCTATCTGTTTGGTTGTTTGTCACACTCATATTGTGTAAAAGCAACCGAGCTTATCATCAGACAGTTAACAGTGGATTGTAGCTCAAGGACAGTATAGTTATCTCACTCCAGATATGTGTCAGCACAAAAACATGCCAAGGTTCAAACGAACACTAGCAGACGTATGAATGAATAACACACTAAATTAAAAGTGACATCAGTCTTTCCATAATAACATATTCCAAACTCAATCAAATGTACTAAATTTGAAAAAAAACAACAACAACATCAATCTTTCCCTGTTCTGAACCTTCAGTTATCAGTGTTAGAAGGTGGGTTAGTTTACCGACAGCTATAGTTATGTGAGCTTGGTGCAAACAGACCTCTGTTGGAAGTGATCCTTTTCATAATCTTTTTACTTACTTATTTTTTCGTGCTACTTGTCAAGACTGTCTCAAGCCCCTGCAGTGTTTTTTTTGTGATGGTGTGACTGCAATCAGTACATTGTTGGTGGTAATGCTAGCAGTACTAATAATACTAATTGACGCTGACACTAGACATACTGTTGCAACTGTGTCTGTGTTAGCACTCAGCTCCAGATGATGCCGAACGCCACAGTGTGATGGAAGCTCTCCGGGCGGATGCCAGTCGTCTGCTAGCGGAGTATGACTTTAGTAACTCGGCTGGCAATCAACTACAGCGTCGACTGCTGAGCTGTGAACATGCATTCCATCTGCTCACCGACAGGTTCTGCCATTACTGTCATTAGTTACCGGCGAGAAATAAAACAACAGAATATAAAGAGGTCATGAAAATTTTGTTGTTTAACAATTTGTTCTATTTTATTATGAAAATGGGGAAGAAAAGACCATTTTGCCCTCTCACTTTTGCCCTTAAGGGGTGATTGCCCCTGCTTCTGTCTTGAATATATACATTAAAAAGCTTCTTAAGGAATTTCTAGAACACTTGTGTGCAGTTTTGTAATTAGTGACAGTACTGTAGTATGTTTGTTTTAATGGCTGATTTTATTATACTGCTTGAAGCTAGGCTTTAGACGAGTATTGGGTTCACTTCATGGCACGTTTTGGCGTTTTTAGACTTCCCAGTCCGCACAATGCAGCCATCTAGTAGTTTCTGGTATTTGTTTCCCTGCTGTGGCAATATTGATCTGGTCATCTGTTGTTTACTGCAGCTAAGAAATATGTCATTGTTTTACGCCATTTATCTTTTGACATGCGCCCGAGTAAGTGACCAGAGCATTGATTTAGCCAATACAAATAATGGCCATTTGTAATCATATACTAGAAATATACATGATGTAACATGATGTCTTGCATTCGAAATATTGTGCTATCCAGGAGAATAATTCTCTTAAGTAAGTAAGTATAATTTATAAACATGCACGCTGGTCATTGGAAGCTGAATCTGAGGCACAAGAATACATGTTTGAAATTTATGTGATACAGCTTAAAGAAAAGACCGAGTTTTTGGTGGATATCTCCACTGAAGACATGTTTGAAATTTGCATTTCTCTTGTCATCTGTTATCTGCTAGACCATAGGCTATATTGTGTTGGACACACCCACTTCCATTATTTATCGTACAGTACACTGTTGATAGTTGTGTATACATAGCAATGACTTACATATGCATGACTATGTATGGGGCATATATAAGCGCATGTATAATTTATGCAAGTGCATATAACATCCTTTAAGCTGTGGATCTGACCCATGGCATGTGTATTAGTTGAGGCAGTTGTGTATAAAAGTGACCAGTCATTTTCCCCACACTGATTTTGGCAGTTACCATGTTGGTTTGATCATATGTCAAATTATGTTTATGCATGTTGATTTATAGGTTGCACCAGCGGACGGTGGTAACCAATGGGCAGCTAGAGTCTGAGCCTGAATGTAATTATTTCACAAACGGTGTATGTGATAGACATGAGGTTTCATTACCGGTGCCTGCTGGCAGTATTGCTCAACAACATACAGTCCCATCTAGTCAGAAACTTCCGTCGTCCACTCACAATATTGACTTGCTGTCGAATGCGGTATTGCAAGATGGACAGTCAGTGACATCTGATGGTAGTGATGTTGTCAGCGGTAATTACTTGAGCTCAGGTGATGACCTAGTACCGTCTTCACCGGCTCTGACGTCACTGTCTTCTGAAGAAGCGATGCAGAAGCCGTTCTCTGTCGACATAACATTAACCAGTGATGAGACCCAGGCTCCCGCCATGCAGCCTGTGGTGTCCTGTGGTGAAACAGTGGAGAGCCATGCTGCTGCTGCTGCTGAATATGTCACTAATGGTGCTGTGATGGATACCAAACAAGCTGTGACTTTCACTGAGGAAAGCAAGGTGCTAAAGTCTGATGAGGCAGTGTGTGATGAACAGGATACGACTTCTGTTGAGGTTAGTGATGGAAAAACACCGAGTGACAAAGAAGCTAAAGTTTATGCCATGACTGATTCAAGTGAGTCAGTGACAAACAGTGATAGAACAGGGATTTCCAATTTACAGGTTGGAGACTGTACTGAGACAGGTTTATTTTCTACTGACAAGTTTCAAAAGCCCACTTTCCCTGCTGCAGAGCCTGCTGTAAATGATGATATTCATAAACTCAGTCATGATAGGCATTACTCTCAAGATGCCACTCAGGAAATGCCGTCAGCTGTAAGTACAAAGAAAGCAGCTCAACATCCAGAAGAGAGTACTGCTACTGATAGACATTCTGTTACCATTGACAAGACTGGAAACCACGCTTTCACTGCTGATGAACCTGACACTGACAATGATGACAGATACGATGGTCGAGACTCGAAAGGTTCCAGTCAGAAGCTTCTGTCAACCGTAAGTACAAATGAAACAGCTCAACTTTCAGAGGAGACTGCCTCCGATGATTTGAATGCAGTGCTTTCTGATACAGTTGTTGCAGAATCCAAAAGCCATGTTAAGCCTTCAGCTGTAGCAAGTACAAAGCATGACATGTCATCTTTGAACGAGGAAATTCCACGTGTAGCAGTCGGTGAGGTTGATCAAGCTGTTTTGATGCCAGGGTCTGTGAGTGCTGGAGACTATGCAGATGTAAGTGACGGTGGCCTTAGAACTGAACCTTCCAGTGACATATCTAAAAAGCTGGAAGACATGTCAATGCGTGGCAGTGATCAGACGGATATTCAACAAGATGCTGATGTGGGAAAAGTCACCGAACGTGATGCTGAAGGTGACAGAACAGTTCCTCAACACACAGTTGCTGGTGTGTTGCCTTTAAGTATGGATGGTGAACCTAGAAAACCGCTGCCTTCTGACGATGCTAGTGATGTTAGTCATGACCAAGGTCAGAGTAAAGAAGCTGGAATTATGCCAAATGATAGGACAGCTGATGTTGACAATATAGTGGATTCTGATGAGAGTGATTTGAGCAGAACGCGTGATGAGGGGCATTCTTCTGTTGAATTACCCAAGTGTGATCACGATGTTGAAGACGAAGATGAAGGGTATGATGTTGGGCATCATGATGACATGGACAAGACGGATTCGGAAGCGGATGATGTTGACGATGATACGACATCGTCACAGGTGGCACCGCGGTCTGTGAAGATGCACGAAACTGCAAAGAGCAAGCAGTCTGGTTCGACGACTTCCACCGTGGTTTGTGCAAGACCATCCCGAAGACAGGGTGTGAGAACCTCAGAAACTCCATTTGCTGGTGACGTACCAGAACCTGTTGATAGCACAGAAATTCCTGGTGATGATGAATCTGATAAGACAAAGGAAACTGGTGAAAGACTGGAGCATGTCATTATTGTGGATGGTGAAGAACAGAGGTTGACAGACAGTGCAGATGAGAAGAGCCCAAGATCAGAGCATGTTGATGAAGTTGATCAGACTCCAGCTGTTGGTTTCACTGACAGAGATCAGTCTGATGTGACGGATGAGCAACACCCTCCAGCTGGTCATGGTAGAACACCAGAGGATGTTTCTTTGAAAGAACCCGTTGTCCATTCTCCAACTTCTGCAGTCAAAATTGTTTCGTCTCACGATGCTGTTTGTGACATTGGTGTAAGACCAGAGACGGTGACTGAACATAGTGATGGTACTGACCAAGCGACAGAAGTAGGTAGGAGTGATACGGCCATGGCTGTAAAGGATAGTGAGTCTGTTGCTGTACGTTTTGAAGAAAAGACTCTTGATCTTAAGCCGTCTGACACAGAGACGGTACAAGGTGACAGATTGCATCCATCAGAAGAAATGGCCGATGAAATGACGTCAGCTTTGCCGAGGAAAGTCACTGGTCGTGCGTCAGATTTGCAAGGATCTCCTGTAGATAAGACTGGAGATGATTTGCCGACTCTGCCAAAACAGAATCTAACGGATCAGGGTGGAAGTGGTAGAATAGAGCCACAAGAGGTGGATGACAGATCGACAGATGCTGAGCTGGCTGTACTAAGACCTTTGGAGATTCGGCAACGGGTTGAGGCTGATGAGGATAAGAAATATGGTGCTTATGAACGTTTTCAGGGAACAGCTGCAGCTGGAGATGACATAAATATGTCTAATGACAAAGCTGACGACACTGGCAGTCGGTCAGTGACGAAAGCAATAAAAACTGGAGCATTGGCAATAGTTGCAGCCCCTTACATTGCTGGTAAGGCAATCGCTGGTGCTTTGGGGTCAGATACGAGTCCCACAACCGGTGAACCTCTTTCTCAGACTCGCAGTGATCAGCATCTTAGAGAGACAACAGAAACTTCGAAAGATCAGCAGAGAAAACCATTAGAAGATAATGGTGCCGCAGCTGTCGGAACACATATTGCTGAGGATAGGCTGCACTTCTCTGCACTGCCGATTCAGCCAAACAAAGATACAGAGCAGAAGCTGGACTCTGCCAGTGGAGGTCATGGTGATGCGTCAAATATGGCAAAATCTACAGTGAGTTTGGCAGAACCCATGACTGCTGATGTTATCTTAAACACTTCTGCATCACTGTATCAAACTTCTGGTACATCAGAGATCAGTGCGCAGCAATTGCTAGCAGAACAGGCGTCAACTAGAGCGGGATATAAAGAACCTGCTTCATCAGAAATTCATAATGATAGGTCAGCCCAGTTGTCGGTGAAGTTAGAGCCTGTGTTGCCAGTAATGGAATCAACAAAGCCATCATCAGAAATAACAGCCACATCAACTGTACCATCTGCAGTATCTTGTCAACCACTGACGTCCACTTTGGACTCTGCATCATTGACTGATGCATCTTCACCATCTTCAGAGACTGTGCAGCCCGTTGTATCCACTACAGCATCAACTGTGCCATTATCAGAGACTGTGCTGCCTGTTTTATCAACTAAAGCATCGACAGTGCCGTCATCAGAGGCTGTGCAGCCTGTTGTATCCACTACAGCGTCGTCTGTGCCATTACCAGAGACTGTGCTGCCAGCATCGACTGTGCCGTCATCAGTGACTGTGCAACCCGTTGTATCCACTACAGCGTCATCTGTGCCATCATCAGAGACTGTGCTGCCAGCATTGACTGTGCCATCGTCAGAGGCTGTGCAGCCCGTTGTTTCCACCAAAGCGTTGACTGTGCTATCATCCAAGACTGTACAGCCTGTTGTATCAACCACAGTGTTGACTGCACCATCATCGGAGGCTGCGCAACCCGTTTTGTCCACAGTACCATCGAGTGCACTGTCGTCGGAGCTTTCACTGCCCGTTGTGCCAGCTACAACGTTGACTGTGCTATCATCGGAGGCTGCACAGCCTGTTGTATCAACCACAGCATCGACACTGTCATCAGAGGCTGTGCAGCCCATTGTGCCAACAACACCATCAACTATGCTGTCATCGGATGTTGTTCAGCATGTTGTTTCAACTGTGCCGTCGACTACACTGTCATCGGAGGCATCGACTGCACCATCATCAGAGTCTGTGCAGCCAGTTGTATCAACTGTGCCCACCACTCAGCCATTAACAGTGACCACACAGTCTGTTCTGCTGGTGCTAGAATCAAGCCAAGCATCACCACAGACAACTGTGTCTGTCATCTCTGCCTTACCGGCAATTGCCTTATCGCAAACCACTGCCAGTACCGTGATCTCCTCTTCAACGACAACGTCCGTCACTTCTTTGGTGACATCTACTGTATTTTCAGATGAGTTTGACGTCACTGCACATGTGAAGCCAGCCTCTGAACCCCCAGAATCCTCACAAGCACACGAAGACACTGTCATTGAAGGGATGCCGAGTGAACAGACAGACAAGTTGTTGGTGGACTCCTCTGCTGTTACAGCTCCTGCTGTTGAACCTCAAGTGCTGCTTGATGAACAGAGAAAAGCAGAAGATGGTGACAAGACAAGAGGTTCACAACCTGAACAGCATGTTATCACAGTTGACGAATTGGATGACAGGAATCAGTCACGGTCTGGGTTTCCAGTTGAGAGATCTCAGCCGGAGAATAAGCAGCGTGATCCTGGGCTGTCATCTGTCGCTGGGTCTGTGAAGACAGCAGTTAAGACCGGTCTTCTTGGAATAGTTGGAGCCCCAGTGCTTGCTGGAATGGCCATTGCAAAGGCTGTGAAGTCGAAAACTGAAGAGGGACAAGACACACAGACTACAAGATCACGAGAAACATATGCCGAGCCAGATTCCACAAAATTGCAGACTTTGATAGCTACTTCGGGTCAGCCGTCAGATGATCATTCTGCGTCAGCGTTTGTAGCTTTGAGTGATATGCACTCAAGTCAGAAATATGCTGACACACAAGCCGCTTTTCAGACGGAAGAATTCCAGCCACAAGTTTCTGTCAGCAGTAGAGATGTTGTTGCTGATCGTTGGAAAGAACATGATGCAGACAAGGAGGTGAAAGGCAAATCAGAAACTGATATCCACCCGCCCATTGCTACTGACGAAATGCAGAATGATTTTGGCAGAAATATTGAGAGCACATGTCTACCGGGTCTGTCACTGTCTGAAGCATTGTTGTCCCGACTGTATGATCAGCAACACAATTGTTTTATTGAGCCAGCAACCGGTCGTCGCATCAGCTTGGCGTCGGCGATACAGCTCGGCCTGATTGATGGCAACAACAAGGTGATAGCAGACCTGAGTTCCGGGGAGGTGATCAGTGTGGTGGAAGCGCTACATCGGGGAATCATCGACCCGGAGACTGGTATGGTGTCGGTTGATGGCGAAGCTGTTGTGCCTCTGAATGAAGCTCTTGCTAGTGGACTGATCATGGATGATGCCGACGGTGAACTACTGGAAATAGCTGCCAGTATTGGAAGTGCAGGTGGACGCGTGTGGAATGAAGCGACTGATGTTGCCAACTCCGTTGAAGGGGCACAGAAATCAGCAAAGTCTCATCGGCGCAGGTTGGCACGGCAACCATCGCAAGCACTGAAGCTGGTACAGGTGCTTGATCTTGGTCTGTATGACCCTGTTTCTGGAGAGTTTCGAGATCCACAGTCATCTGACTCGCTGTCATTGGCCGATGCAATTAGATGGCGCCTGCTTGACAAGAACTCGGTGGTTATCAACGACCCACAGAGTGAAGAGGTTCTCAGTCTGGAGGAGTCAATTCGTGGTGGACTCGTGTCGGGCAGCACAAGTCTTGTGCATGATACGAGTACCTCAGAAAACATTCCACTAACAGAAGCCCTCAGTCGAGGCATTCTGGTTCCGCGACCCATGTCCATAGCAACTGCAATTAACATCGGCCTCTACGATGAAGCAAATGGCATGTTTTTTGATCCAACTAATGGTCTGTACTTTGCCCTTGAGGAAGCAGTTGAGGGTGGTCTAATTGACCCACACTCTCTGGTTATTGACCCTGCTACTGGCAAGGCAATGGCTGTTGCGGCGGCCTTGGCATGTGGCATTCTGGATGCAAGGCATGGCAATGTGGTGAACATTCATACCGGTGAAGTCATTCCACTGAAGCAGATGGCTGTCAGTAGCCAGGCTATCCTTGGCAACCAGCCTGTTGGTGTTTCAAGCCAAATCACTGCTGCTTCAGCTGCTGCTGAACAAGGTGGCACACCAGATTCTGGACCAGATGTGCACAAAATTTCCGGAAGTAGAATTCTCAGTAGTTCCGGGTCATCTGGTGATGTATTAGTGACTGCTGGTGGCGTTATTGAGACCCAGGATGTAAGAGAAGATGATCAGCTGGCTTTGGTATCACCAAAACACGACATTTCTAAAACTGGACAGATTACTGATGTTGCCAATGCAGCTGAGGTTCCTGATACGTCTTTGGATGTTTTGAAAGGAGAAGACTTGTCTCATGAGAGTCTGTACCAGTACACTGATCATATACGTAGTTCAGCAGACATTCCAGCAGATGTTCAGCCATCAACAGGTGATCAGATGAACAATGTTGTGGATCCAGCTAGTATTCATACAGGAAAGAGTCGGCATGCAGACTCGGGACAAGTTCAAGCAGTACTTCCAGATCACCAGCCGCCGAGTACTGTTGCGGAGGCAGCAGCTGGTGAGGTCATATTACCACCAGACTCATCAGAGGCAACTGCTGGTGATAAACCGTTGATGACAACTGTTGGTGATGAGTTATCACAAGAAATAAGGAGTCATTCAGCTGTTGATGGTAGTTTGCCGGTAAGTGTTTCCACTTCTTTGACTGATCAAACCGCCTATAAACCATTTGTCAGTGATGATTCACGTCTTCCGATTTCAGCACCCGTCTCAGCAACAACTACTTCACTGAATATTTCTCACGAATTTCATCCATCTGTCGTTACAGTTATTCGGGAAGATGGTGGCAAGACTTCGTCTGCAGTAGATGGAATTAGCAGCACAGTTTCACTCCAGCAGATTTTGTCTTCAACAACTGCAGTTGGAGTATCTGACACTCAAGTGGAAGATGGAGGCGTGAGTTCAGCTGACAGTGCCCGAGATGCTGAGTTGCAGCAGTCTGCCGATGTTGAGCCTGTACATGACGTGGGCGATGTTTCCGGAGCTGAGAACACAGAGGCGGCGACCGGACAGTTACCAGACAACATACATGTTAGAGTCGGGCTGGAACATCTGACACAGGTAGAGTTTACGGCAGCACAGGCTTGTGGCTTTGGTCTGCCACAGGCTGCTGCAGGTCCTCATGACATTCGGCAAGTGAGTGAAACGAGACGCATTGAAGTGAAACCCATTCCTGGTGATGTCGTGAGGTTAGATGATGGGAAGACAGCACATGAAGACAAAGCTGACGTGTCAAAAGCTGACAGGAAGAAAGTCGACGAAATGAAATATGATTCGAAGAACGATGCACAGAATGTTGACGTACAGCAGCTGATCAGCGTCGTGCAGGTTGATGCGAAGAGTGATATTGTGAGGAAAGATGAAGCAAAGAGAGATGAGGTAGATGAAGGTGACTCAGAAAAAGACAGTTCAGAGAAAGATGTCCCTGATGCCCAGAGAAATACACCAGATGTCGATGAAGATGTTACGCAGCTGAGTGTCGTGAAACCCCTTCCTAGCACTGTCACAAGGAAAGGTGGCCCAGAGGGAGATAATGTAGTTAACAAAGGCATGGAAGACAAAGACGTCATGATGGCAGATGACAAGCAGAAAGTGTTGACTAATGTTACCGAGTCTGGAGATGGTGTGCAACAGCTGAGTGCCGTCATTGAGGTTGATGTGATAAGTCCATCAGCAGAGGTGGAGGAGAAACACAGCATGGAGAAAGACAAAGCGGAGAACGAAGATTTGTCAGCAGTATATTTGAAGAAAGACATTTCGCAGAAAGAGACACAGAAAGATGCTGAGCGTGGTGTTGAGTTGCACCACGATGATGGAGTAGCAACTATTGCTGGTGATGTCAGCAAGAAAGATTACGTGATAGAAGATGTCGATGGGAAAGATGACGTCACGAAAGAGGGCACCCGGAAAGACGCTGCACACAACGAGTCTCACGATGATGCGAGAGTGTCAGGCAGCATCATGCAGATTGAAACGAAACTTCTTCCTAGTGGTGTAGTGAAGAAAGATGACTGGACAAGAGACATTGTTTCTGAAACGGATTCAAAGAAAGCTGTTGTCAAGGAAGTTGCTGCACATGTTACTGAGTCCAAAGAAGATGTGGAAGAACTCAGTAAGATCCTGCAAATTGAAGTGAAGTCTGTTCCTGAAGATGCTGTCAGGAAGGGAGATGGCATGAGTGGAGATGACGGTAAGAAAGATAAGATGAAAGAAGATATAGGTGATGCCTTCAAGTCACAAGACATGGTTGCTGTTACTGAGGAATACAGGGATGATACAGCATCTGCACAAGAAGATATCGCAGATTTTGAGCGTAAACCGTCAGATGCTGTTGATGCAGTGAAGCACCAAGAAAGACATGTAGACACCGAGGATATTGATAAACAGGTTGGTGATGTTATTGCCTTGGAAACGCAGCAGCAGCAGCAGAAGAAGAAGATGATGATCGTGGGCAGTGAAGTATTGGCTGAAGAGAACGTTTTAGCTGCCAAAGGTGATGGAGATACATTCGCTACTGGTAAGGATGATGGCATTGGGCTGCAAAAGGAGGATCTCACCACTGACCGTGATATGCCTGTGCCTGTGCCAGCCGTAGTTGAGGTAAGCAGTGAATGCTGTTACTGTGTTGTCTCAACAGTTGTACTAGGAGTGGATTGCCATAGCTTGTTTGTTTTACTGGTTTTTAGTTTGCAGTAGTTTTTAGTGGTTTGCATAGTTAAATTGTTAGTAGAAATGTAATTTGCATTTTTAAATGAAAATAAAACTAATGGAAAAGAAAAGAATGGAATGGATGTGCATTTTCGCGTTCCATATTTCAAACTGTTAACTCTTTGAAATGTTAAGCAATCGGGAGAATGCACTTTGCACTGAATGGCCAGCACTTTACCAGTTGAGCTACTTGACATCTCAGTTTTGAACTGCACAAAGTTCCTTTTTATGCTAGAGTTGTCGCATCTCAGAAATTCTAATTTTCACCTGAATTTGAACTCTGGATGTCCCACCCGACACAAAATAGATCGTTTCGGAGACGTTCTTCCCAGCCAGTCTCTTGGCTTTTTCAGTACTAAGCCGGGAAGAACGTCTCCGAAATGACCTATTTTGTGTTGGGTGGGACGTAAAAACCTTAACTCACTCACTCACCCAGACCTCATAGACCTTGAGCCATCTGGATAGCCACTGGTGGCTAAGCAATTTACCAATGGAGCTACTCGGCATCTTGCTGAAATTGTACAAATTTTGATATAAGTAAGATCAGGCATATTATTTAATACGACAGTGTGGATGCTTTTAACAGAATTGCAGTAGAGCGGACTGAATTATCAAGATCCACACACTGCACACTCCACTGCTGCATAGGTAGACCAGGACTACTGTAGGCGCCTAACTTCCAGGCCATCCCAGCTAGGTAGAGTCATGCCATATTGCATTTTTGTGTTGTTGACCTCTGATCTTTCAATTGCAAAGGCACTAACTAATAACTGAGGTGCTGGCAAGGACTAATACTGGACCATGTTTGAAGTCACGTCAGTCGAAAGGTTTTCACTTAGTTACGCTGTCAGACATACAGACATACATACGAACATGCAGATTACAATCGCCCTGCAGGGCTGACACCACATGATCACCATCGTAAGAGGAGTATCACTGATCCCGATATTACTTGTTTTGCTGTACAGGCGCCAGGTGGCAGCAGCTATGATGTTTTGATGGGTGAGCTAGTTGAGCAGCAGAGCTGGTTGTTGTGTGCTGTAATGACCCTCTGTAGTCAGACTGATGTCTGCACCTCAGCGGCCGACAATTCAGACATCATTCTTGGTCACATCTCGCAGTTACAGGTTTGTTGTAGCCTGTATTTACTGCTGGCTACTACTGCAAGAAGCCAGCACTCACAAGAGTGCAAAGACCCACGCAATGTTTTGACATTGACCTTCGACCTTTTGACCCCAAAATAAATGGTTTTCCAGGACTTATTGTGGAACATTTTTATGTCAAGTTTTTGATCCTAGCTGCATCGGTTTTTGATATATCGTGCAGAAAAACTGACATACATATAAACGGAGGTAAAATCTACCCCCTGCGATTGCCGCCAGCTTGGGTAACTAGTACTCGTTTCTATTTGTCTTGTTGTAATAATGAGAAATCTACGTAGGAGTAGCACATGTGACCTGCTGTTGATACTGCTTTTACTGCTTTATATATTCACACTTTGTACAATGTATACTGTACTGATTGCTTTTCACGTCTCACAAATTTGTTGCTCTTTGAAGTCTGTACTTTGCGCAAATACTTTCAATGAAAGTAAATAATGTCGGTTACTAGCAATGTTTATTTTCGGAGGCAAATTCCATTAATGATGGATGCAGTTAGGGTTGTTGATTATTTAATTGATTTGTTGTGGTTGTAGAAAATGAAGAAAGATATTGGTTCAGTTTCGGAGCCACTGGAGCAGGTGTTGACGAAGGCTCGGTATGTCCTGAGTAGCAGTGAAACAGGCTGGAGTAATGAACAGCGGCTTGAGATTGAGGCGCTCATTACTGACATTGAACAGCTACGTGATGTGGTATCTATTTCTAGCAGATGTTTGCTTTTTGCTGCTCTGATTCTGTCTCCTGTGGTTATATTCACTATTACTACTGCTAGACTTTTATTACTGCTGATGCTACTACTGCTGCTGCTGCTGCTGCTGACTATTACTGCTATTACTACTACTGTTCTCTTTTGTTAAATTGGCCTACCTTTCCAGAATTAAAGCTTTGTCCATACTATGATGATTGCTTATGATGTGTTAACGTTCCTATTCACAAGACTCTCACTCCATTTCCAGGCCAGATGTCGTAGGAGGCGACTAAACCTAGCTTTTGTTTTTTTGTGGTATGATTTTATGTTATATGTATTTTTTAGTTATGGATGTATGCTTGTTTTTGTAGTATTTGATTTACTTTGTCTTGGTGTGTGATTGTTTGTCTCCCCCCTGTTGTAGGCGTTGACGTATAATTTAAATGAGCCTCTCGATCCCTTTCCCTTTTTGGGTGGCTGCTGAACAAAAAGGC
>Ga0066187_1000444_pt1 | contig 14143 bp, 8 predicted proteins | sample WorMetexBAHAMAS1_FD_58706 | JGI IMG/M metagenome (GOLD analysis project Ga0066187, IMG submission 58706) | Marine gutless worms symbiont microbial communities from Max Planck institute for Marine Microbiology, Germany - Inanidrilus exumae... | ecosystem: Host-associated > Annelida > Digestive...
GCAGTTCTTACATTTTTGCATGTTAGGTTTAGATTTCTTTTTGTGTGTTTATTTAGGTTTTGTCTATTGTGTGTTTGTTCATTCATGTTAGCTTGGGTCATTTAGTTCTTGTGTTGCTTGCATTGCTTGCTTTTGTTGTGTTGGGTTCAGTTTTATCAGTACTTAGCCAAGAGATTGGCTGGGAAAAACGTCTCTGAAATGACGTATTTTGTGTCGAGTTGGACATAAAACCTTAACTCAGTCAACCTTACCAGAAAAACATCGACTCACTCCATATCTTTGTGGGCATTGTTTGTTATCTTTAATTAATTTCCTCCATTTACTAATTCGTAGCAGCATCCTTGTTTTTGATACTATCATTAGTTGAGTGTGTTAATTGACACACATCTGTTTTAGGTGGAGGCTGATGTCACCGGTGTCTCCGATCCAGTCTCCACCACCACGCAGTGCCAGCAGCAGCAGTCGTATCACCACAGACGACATCGTCATGGAGATTGACTCCTCCATGAGCCGGACACTCCACACCATCGACAATGAGGTCGACACCAGAGTTGTTCGGAAAAAGAAGCCGCCTCGACCGGCTCCGGACGGTCGGCCGAGAGAGAACGGGTATCGGAGTATGCCGGAGGAACGACAAGTCCAGCAGTCTCAGGAGTCAAAGCCGTACAGCGAAGTCACCCGCACTACAGTCACGTCGACTGAAATTGCCGACAAGTTTACGGGACTGATGTCTGGTGCTCCATCTCCGGTCGTCGGAGATCGGCCAACCGAACACACGGTTGGCACCATCAGCCCAGAAATCCTTCAGGCGATTCGGGAACAGATGGCCGTCAGTCTTCAGCGGATGCGCGAGCTTGAAGATCAGGTCCGAGTGATGCCCGTGATGGAAGATCAGATTTCTACACTGCAGAGTGAAAACAAACGCCTCTACCATCTACTGTCGAGACTTACCGAAGACCAGATGGGTCACGGCGTACCGACGGTTAATGGAGATGCTGGTTTTCACGTCGAAGGCGACGAAAATGTCCGGACTTTTCGCGGCGAACAGGGTTCGATACTTGTTGAGTTGCCACTGAAAGTTGGGAAGGAAAAGGTAGCTGATGAGTCTTCATACTCAATGCGTTCAACCGAAACTCGAACCGAAACTCGGACTGATGTCCACGAAACGAACGCTGCTGCTCGCCGAGCGTTCTTTTGGGGCACGCCTGATGACAGCGATACTATGAGAATGTCTCCAGAAACTTTTAGACTGTTTAAGCCTTCACGGACAGTTGGTGTCGGAGATGGTAACGTTTTTGATGTGGGTGGCTTGGTAGATGGACGTGCCTGGAGGAAAACTCGTGACGTTGGTGTGCTCTGCTTGCCAGCAAGTCGAGACGTCTCGGTCTCAGTTGCCGAAGCAACTGATGAGGAGCTACAAGAAGAACATGTCTCCGGCGGTGCCAGAGTCAGCCTGACGGTTACAGTTTCTGATGAACGAAGCGTCTGTGAGCCACGCTGGGAAGTGGAGCGGTTCGGCAGCGGGCTGTACCAGGATGTGGCTGTAGAGTGCCTCATCATTGGCGGATTCCTGACTTACGACAGGCAGTACATGTCCAAGAACGTGGACGGATGGCTGGTTGAGTCGAATAGGCTCTGGACGTACTCTGCTGATGACGAGCTAGCACCGCTGACGGCATCCACACTCGTACGACTAGAGTATCAACCAGATGAGAACCGGAGCACCATGCTGGCCGATCACATGTCGCCTGAAGATGGATTTATTCATGAGCAGTCCATGTCGGAAGTCAACTTAGAACGACAGTCGGCGAGTCTCGATAGGGTGCTCAGCCAATTTTATCAGACTCATCCCAACTCCAGGGTCAGTGACTCCATCCAAGAAGAGAAAGCAGTTTCGGCTCCAGCCATCAGCATGTCGCCCGAAGACGGATTTATTCAGGAGCAGTCCTTTTCGGCGGTCAAGTTAGAACAACAGTCGGCGAGTCTCGATGGTTTGCTGAGCAAACTTTATCAGACTCAGCCCGACTCCGCAGTCAGTGATACCATCGAAGAGGAGAAAGCAGTTTCAGCTCGTGCCAACCCTCCCTTGTTTGACTTGAATGCCCGCTTCAGGAAGCTGCAGGAGAAAGCCCAGTCCGAGGATCATGTGGTAAAAGAAGACATCATCATAGCACAGAGTAAACCTCAAGCGGCTAGTTCTTGCACGGACAAAGCTGTCTTTGACCTACGTGCAAAGTTTGCCCAGTTACAGGAAGTGCAGGAGCAGACTATCAAAGAAGATGTGATTGTAGCTCAGTCTGCTACACCGAGGACATCCAGCCTTCGTGTTGAGAAATTGGTAATGGAAGACTTAGTCCACAGGCCAGAGACTTCAGACTCTCGATTGACGCACGATACCATGTTGTCCACAACGTCTGCTGAGCAGGTGCCCTCTGTGTTGATGGATCAGACATTGTCCACCCAGACTTCGTCATTGTCAGAGGGTGGAATGGTTGTCACCAAGACGGAGGTCACTCGGGAGGTGACAGTGGAGACGTCGCTGCAGCTCGGTGAAAAAGAGTCGAGCGATGAGAGCTCAGGTGTTCAACCTTTTCCTCCGCACCTGTCACGCATCACTGCTTCATCAGTCAGTGACGACGATACCCTGAATGACCAGCAGCAGCAGCATGATGTCACCACACTGGAGATGACCACCGTTACAGTAGTCGAGGCAGCAAGTCCCGGCACTGATGCCGTCGTGACTAGCCAGCCATCCACAGCAGCTGCTGAACAGGTGTCGTCTGATTTGTCAGATCAGACACTGACCACCCAGACTTCAACAGTCTCAGAGGGCGGAGTGGTTATCACCAAGACGGAGGTCACTCGGGAAGTCACAAAGGTCATCACAGGGTCAGAGGTTGCATCAGAGGTCACAACATCATCGATTGAAACAGTCGACACATCCAGCATTACTAGCGGTGAGGCTGAAATTGTACAGTTTTCGTCTCCTGACTTGATTGACACGAGCCATCCAACAAGTACGGTCATTACTACTGAGGTAGGTGAAGTACAGCAACATATGTCTTCAGGTGAGGTGGGCAGTGTCAGCGTAAGAGAAAGTATTCCTGACGTCAGTAAAGATGAAACTACACCTCAGGAGACATATAATGAGAGTATGGTTGTTACAACTGAGGTAGGTAGTGTACAGCAGTTGCCAGGTGAGGTGGTCCCAGCTGCGGAAGTTGGCGCTGTTACAACAGACATGGCCGCCAACCAATCACAAGGCTGCCACATCATCATCACAGAGACCCGCATTGAACGCCAGCTGATTGGCTGTGACTCTGACCAATCGCAGCCTGTCGTCATTGTTCCTGAGGACACAGTCATCCAGTAAGGAATTGTTACTTGAAATCTATCTATTGAAACAGAATTTACTTACTTTGTACATGATTTTTAACCTTACTTGTGTTCAGACTCCCAGCAGGTTGTCCATGATGTCTCACACTACCTTTGCCAAATCAGTGTTCCTTTAGGACCTTACGAAATTCTTTATAATATCCTGTTATTCCAACTATCCAATCAAGTTGTCATCATATAGATATGAAGTTTATTAATTTAAACTTTACGTGCAAGTTCATGGTTTGGCTTTATCATGTATAGACTCATCCATTTCCATTCCCCAGTGAATATCAAAAGCCCAAGTTAGCAATCCATGCTCTAGTTGTAGACAATTTTGTGAACCATCTGACGTATTATATTGGTTGATAGCAGAAGAAAGTTAGTATTTTTCTCTTTAATTTTGATTAGGGCTGTTGAAGTAATGAGCTAACTAACGTATTAAAGCATTAAGCAATTAATCTCAATTGCAAAAAAATTGATGCCACTAAAAATTTTAATGCAAACTAGTCACACCAGTATCAAGATTCAATACAAACCTCAAGATAGTCGAACTTTACACCTTTAATGAATGAGCATTTACTTCCCGGTTGGGTTTGTAGCGTTACTCTAAACTTTGTTTGATTTTACTATTCTACGATGATTTTTTTGTTTGTGTCGTTTAAATTTAAGCTTTTTTAATGTTCAACAGCTAGCTAGTAGTCCTGGGTGAGTTTTCTATAATGTACATTTCAGTGTTGAGTGAGTCTGTCATTGTTCTGATGTGAGCAGTACAAGTTTGACAGCTGCCAGTGATGAGCTGACTGCAAATATTACATCTCCACCGGCTTCTTCAGTTACAAGCACTTTCTCTGCCAGCGGCTTCGAACATTCGTATGTGGCAAATTTTGTATTTAGTTGTATGGAAGTAATGACTATGTTAATGTCAATGTTGTCTAGTCACTGTCCGACATCTTGCCATGTGTGTGATATGTGCTGTTTCTTGGCCATTATCTGAACCATGCTGCACTTCTGTAAAGACTCAGCGTGTAAATGTGTTATCCTTAGCTTATAGTATTAACTAGTGTAGTTTGTTGTCGGACTTTGAAGCTGCTGAAAAGTTTGCTTGAATGATATTTGTGCTCGATATTTGAAGCAGTGTTTGTCAGTCATGCCACTTTTTTCCACTTTTTTACTAACTGGAACAAAAACAGGCCAAAATGGTGCCACTGCTTTCGTGCCGCTGACATTTCCAAACACTGACGACCAGTTGTGAAAAGTAAATTCTAATAATTACATCATTACTCACCTCACTTTGAACATGCCAATGCATATCTTGTGAAATACCTGGAACTTTTTTGACTTAATGTGCCACCCTGTACATTATGTAATAGTTGTAAAACAATCACAGTGATGGTGATGAATTATCAAGACGAATCCGATTGTAGAAAGATCTTTGCAGTGTTTAGAGGTGTTTTCTTGATGTAGAGGTCTGAGTATATGATGTGTCTGACTCCACACTGAGTTCTGCCTGGTTTTCTTTTCGTTCCTTTATGTTGTAATATCTTTCAACATGTCATCAAGCATACTTCCACATTGTTGATGGTTCCTCAGAGGACCTTGCTACAAAGAACACAGCTGTTTATTGGTTGCTTGCTATTTGGCCACCACATAAATATTCATGTTTTGGACCCAAGCCACTCCTTGCCTTGCTGCTAGGTTTTAAGGCTGAATGCCAGTGTAGGTGGAGTCCTGCAGCCCCCGAAGATGTCCGGCAGCCAATCAGAGGTCTGGGTCTTACAGACAGGCACTGTGCCATTTGTTGGTTTTGTGCATGTGCCACTGAACGGGCGTGTAAGGGCATTGTGTGTGCTTATTGTGAGTAGAGGTGTATTGAGTGATGAGATGCAGAAAGCCTGCTCCATCTATGGACAGTGGCTTGTTGATGCGTCTAAAGTCACCGAGGATGAAAAGGTACCATACAATACACACTTACATAGCTGTCTTGTTGGTTATTTCCTCCGTCACATTTTGGTTGCACGAAGCTTTTTAAGAGTTTTGGATATTGCTGATGTGTTTTTAATACAGGCCTGATTACTAAGCTGACCTAAAGTATGCAGTGTCCCTCGTCTCAGGAATCAGGTAATGGACGAAGAAGGGGATTTGGTGCCGTGCATGATTTTTTGCTGGTCGGCAATGTGAAAGTCATCTGGCGACAAAAATTGTGCATTATTATGTTAATTTATTTAGGTGCATGGTATTATTTACAAGCCAGATGACAGTGTTGGAACTGAAGGCAACTGGTGTCATCCGTTTGACATGTTGGGTTGTATTTTTAGCCGTTCAGTTTGAGCCAGATCTTGTACAATTGTGGTTGAATAACTTGGAGAGATACATGTGATTGCCGTACTTTGGTCATCTGGCCCGGGCTTGCATTGTTTCTCAGTCAGTTGGGTACTCAGTACTCTCCATCGCTGTCATGTTGTTGAGGTTTATGGATAAATGGGCGAATGTGTCAGTTAGATTACGAATGATTTCTCAGCTATATGTGCCATACTTCGAGTACTTTTTTTGGCAAAACAGTGATATTATTTATTATTCACTAGGCGGTGCCTTTGTCTATGTTTAAACTCACCAAGCGTCTGTCAACCGTTATTAAGTTTTATTACTTTTCAGTTTTATTTGTCCTCCAGTGTTTTGACGTTTTTGGTTGTGTGCCGGCATGTAAAAATGTGCTGCAATTATTCTCAGGTTTTCATGACCCTGCCTTGACTAGCAGTAGTAGTAGTAGTGGTAGTGGTAGTGGTAGTGGTAGCAGCAGCAGCAGCAGCAGTGGTAGATAGTTTGTTAGATGATTATAGATGACTTATAGCTCTGTTTAGGCATTTGGCCAGGCTTGATGAAGACACTTGCACACTCTAACGTCAAATTGACATTTCACTCAGATGACTGTAGTTGAAAATGCCCTTCCGGTCACTGAAGCAAATGACTGAATCATACTTGTCAACAGTAGTAGTAGTTTTCAGCTTCATTTATAAAGGGTTAAGGTAAAGGCGTAGATTTGTATAACACTTAATTATGAAACTTCTGTCTAAAATACTCAGGATGGCACTGTTAAAGGGATCACACAGTTTACCTGCCACCCACGCACTCATCCACAAATGGAATGAGCCATCCTGCCTTTACTTTACTGCCAGCCGCAGACCATCACCACACTTTGGCTAGTACTGGTTTCCCGTCCCACTGAGGATAGGAGGCTGAGTTGGCCTGTAGCTGTTTTGTGACGTATGCCAGTGTACTAGTTGTCGTGGCATGTATTCCGTTGGTTTTTATGTGGCAGAAATCTAGTGTTGACGTGATTCAGAGGAACTGGTTTAGCACGTCCAGTCGCAAGTCGTCAACAGCTGCCGAAGTACAGAGTTGTCTGTCAGCGTTTGAGAGCATACAACTTCCACTGCTGTTTGCCATCGTCAACATGGCTGACGCCGACGTATGCCCTTGTGTCTTGTCACAGTCTCTCTCGTCTGTCTACTGCAGAACTGCTAGTAAACGTTTCAGTTTTTGGTTAACTAGCGTTTTATCCCAAGCTGCTGCGGGTTGTAGGTCTACTGGTCTCCGACAAGAGAATCTATGGGATAATGAGAGCAGATTTCTTACTGGCCACACGCCGCATTTCCTGTCTCCCAGTCAATATTGTCAAGTGTCAAAGCACTGAAGAGAAGCCAAAAGCACGGACCTTATTGAGGGAATATGATGTGATCTGGTGTATGGTGACGAAGTAGAGCTGTGCAGGTATGCCAAAATAATACCCGGCCCATACCCGTACCTGACCCGGGTATGGGTACAGAGCCCGTACCTGCACCCGTACCTGCTTACCTGTGCCAGTTCCAATTATGAATGGGGTAAGTGACCAATTGATGCGACCGTATACTTGACATTATATGAAGTGAATGTCCACCACTTGAAACAGGCTTGCAATATCGTCTTTAGTCCATGGTAATAAATTAATCTTCAAAATATTTTGCATTGTTGAATAATGATGACACTGATGAAAGGAGGAAGGACTGCAAACTGTATATAGGCAGGCCCTATTCCATAGTGCTTATTGTGATCATTAGCTATGTATCTTGTCGGTTTCTGTCTTTTGTTGTGTTTATTTGTCAAGCGTATAAACATGAACATGTTGTTCAGCTGTTTCAACTTAGAATTTCAATCTCCGGTTATTATTTGGGCCTGCATTTACTGCATAACAAAAATATAGCACAAAGTACCATTCATACATTTTTCCACAATGCGTGTACAACACATCACCCATATGTAATGTCAGCCTATCATGTTTAAAAAACCAAAAATGTCTTACATTATGAGACATTTGTCATTTTAATAGCCCGATAACAACCATGTGAAAACTTCATTTTGCAAATTTACTGCTACTAAGTAAGACAATATCTTATTTAGAGGTGAACAATTCACATATAAGTGACATAATGTGACTCTGATTTTCTTACATTTACACCTAATAAACGGCCGGCTCAGAATACCCTTAACCTGTGGGCATAGCCATTGAACGCATGCCTTATAATTTCATACCTGTACCCAACCCGCGGGTACGGGCTGGGTACAGGTATACCTGCACAGCCCTATGGCGAAGGCATCCACATCAGTGCTGCATTGTCGAAGTCCATCTTCCTAATTTTAGTTCTTTTTCTTTAGTTTTTTTCTGTTACAGTTCCATGCAATAGATTAAGCTGGCTACACATTAGCTGCTAAGCTCACATCAGGTACTTCTGATTGTCTCGTTTCATACCCAAGTTGCTGCTTGTTGACTTACTGGTTGACGTGATGCATTGGCAGGGCAACACGGCACTGCACTACGCCGTGTCTCAGTGCAACATCGGGATCATGCAGACGCTGCTGGACACGGGCGTCTGTGATGTTCGACGGCAGAACAGAGCTGGCTACACGGCCATCATGCTTGCATCACTGCTTATCATTGACGCCAACGACGCTCATCGCGACGTCATTCGACGACTGTTCGCTGTCGGCGACGTCAATGTCAAATCAGCAACGGTCTGTATCACCGTCCGAAAGTTGACACGTGATCATAGTAATAAACCGGACCATGCCGAAGGCGTTGTTGAGGGGAATGGGGAAGTGAATATCCCCCTCCGCAGCTGACTGGGGGATCTAGGGCAGCATCATAAGCTCCCCCAGCAGAATCTGGGGTGGAGCTCCGGCTGAAAACATTTTGATACATTTTTACACGAAAAAACACCTGGTGAATAGAATTTCATTAAATGTTTTGTCAGAAAAACAATCTGGAAATGATGTATAATTTTGACGCACAAGGCACCAATTGAAGAAGCCATAGTAAGCTCGTGTTCAGTGCCGTGGCCTCTCCAGTAATTGAGATGCGCGTTGCTATATGCAATGTCATTGAGCTACTTACGTGAAGATAAAATGTATACTGGATAAAGTACAGGTTTTGAGTGAAATTGTCAACTGGACCTTGTACTGAGAAACTGGACGGTCTGGTCAAAGACTGGACTCCTGGCTACTCTAGTCACCATGACAGAACAAGCCAGTTTGACAGAACAAGCCTCCGAACTGGATGATTACAAGTCGTTCATATCACTTCAGATGGCTGCCAGTGACATTTGTATAGAAATATAAATACAGTTGATGGCACATCGTTGTGGTTCGGTGGTAAAACGTACACAAAGTGCTCTGGGCATGAACAGTTACTGTCATAGAAAGATGCTCAGGTGCTAATGAAGCATTTTGAATCACGATCGTTAGTTTTTGTGCTTTGAGATTAAGTTTTCAGTCAGAAAAGAGGCTTTGACGAGGTCCTGTATCATCCGTGTTCGTTACTGCTTTGGAAGTTACAATCTTTAAGAAATGTGATAAATGTATTTATTTGTTTTAATGTATGTACTATGTACTGTGTGTGTGATATATTTTGAATTATGTATATAAAATATGTGGATTTATGTATGTGTAATTTGTAAATATAAATGTTAAATGTTTATGACTCCAGAAATACCAGACACTATTAGATCTGCATGTTGCTGATCACGTTTTACCATCTCAAGTGATATATTCCATGCCAGCTCGGTCTGCTGTTACGTGATTGGAAGTCTAGTATTTAGAATAATATTTATTATTTCCTTGCCAACCTACAATGTCGGCAAAGGGAGTATCTTTTGGGTGGGCTGTCCGTCTATCATGTTTGTTCGTTCGTGTAAACAATTACTGTTACCACGATATCTTATGATGCCGTGAACTGTTTTGATAAAACTGACAGGGAATATTCAGTAGCCGCTACTGATGACCTGATTAGATTATGGAGGTCAAAGGTCAAGGTCACAGCAGGCCGTTGACGTGCAAATTCATCGACGTCGACGTTGGGGCGTCGAAGTTCATCTTTAGTATAGATCTACTGCTGCTGCTGCTGCTGCTGCTGTGATGACTGTGAGTGTGATGTTATGATACAGTCTGGACAGACTGCACTGATGCTGGCTGCAAGCCATGGCCGCAGTGACATGGTGGAGCTGTTAGTCGCTGCCGGAGCTGACGTGAATGCTTGTGATGAGGATGGATCGACGGCACTGATGTGTGCCTGCGAGCACGGATACATCGACATTGTTCAGATGCTTCTTAGTCATCCAGAATGTGACTCCAGCCTCGCTGATGTGGTAATCTATGACCGTGTTTCTGCTTCTGAGCTTGCAGTGTGCCCAACATTCCAACCACTTCTATTTTCACAGCGGTTTTTTTCAGTTAACATGTCCCCGACATGGATAACCTTTTGAGATAAATGGCATGGCTCTTTCAGTGGCCACAATGTTTGGATTCTTAAAGCTAGTTGTCAGCTGTCACTATGTAACATGCTGCAGTTGTTAAGGGAGAGAGTTCATTATGTCCATGTATGCTGTGTTTTGCTCATATTGTTGCTGATTTAGAGTCGGATGTAAAGTCAGTCTGTTCTCAAACAACGTGAGTAATGTAATAGTATAGATGCCATATTTCACTGCAGAGGAGTTGGGGTGTTCATCTTCTTCTCATAGGCCATAAGCTGGTAGGTGGTTAGACTACTGAAGTCTGTAATGCACAGTCAGTGCGATGCCAGACCTACAGTTACTCTCACAGCCACAGAGCATCACCGCCCATTGACCAATACCAAATTATACTGCTTGGTGACACCGGCTTTTCTTTCTTTTTTTCTTTCTTTCTTTCTTCCTTCCTTTTCTCCTTCCTCCCTGCCTCCATTCCTTCCTTTCTTTCTTTCCTTGCCTTGCCTTCCCTTCCTTTCCCTTTCTTTCCCTTCCGTTCCTTTCCTTACATTCCATTCCCTTTCCTTTTCCTTTCTTTCTTTCTCTTCTTCCTTCCTTCCCTTTGTTCCTTCATTCCTAACTCCCTCCCTACGTCCCTCTCTCTCTCACCACGTGTCTGTGAGTGCTTTGGTTTGGGGACATCTCGACCACGGTAACGAGGCCTACACTAGTCATAATGCAGCTGACGATGTGTACAATGCAGGACGGCAGTACAGCACTGTCAATAGCAATGGATGAAGGACACCGCGACATTGGAGTTTTACTATACGCTCACATGAACATCGGACGACACTCTTCTCCAGTATGTCACAGATACACACACATATACACATACATCATTTGAATGCCCACCAGTACAGCTTACAAAAATATTTTAAAAGTGCATATTTGTGTAATAAATGGTAATCGTAAAGCTATGCCTAAATAGTTGTTCTTAAACTACTACCGACATATGCATCCAACGTGTTCACCCAGGTTAGACGTTGCTGCTTTGATTACTTTCTGCGCTTTCTCCAACCCTGTGTGTTCTTGAGGACAGACTGAAACTTTTCATATCCCGCCAGGTTACTCACCAGGTATGGCCACACCTGCTTTGAAGAGCAGGTGTGGCCATAGGGCTTGCTGGACAAGCTTAGTCTGTGAAGAAACCCGTCTTTGTTTTCCTCCAGACATCTAAACCGTTCTTGAAAGAATACACAGTGCTCGAATAAATAATACACTTGAGGCAAACTGTTCCATATATCAACCACCTGTTTAGAGAAGAATTAGTGTTGCATCACAATTCATCTTTATCAGTCTTCCCCACACTTGCAGAATATCAGTTGTAGCTGGAATGTCGGACGTAATGAAATCGGTTTTGAATTTCCGTTTGTGAAACTATATTGGAGTGACATTATGTGTAATAATTATATCGTTATATCATCGTGTTTACAGTGAGATGGTCGTGTGTGTTTGTATGTGTCTCAACAGAGTGAAGAGAGACATGAAACCTGAGTCGTGATGGTTGTATCTTCTGTCAGTCCATTGTGGCATTAACACTTCTCTGCTGCCTGTCTGTCATTCTTATCAACAGCTTATCAGACCAGTGGCGCATGTGATTGGTGGCACTTATTTGAATGATAAAAGCACTTACTCTTCAGTTTTGCAATCTGATGATATCAAACCTCTTGGAGTTATTGTATGTCATAATGTACATGTTTGCTAAGTAATTCACCAAACTATAATAATTTATTACTGTAAATGGCTTTAATAAATTATGTTGACCGAATTGAGTTATGTATCAATTACTTTTACTTGTTATTGATTTGATTAAGTATATTATCGTATGAAAGACGGTTTTTACACTTTAGTTTTCTATGGGTCAAGGCTTTATTATTAAGTGATAACGTGAAAAGTGGTGCACTCAAGTAATTTACTCAGTTACAGCTTATTTATTGAATTTAAAACTATTGTTATTATTATAGTTTCGTTCGTATTTTAATTATCTCACTTCAAAGAATTAATCCCTATTAAATTGTAATATTTTACAATAAATCACTACCTTAAAGGCGTGATATGACCTGAATTGTGTTGAAAGAGCTGTTAAATCACAAACAACCAACCAACTTTAAAAAGTAGTGTAGCCTATTCTTATTGCCAGTTATTAGCACATTTCACATAATTGTTTTGTTAATGAAGAAATTACATTTTGCAAATTACGATTGACGATTAAGTTCATTATTTTGAGAAATGCATGAAATACATTTGTTGAGTTATTAGTCATCAGAATGGTGTAATTTGATATGTTCATGTTTAATTATATGTAAAATGTAGATGCATATGTATGTGTTTAACTGTAATTTGGAGATTAACATTTGTGACTTATAAACTTATTTTTATAACTTTGACTTTAAAAGTCATTTTTGAGAACTACTATTTTGCAGTAATAATGGCATCGTTTTTGAGTTATTTCTTTTTAAAGAGTTTTTTTGTGATTAGGGTTAGGATGATAGTATACTTTATAGTATGGTATACTATCATTTCAGTCAACAATCTTACCCAATAGTTTTTGCCCGTTTTTTTTACCCGATAGGGCAACGTGTTGCCGTGGCTGAATTTGTGTTGTGAATTTGTGCACTGCCGAACTGACGGCTTAGTTATTTTGAAATATTTTCTGTTGCAGAACTTGTGTTTTCACTTCTCAATGAAGTAGGTTATTAAATTAGTAATTACTGTACTTTATTGAAAGTTACTGCTGGGACATGACGCTCTAAACACTGTTGCACTGCGATTGCACTGGATGATTGTTTTGATGGATACTATCGACTATTCGACTGTCAAAAACTTTCTGCGCTGTCGTCCTTACCCAATTCATAATGTGGCTGTTTTGTGACTTAGAATGTAGATTTGTTGCATTAATACGTTACCAGACTGTCAGACGTGGAAAAGTTATCATTAAGATGTATTAAATATTTATACGCATTATTTAGCGAATTTGGAATATGTGTTTTACCTGCAGTACTGTTAGTACAACTGGTATTATACTGATTCTGGTTTTTGTGAAACTAGCTTTCCAACTTAGGCTCGGGCCTTCAAATTGTCTCTGTTTTGGGATTTTTGGGGCTACACGTTTTTACAGCTTTTATGTCATTTAACCAGCAGTATCATAGCAGCGAATGAGTGTTAGTAAAGTTGAATGTTAATAACACTACTGCCATTTGTTTGGGAGAATTACTTGTTGTGGTGCCTTTGTGTAAAACAGCTGCATGCTGTTGCACATTTTGTTCATGTGCATTGTTAACAGTTCAGCTGCTGATATAATTCTGCGGTAACATGTCTGCAGTGCAACATTGCCCAGTAGAATCTGAATCTGTGTCAGTAGATGCTCACTGCTTTGAACCAGTTTTATACTGCTGCTGCTGCTGCTGCTGTGATTTCAGTAATTTAGTCAGCATCGTTGTTTAACTATCGTATTATCTGTGCTCATCTCAGTTAGATTTTGAACGATGTTGGTTTATTGTGGTTTGCATGATCTGTCCTAGATTGTGTTGAAAGCATCGTTAAGCTCCAATCAACACGTAGTTTGCAGGAGTGCGAGTCTTGCCGGATCAATTTGTTAGTGCTCCTACTCTATTGCCGGTGTTTCGGCACCACATTTAGCGATTTTCCACGTCTCAATTCGTCACATTTAGTCTCACAAATTGATCTGTTGTATGATAGTGAATGTGGTTATGGTCTGCTGGTGCCCCATATGGACCCAGAGGATGTAAGAATAGGCCTGATCTATTTCCAGGCCAGATGTACAAGGCAACCAAACGTGGCTTTCATTTTTGTGTTACAGTATCTTACTGCTGAAGGTCGGCTCAGCTGGTCAACGTTTCCCACAATCCGACAACCAGGTTTCAACCTTCCATGACAACAGTGGTCTCTGCTTAACCGTTTTCGGACTGCGCAAGGTCACTGTGGTGTCTGTA
>Ga0066187_1000445_pt1 | contig 14142 bp, 14 predicted proteins | sample WorMetexBAHAMAS1_FD_58706 | JGI IMG/M metagenome (GOLD analysis project Ga0066187, IMG submission 58706) | Marine gutless worms symbiont microbial communities from Max Planck institute for Marine Microbiology, Germany - Inanidrilus exumae... | ecosystem: Host-associated > Annelida > Digestive...
TGCATCAACTACTTTGCCGCAGCAGGATATGACCTCGATTAAATCGAATCTGCTCTAATTGGATGGTCGAGCGAATACCCGGCGGCGCGCACGGTCCGGATGAGGTCGGCGCCGCCACCCGAATTGAGGGCCTTGCGCAGGCGGCGAATATGGACGTCGACGGTCCTGAGCTCGACGTAGATATCGCGGCCCCAGACCCGGTCGAGAAGTTGCTCGCGAGAGAACACACGGCCCGGCCGCTCCAGGAACACGCGGAGCAGGCGAAACTCGGTGGGACCCAGGTGGATCGGGCGGTTGTTGCGGATGACCCGGTGTTCCTCGAGGTTCATGACGATATCCTCGAACTCCAGCATGTCGGCCGACTTTTCCGGGTTGGTGCGGCGCAGGACGGCCTTGATCCGGGCGATCAGTTCGTTGGGCGAGAACGGTTTGACCACGTAGTCGTCGGCACCGGTGTCGAGTCCACGGATGCGGTCCGCTTCCTCGCCCTTGGCGGTCAACATGATCACCGGCATGCCCTTGGTGCTCTCGTTGCGGCGAATCTGGCGGCAGATTTCGATTCCCGAAAGGTTGGGCAGCATCCAATCAAGGATGACGAGATCCGGCGGCTCCTCGGAGATCGTCGGGACGACCTCTTCGCCGTTGCTGACGACCTGGGTTCGGAAACCGGCGTCGTCAAGGTTGTAGGCCAATAGTTCGGTCAGCGATCGATCGTCTTCAACGATCAGAACATAGGGTTTCATTTTCTTCAGGCGTCCTCGGTATACGGTTCGCTCTCCCCGGTGTTTTCGACCACGAGAAAGCTCGAATCGTCGTCCTTGTGGCGTTTCTCCGCCGGCATGTGACCTTCGACGAGGAAGTAGACGTTTTCGGCGACATTCGTTGCGTGATCTCCGATCCGCTCGATGTTCTTGGCGACGAAAAGGAGATGGGTGCACGACGTGATGACCCGCGGATCTTCCATCATGTAGGTGAGGATTTCGCGGAACAGGCTGGTGTGTAGGGCATCGACCTCGGCATCGGCGTCGCGCACGTCCTCGGCCTTGTTGGCGTCGCGATTGACGTAGGCGTCGAGCACGTCCTGGATCATGTGCTGGACCTGACGCCCCATGCGCGCGACCATTTTCGACGGACCCATGGGCGGGGTCTGCGAAAGCGCCACCGTCCGTTTGGCAATGTTCTTGGCGTAATCACCGATCCTCTCAACGATGGCCGCCGTCCGCAGCGCCGTGATGACGACACGCAGGTCGTCAGCCATCGGTTGGCGCAGCGCCAGCATGGCGACGGCCAGATCACCGACCTCGGCCTCCAGCGCGTCGATCCGCTTGTCGCTGGCGATGACCTGCTCGGCCAGGTCCTCGTTGCGTTTGACCATGGCATCGATGGAGTTGGCCAGTTGCAGTTCCGCCAATCCGCCCATCTCGGCGATGATGTTGTCGAGGCGTTTGAGATCGTCGTCGAAAGACTTGACGATATGTTCGTTGGACATCCCGTGATTCTCCAGTGACCTTCGTTCGTGAACGGTCCCGGCCGCCACCTCAGCCGAAACGGCCGGTGATATAATCTTGCGTCCGCTCTTCTTTGGGGTTGGTGAAGACCTGCTCGGTGTCGCCGATCTCGACCAATTCGCCTAAGTGGAAAAACGCAGTGCGTTGTGAAACACGCGCCGCCTGCTGCATGGAGTGGGTGACGATGACGATGGTGAAGTTTTCCCGGAGTTCGTCGATCAGCTCCTCGATCTTCGCGGTGGCGATGGGATCGAGGGCCGAACAGGGCTCATCCATGAGAATAACTTCCGGTTTCACGGCGATGGCCCGGGCGATGCACAGGCGCTGCTGCTGGCCGCCGGAAAGTCCGGTCCCCGGCGTGTCCAAACGGTCCTTCACCTCTTCCCAGAGGCCGGCCCGTTCCAAGCTGTGGGCGACGATGTCGTCCATCTCGGCCTTGGTTTCCGCCAGCCCGTGAATACTCGGTCCGTAGGCGACGTTGTCGAAGATCGACTTGGGAAACGGGTTCGGCTTCTGGAAGACCATGCCGACCCGGGCCCTGAGGTGCACGACATCAACCTTCGGGTCGTGGATGTCGAGGTCGCCGAGCCGGATATCGCCGGCCACCCGGCAGCCGTCGATGGTGTCGTTCATGCGGTTGAGGCAACGGAGATAGGTCGACTTGCCGCAGCCGGACGGTCCGATCAGGGAAGTCACCTGGTTTTCGGGAATATCGAGTTCGACGTCGAAAAGCGCCTGTTTCTCGCCGTAGTAGACACAGACCTCTTTCGAGACGAACTTCGCGGGGGCCTGGGGCGTCGAGACACCGGTCTCCGATGCTTCGGGCATGGCAGCAGCCTTTTCCATGGTCATTATTCTACTATCCTTACCAAGTGCGTTCGAAGCGCTTGCGCAGAACCACGGCAAGTGCGTTCATAAATACGAGGAATGCCAGCAGGACCATAATGGCGCCGGAGGTCTTTTCGACGAAGGCCCGTTCCGGGCTGTCAGCCCAAAGGTAAATCTGCACCGGCAACACGGTCGACGGATCGGTCACGCCGCCCGGAATGTCAACGATAAAGGCGACCATGCCGATCATCAGCAGCGGCGCGGTTTCGCCGAGAGCCTGGGCCATGCCGATGATGGTGCCGGTCAACATGCCCGGCATCGCCAACGGCAGGACATGATGGCTGACCATCTGGACGCGCGACGCGCCCATGCCGAGCGCCGCTTCGCGGATCGACGGCGGCACCGCTTTGAGCGCCGCCCGCCCGGCGATGATCATCGTCGGCAGGGTCATCAGGGTCAGCACCATGCCGCCGACCAGCGGTGCCGATCGGGGCAGGCCGAAGAAGTTGAGGAACACCGCCAATCCGAGAAGACCGAAAACGATCGACGGTACGGCGGCCAAGTTGTTGATATTGACCTCGATGATCTGGGTGAACCGGTTCTTCGGCGCGAACTCCTCGAGATAAACGGCGCTGGCGATGCCGATCGGGAAGGACAAGGCCAGGGTTACCAGCATGGTATAGAACGATCCGACGGCGGCGCCCCATATGCCGGCCAGTTCCGGCTCGCGGGAGTCACCCTCCGTGAACATGGTCGTGTTGAACACGGTCTCGACGATGCCGCGGTCCTTCAACCGTTGGTACCACTCGATCTGTTGGTTACTGACCCGGCGTTCGTTCTCGGGCGTCTCCGCCTTGATGACGCCCTTGTTGAATTGGTCGATGTCGTCGGACAGCGGGAACAGGATGCTGACCCGCTGGCCGATGATCGATGGATCCTCCATCACCTTGTTGCGGATGGAGAAGGTGGCGCCGGGGCTGATCATGTCGAGGACCTTGCGCTTGTCGCGGCGCGAGGTGACCTCGGGGAACATGTCGAGCATGGCCTGGCGGATCAACTTGCGGTAATTGGCGGTCGACAACGTTTGCGGATCCCGCGTGCCTTCCGGGTCGATATCCTGCGGATACAGGGTCACCTCGAGGCGCACCATGGTCTGCATGAAGGACGGCCAGCCCTTGGAAATGATCGTCGTGAACAGAATGACGACGCAGATCAGGGCGAAGGCGATGGCCGCGATCCCGTACATCTGAAAGCGGCGTTCGGCTGCATAGCGCTTGGCCAGTCCGGCGGCGATGACGTCCGTCGAGGCGACTTTCCTGGGATCGGGTCCGTTGATTGTTGTGGCGTCACTCATATTGTTCTCGATACTTGTTGACGACCGTCAACGCGATGACGTTGAGGCCGAGGGTCACGAAGAATAGCATCAGCCCGAGGGCGAAGGCGGCCAGCGTCTTGGCGCTGTCGAACTCCTGGTCGCCGACGAGCAGGGTCACGATCTGCACCGTCACCGTGGTTACCGCCTCGAACGGATTGGCGGTCAGATTGGCCGAGAGTCCGGCTGCCATGACGACGATCATGGTCTCGCCGATGGCCCGGGACGCGGCCAGCAACAGGCTGCCGACGATGCCGGGCAGCGCGGCGGGAATGATCACTTGCCGGATCGTTTCCGAGCGCGTCGCGCCGAGCCCGTAGGAGCCTTCGCGCATGGCCTGCGGTACGGCTTTGATGACATCGTCGGACAACGACGAGACGAACGGGATGATCATGATCCCCATGACGACGCCGGCGGCGAGAGCCGATTCGGAGGATATGACAAAACCGCCGCTGGCCCCCAGATCGCGGAAAAACGGGGCCACGGTCAGGGCCGCGAAGAAGCCGTAGACGACGGTCGGGATGCCGGCCAGGATCTCGAGGATCGGCTTGACCGTGCTGCGCACCTTGGAAGGCGCGTATTCCGACATGTAGATGGCCGACATCAGGCCGACGGGGGCGGCAACGCACATGGCGATGAGCGAGATCAACATGGTGCCGGCGAACAACGGCACCGCGCCGAACAGCCCGGTGCTGCCGACCTGATCCTTGCGCAGCGCCGTTTGCGGGCTCCACTCGAGGCCGAACAGGAAATCGACCGGCGAGACCTTGCCGAAGAACCGGATCGATTCGAACAACAGCGAGAGAACGATACCGATGGTCGTCAGGATGGCGACGGCGGAACAGAGGAACAGAACGATGCGGACGACCCGCTCGACGAGGACCCGCGCGCCCATGTCCTTGTGAATCGACTTCGAGCCCCAGGCGATGCCGGCGATGGCCAGGCACAGGATGACCACGGTCTTCGCCATCAGGCTGACGTTGCTCAAATCCGAATAATGTGCCGCCGCCTCGGTCAGCCAGGGTTGGTCGGAACGGCTGGCGATGTTGCCGGTGGCCAGGTTCTTGATGTCACTGACGACCAGCGACAACGTGTCTTTGTCCTGGTTGCGGATGTCCTCGGGCAGGCCCGACAGGACCAGGGATTGAATGATCCCCGATTCCATGGAAATCCACAGGACCGAAACGACGAGCGCCGGAACGCCACACCATAAGGCGACGAAATAACCGTAATAGTTCGGCCGCGAATGAAGGTTTCTAGCATGGCCCTCGGCCAACGACATGGCCCGGGAGCGGCCCATGTAGAAGCCGCCGACCGTCAGGGCAATGAGCACGAGGTAGAGGTAAGTGAGAGACATCGCAGTTCGAGGGCCTGTTTGATCGGTTGATCAGGTGGTGAAAAGAAAAAAACGAATGTAGTGAAGCAGGCCGGGCGGCGATGGTGCCGCCCGGCTTACCGTCTCGAAATTACATCGAGAGATTATGCTTCAGACCCTTGGCGTCGTCGGCGTATTTCTTACGCTCGGCGTCCGGCATCGGGATCAAGCCCTTGTCGGTCAGGTATCCGTCCGGGCCCCAGGCTTTTTCGCTGGTGAACTCGGCGATGTACTCCTGCATGCCCGGCACCGTGCCGACGTGCGCGTTCTTGACGTAGAAGAACAGCGAACGCGAGACGCCGTATTTGCCGGAGGCGATGTTGTCGAAGGTCGGGCCGTTGCCGTCGACGACGCTGCCCTGGACCTTGTCGGCGTTCTGGTCGAGGAAGCTGAAGCCGAAGACGCCGAAGGCGTTCGGGTTGGCTTCGAGCTTGCGCACGATAAGGACGTCGTTCTCACCGGCTTCGATGAAAGCGCCGTCTTCGCGGATCGAGTGGCAGACCGCTTTATACTTCTTCTTGTCTTTTTTCTTCATGGCGGCGATGTCCGGGAACTTCTTGCAGCCGCCTTCCATGGCCAGCTCGACGAAGGCGTCACGGGTACCGGAGGTCGGCGGCGGGCCGAGGACCTCGATCTTGGTGCCCGGCAGGCTCGAGTCGACGTCGCTCCATTTCTGATACGGGTTGGCCATCAGCTTGCCGTCCGCACCCGGAACGTCCTTGGCCAGGGCCATGAAGATCTGCTTTTTGGTCAGCTTCATGAGCGGCGCCGATTTGGCGTTGGCGATGACGATGCCGTCGTAACCGACTTTGACTTCGGTGATCTTGGTGACGCCGTTTTTGGCGCAACGCTCGATCTCGGACTTCTTGATCGCCCGCGAAGCGTTGGTCATGTCGGGATGCTGGGTACCGATGCCGGCGCAGAAAAGCTTCAGGCCGCCACCCGAACCGGTGCTCTCGACGACCGGCGTTTTGAAGTTGGTGGTCTTGCCGAACTGCTCGGCGACAACCGTGGAAAACGGATAGACGGTAGACGATCCGACGATCCGGATCTGGTCACGCGCATCGGCAGCACCGGCGGTCGCCACGACGACAGCGGCGGTAGCAGCAAATGCAAAGGATTTGCGAAGCATGAACTTCTCCTAGTGTCCTGGGTTCTTAAAAACGAGGAGCGGCCCGAATTCGCATTCCGACACGGTGCTCCATTCTAACAGGCGCACCGTATTGGCCGTCGGCTTCCGATTTGTGTCGGATTTGTGAAGCTTTTATTACGTCCGAACTATTTGATTTTAAACGATTTTTTTAGACTTTGGGCAAAAAAACCGAGAACCGGCTGCCCTTTCCAATTTCGCTCTCGATTCGCAGCCGCCCACGATGGCGGTTGACGATATGTTTGACGATGGCGAGGCCCAATCCGGTGCTGACAGGCCCGGCTTGGGATCCCGCCGACCGGGCTTGATCTACACGATAAAACCGTTCCGTCAACCGCGGAATATGTTCGCGTGGGATTCCCTCTCCGTGATCGATGACATGGACCGCGACCCCCGGTTTTCCGGAACCCGGGATGCGCTCGACCGTCTCCGCCGTGACCTCGACCGCGGTGCCGGGGCGACCATAGTTGATGGCGTTTTCGATAAGGTTCCGAAAGACCTGGGTGACCTGATCGCCGTCGCCGATGACGTTCAGCACTTCGTCGGCGCCAGTCACATCGATGGCCATGTCGCGGGCGTTGGCCCGGGCGGCTAAAAGTTCGCGGACACCGGTCAGGGCAGTCGACACATCGACGTCCTGGCGAGGACGCACGTGCTCGTCAATTTCGACCCGGGACAACGACATCAGGTCGTCGATGAGCCGGTTCATGCGTTCGGCCTCGTTCTGCATGATGCGGAGGAAGCATTCCCGTTTGTCGGCGCTGTCGCCGGCGGAGCCGCGCAGGGTCTCGACGAAGCCGAGGATCGAACTCAAGGGCGAGCGCAGTTCATGCGATGCATTGGCCACGAAGTCGGCGCGCATTTGATCGGAGCGGATGGACCCCGTCTTATCATGGAGAGAAACCAGGGCGCGGACGACGGAGCCGTCTTCAAGCTCGACGCCGCGGCCCAGGGGAACGGCATGGAGATCGAAAACCATGGTCACCGAACCGCGGATGGAAAACTCCTCGGTCTCACGCTCGCCTTCGGTCAAGGCGGCGTCGACCGCGGTCAATACCTGGGGATGGCGGATCGTCATGGCGAGGTCGGTGTTCGATCTGACGTCTCCGAAGACCTCTGTCGCCGCCCGGTTCGCGAAGACCACGTGCCTATTCTCCGATATAAGAAAAATCGGGTCCGGCAGGTTCTGGAAAATCGTCTCGAGGGGCTGCGTCATCGACGTACGGTCATGCTCGTTGCTGGTGTTCCGTCCTATTTTTTTCGGTATCCGCCTTCAGGCGGCTTGGCAGGACGCCACCACCCGGTCGCGACCGTTTCGTTTGGCAAGATAGAGGGCTTGGTCGGCGCGGGCCACAAAATCGTCGATAGACTCATTTGAATTAAATGTTGCAGCCCCGGCGGAGACGGTGATCTTGCCCAGGTCGTCACCATTCACCCGGTTGACGACGCGTTTGGCGCAAATCCTCTCGCGAATGGTGTTGGCAAGGCTTTCCGCGCCGTTGAGGCCGGTGTCCGGCAGAATGATCGCAAACTCCTCGCCGCCGTACCGGGCCGGCGTGTCCTGGCCCTTGACCGTATCCGACAACACGGTAGCCAGCAGTTTGAGGACTTGGTCACCCATCTGGTGGCCATGGGTGTCGTTGAATTTCTTGAAATGGTCTATGTCGATCATGATCAGGCTCAACGGCGCCCCCACGTTCACGGCCTCTTGCGACGAAACGGTAAGGACCTTGTCGAATTGCCGGCGGTTGGCGATCCCGGTCAGGGCGTCGGTCATCGCTTCCCGGCGCAGATGTTCGAGGTCCTCCTGCAATCGCGATATCTCGGTCGTCGAATGGGTGAGGCGCGACTCGAGGGTGCGGTTCTTGTCGGAAATCAGGGTCGTCGCCTGAAGGATCGTGTCGATGGCCGGCTTGAACACGCCTTTGTCGTCTTGCCGGAGGACCTGGGCGAAGACGTCGAGGCTTTCACTATAGGCCCCCGTTTCATCGGAGACCTCGTGGACTTGATCGAGAACATCGCGGATTTCGCCGAGCAAGGCTTCCGTTGCCCGCTCGACGGCCGGATCGGCGTGAGCGCCATCGAAGAAGGTCGAATAGATGTCGGCGCACTGTTCGGCGCTGAGCGAACCACCCCTTTCCGCAAGGGCATCCATGCTGCGGTTGAGATCGGGTTCGACGCCGGCCAGATAGGCGTACCATACCGTGAAGTTTGCCGGGGTCGGCGGAATGTTCCGCTCCTTCATGGCCGTGAGCGCCGCTTCGGCATTCCTGACCGCGTCTTTTTCGGTTCCGGTGAACACGCTACCCCCTAGCCGGACAGACCTGGTTCATTTCCGGCACCCGACATTCGCCTGCTAGGATAGTCATGGAGGCTGTGAGTCCAATAGGGAAGATTTCTCAAACTTTGGAGGGAATACCGATCGACCGGCCCAACTGCGGCGGCGCGTCGGCGACGCCGTGTTTCTCGGACAAGGTCTTCATCATCTCTTGCGCCTGTGCCGGAAAGGGCGATGAGCGTCGCGTCTCCAGATCGACGTGCAGGATCATGAACTCGCCGGTGGCGACGACTTCGTCGGAACCGTCCTGATACATGGTGTGGAAGACATGCAGGCGTTTCACGTCGCTGTCGATGATCCGGGTCGTCACTTGGAGCCGGTCGTCCAGTACGACTTCCTGCAGGTAGGTCACGTGGGTCTCGACCACGAACACCGATCCGCCCGTGTCGTTGCGATAGCGTTCGCCGATGTCGAGGTGGTCGAGCAGCGCGTCGGTGGCGTGATCGAAGACCAGGACATAATAGGCGACGTTCATGTGTCCGTTGTAGTCGACCCAGTCGGCGATCACCGGCTCCTCATGGAGCGACAGTAGACGCTGTGGGTTCGGCGCATTATCGGATGGCATATTTCCTTTCCAGTCCCGCAGGCTTCCCGCAATATTCGGATGGGAGAATACCGTGCTCAGGATTCATCGACTAGAGCGATCAGGTGACGGCGGTGATGGGGTGCTGCTGCGCGCCCTCGACCTCGATCTCGCCGATGGCCAATGTGCTTGGATATCGGGTGCGTCCGGATCGGGAAAGACCGTGTTCCTGCGTGCCGTTGCCGATCTCGACCCGAATGACGGAGACCTGACCCTCGACGGACGCGGGCGCAATCACTTTTCCGCTCCCGAATGGCGCCGCCAGGTCACCTATGTATCCGCCGAGCCGGTATGGTGGGCCGAGCAGGTCGGGGCCCACTTTTCCGACCACGTCCGTGCCGCCGAACTGATGGTCGAAATCGGCCTGGCTGCCGACATCTTGGATGCTGAAATAACGCGCCTGTCGACGGGCGAACGGCAGCGCCTAGCCCTGGTTCGGGCGCTGGTCCAGGGGCCGCGCGTGATCCTGCTCGACGAGCCGACGTCGGCGCTCGACGAAAAGGCCGTCGGTGCGGTCGAGGCGCTCCTGAAAAAATACCGGGCCGACGGCCTATCGGTCATTCTCGTCACCCACGATCCCGAGCAGGGGAAACGGCTTGGCGACGGGTGCTACGCCATGCGGCGCGGCATACTCGAAAAGTCGGTGGCGACGGCCGACGCGGCGCAACAGATGGGCGCGGGGAGGGGTGCGCCTTGGATTTCATAGAACTCGCCTACACGGACGTCCTCCTGGCGGCGACCTTGATCGCCGTCAACGCCGGATTGTCCGTTTCCCTGCGTCTCGGTCTCGAGCGCCGGTTGCTGATCGCGGCAACGCGCATGGTCGTGCAACTTGGCTTGATCGGATTGGTGTTGAAGGCCCTGTTTTCGTTGCAGTCGCCGCTGCTCACCGGCCTCGCGGTCATGATCATGGTCGGCTTCGCCGGATACGAGGCGATAGCGCGCCAGGAACGCCGGCTCGCCGGCTGGTGGTCCTACGGCCTCGGGACCGGGTCTATGCTGGCGGCCGGGGCCGTGGTCACCGTCTTCGCGCTGACAACGCAAATTGCTCCGGACCCCTGGTATCATGCTCGCTACGCCATTCCGATCATGGGCATGATCCTGGGCAACACCATGAACGGCGTCAGCATCGGACTGGATCGCATGGTCGCCGGCGCCGTCCGCGAACGCCAGGTGATCGAAACCCATTTGGCCCTCGGAAAGGATTCATCGGAAGCCTTGCGGCCGCTGATCCGTGAATCGCTGCGGGCCGGCCTGATTCCGACGATCAACGGGATGTCGGCCGCCGGTGTCGTGTCGCTGCCCGGCATGATGACCGGGCAGATTCTCGCCGGCATCGAACCGGTCGAGGCGGTCAAGTATCAGATATTGATCATGTTCCTGATCGCCGGCGGAACCGGCCTCGGCCTTTACACGGCGGTATTCCTCACCGCGCGCCGGCTCACCGATTCACGCCACCGCTTGCGTCTTGACCGTTTGGCGGCAACGCCATGACGGAAGGATGGGACCCGATAACGGGCCGTGTTCGAAAGAACGCTTTGTATGGCGGCGGTGGAGGTGTAAAAGCGGTCCGCGAAACCGAACAACCGCGCCCATGCCGCCGCTCTGCCGACGGCGCCGGGCCCGAGCGCCGATGAAAGCAGCCAAAGACTCCACCACCGCCAACACACCGTCCGTCGATCTTTCCGTCGTCGTCCCGGTTAAGAACGAAACAGAGAACCTGGCCCCCCTGATCGGCGAAATCACCGCCGCGCTCCGGGACCGGGAACGCTACGAAATCGTCTACGTCGACGACGGCAGCGACGACGCCACCCTTGACCGACTGGTTGCGCTCAGCGCCGAATATCCGGAATTGCGTGTTCTTCGCCACGATGTCTGCTGCGGCCAAAGTGCTGCGATCGCGACCGGTGTCAGGGCGGCAAACGGCGCGGTCATCGCCACGCTCGACGGCGACGGGCAGAACGACCCGGCCGACATCCCGGACCTTCTGGCGAAATTCCGACAGTCCGGCGATGCCGAGCGCACCATGGTCGCCGGCCATCGGGCGAAACGGCGCGACAACGCCGTCAGGCGGTTTTCGTCGCGCCTGGCCAACGGTATCCGTGCCGGATTGCTCGACGACGACACGCCGGATACGGGTTGCGGCCTCAAGGTTTTTCCCCGGCAGGCCTTTCTCGACATGCCCCGGTTCGACCATATGCACCGGTTCCTGCCGGCCTTGATGATCCGGCTCGGCGGCCGGGTCCTGACGGTGCCGGTCAACCACCGGCCGCGCGAGCGCGGCACCTCCAAATACGGGGTCTGGAACCGGCTTTGGGTCGGAATCGTCGATCTTATGGGCGTCATCTGGCTGAAGCGTCGCGGCTCTCTGCCGGTCGTCTCGGAGGCGGGTCCCGGCGCGCGGAGGGATGCGGCAACCGGCTCGGCAACCGATGATGCGTCCGATCCGGCGACCGATGACACGCCCAAAACGGCGACGGATACCGAGGTGGCCGGTTGATGAGCTTCAAGGCTCTGGTCAAGGGACTGATCCTGATCGGGTCACTGGTCCTGATCGGATTTGTCGTCAAGTCCACGGACGTCGGTTCGCTTTTCGACAAGGCCTGGATCGACGCCGACATCAAAGGCAAGGGAATCGCCGGCGAGTTCCTTTTCTATGCCGCGGCGGCGCTGTTCACGGCTGTCGGCCTGCCCCGGCACGTGATCTCCTTCCTGTCCGGCTACGCCTTCGGGTTCGTCGCCGGAACGGCGCTGGCCCTGGCGGCGACGCTGACGGGCTGCGTCATTGCCTTCACCTATTCGCGTTTTCTCGGGCGCTCCCTGGTGTCGCGACATTTCCCGGGCAAGGTCCGGGCCATTGACGATTTTCTGCATGACAATCCGCTGCAGATGACCCTGCTCGTCCGTTTCCTGCCGGTCGGCAGCAACCTGGCGACCAATCTGGCGGCCGGCGTATCGAGCGTGCCGGCGGTGCCCTTCTTCGCCGGTTCCGGTGTCGGCTACATTCCGCAGACATTGATCTTCGCCCTGGTCGGCAGCGGCGTCGCCGTCGATCCCGTGTTCCGCATCGGCGTCGGCGGTGTTCTCTTCGTCGTCTCCAGCCTGCTGGGCGTTCACCTCTACCGGCAGTACCGCCATGGCAAACATCTGGATGCCGAGGTCGAAGAGCAGATCGGCGGCGGGGATTGAGCGTGGGGGACCGGTTGCCGCATTGGGTTCCGTGGACCGTTTTGGCCGTCGTCGTCGTTGCCGTCGCGCTCGTCACGCGCCCGCTGCTGCCGGTCGACGAGACACGCTATCTCGCCGTCGCCTGGGAGATGTGGGTGCGCGGCGATTTCCTGGTGCCGCATCTCAACGGGGCGACCTACTCCCATAAACCGCCGTTGCTGTTCTGGTTGATGAACGCCGGCTGGTGGGTGTTCGGGGTCAACGAATGGACGCCGCGGCTGGTGGCGCCGCTGTTCGCCCTGGGAAGCCTGTTCCTGACGGCCCGTCTGGCGCGGCAATTGTGGCCGGACGACGATCGGGCCGCCGCCTTCGCGCCGTGGCTCTTGTTCGGCTGTGGGTTCTGGACGCTGTTCACGACGCTCACCATGTTCGACATGATGCTGGCCTTTTTCGCGGCGGCCGGGATCTCCGGCGTTCTCACGGCCTGGCGGGGCGAGCGGTTCAAGGGTTTTGCTATCCTCGCGCTGGCCGTCGGTTTCGGCGTCCTGGCCAAGGGACCGGCCATTCTCCTCCATGTTCTGCCGGTGGCCTTGAGCGCCCCGTGGTGGGCGCGGCAAAATCCCGCAGATGGGGGAATTTCCCCCGGTAACTGGCGCGGCTGGTACGCGGGCGTTCTGGGCGCCGTTGTTGCCGGTGCGGTGATCGCGCTGGCCTGGGCCGTCCCCGCCGGCATCGCCGGCGGCGAGGCCTACCGAGACGCCATCTTCTGGGGACAATCGGCCGGGCGCATGGTCGAGTCCTTTGCCCACCGGCGGGCTTGGTGGTGGTATCTCGCCGTCTTCCCCGGATTGATCCTGCCGTGGATCCTATGGCCCGGTTTATGGCGCGCCGCCGGTCAGGGTATCCGGCAGGCCGGCCAGGAGTTCGGCCAGCGCCTTTGCACCGTCTGGTTCGCCTTCGCCTTTGCCGTCTTCTCGATGATCAGCGGCAAGCAGCTTCACTACCTGCTACCCGAGTTTCCAGCCGTTGCCCTGTTGATGGCCCGCTGGCTTTCCAGCGGCTTGTCGAACGGACGGTTACCGGAGCGCCCGACGCTGGCGGACCGCTTGGCTCTCGGGGGCCTTGGTATCGTGCTCGGCACGCTCATGATCGCGACCGAAGTCGTGCCCCTGCCCTGGGAACTGCCGCCGTGGTTCCCGCTGCTGGAGGGATGGTGGGGAGGCGTGCCCCTGGCGGTGGGGATCTGGGTTCTCCTGCGCGGGTGGCCGGATATCGAGCGCGCCCCGAGGGCCGTGGCTCTCCTTCCGGTAGTCACGGTCGTCGCCGTGCATCTGGCGGCGGCGCCGGTTGTCGGTTCCGTGTACAACCTTGAGCCCATCGCCCGTCACCTGAAGGAGATGGAGCGAGACGGCATCCCCTTGGCGAACTTCGGAAAATACCACGGCCAGTATCACTTCCTCGGCCGCCTCGAGAAGCCGATCGCCGTCATGGGGGTACGCGAAGGCGATGAGGGGCGGTTTCTCACAGCCCATCCGGACGGCCGCGTGGTCGCTTATTACGAGAACCTTCCGGTGCAGGCCGAGCCGATCGCCTCCTACATATTCCGTCGGCGAACGGTGGCCATTTGGGAGGCGCAAACCTTGATCGACCATCCGGGGATCGGCGAACGTCGCTGAGCGCCTCCATCCGGGAAACGCGTCGCCGATCCCGCGGCCAGGTGTTCCCGGCCCTGGAATTCTCGACTGGTAAATTTCCGGAACGCTCTCTAGAGCGCATTTGAGGAACGTTGAATCAAAATTAACGGTTTTCTGATTCCCTGA
>Ga0066187_1000446_pt1 | contig 14103 bp, 9 predicted proteins | sample WorMetexBAHAMAS1_FD_58706 | JGI IMG/M metagenome (GOLD analysis project Ga0066187, IMG submission 58706) | Marine gutless worms symbiont microbial communities from Max Planck institute for Marine Microbiology, Germany - Inanidrilus exumae... | ecosystem: Host-associated > Annelida > Digestive...
ATCAGGGATTGAAGTACATCATGGCGCCGCCGGCGCGCAAGCATCCGGATAGGGCGGCGCTTTGGCGCGGGCTGGCCAAAGGAAGCATCGATGTCGTGGCCACCGACCATTGCTCCTTTAGCTTTGCCGACAAGCTGGCCCGGGGAGGGGATGATTTCACCCGCTGCCCCGGCGGAATACCCGGTGTGGAAACCCGGATTCCCCTCATGTTCTGCGAGGGCGTGCTGAAAGACCGCATTTCCATCAACCGTTTCGTGGAAGTGGTGTCCACGGCCCCGGCCCGGCTCATGGGGCTTTTCCCGCGCAAGGGGAGCCTGTCCCCGGGGGCGGATGCCGACGTGGTGGTCTTCGATCCCGGAGTGGAAAAAACCATCACGTCAAAAAATCTTCGTCAAAATGCCGATTACTCACCTTACGAGGGACGACGTGTCCGCGGATGGCCGGTGGTGACCATCGTGAGGGGACGGATTGTGGTTCGGCATGGGCGGCTTCTGGCCGATAAAGGGTGGGGAGAGTACATTCCCCGTGGGCCGGCGCTAATGTAAGGTCTTCTAAGGTGCTCAGACAGCGCAGATCGCCACCCAATCATCCATATCGCTAATGTCGGGCCAAAAACCGAAATTTTAGCCCTTTTTATTCTGTAAATTTTAAGCTTATTATCTAAGCTGGCTGCGCCGGATTAGGAGGCTGAAAATGGCGAGCGACAAGTTTTGGGGTTGTGACATCGAATTCCTGCTCAAATGGATCCTGGCAGAGGAAAAAAAGGGACAGATTTTCGGGATTCCCAAAGAACTCTTTTTCGCACCGGGTGAGGCAGACCCTTTCCGGATGCACCGGTACGGGAAGCTTTTGGAAACCCCACTGGGTGTGGCGGCCGGACCTCACACCCAGCTTTCCCAGAACATCATCGCCGCCTGGTTGACCGGTGCCCGTTATATGGAGTTGAAAACGGTTCAGGTGCTGGATGAGCTGGAGGTGACCAAGCCGTGCATCGACATGACCGACGAGGGGTACAACTGCGAATGGTCCCAGGAGCTGAAGCTTTCGCAATCCTTCGATGAATACCTCAACGCCTGGATTGTGCTGCACATTTTAAAAGATAAATTCGGTTGGGGTGTTGCCGGGGAGGCCGGCTTCATTTTCAATATGAGCGTCGGGTACAACCTGGAAGGTATCCTGAGCCCCACAGTCCAGGGGTTTCTGGACAAAATGGCGGATTGCGCCCAGGAGAAGGCGGAAAAGATCGACCGCCTCGCCAGATTTTATCCCCGTGCCGGGGCATTGGACATTCCGGACTGCATCTCCGACAATATCACCATCTCCACGATGCATGGGTGCCCTCCGGATGAAGTGGAAAAAATCGGCCACTACTTTGTCACGGAACGCAGTCTGAACACGACGATCAAGCTCAATCCCACTTTGCTCGGCCCCGACCGGTTGCGCGACATCCTAAACCGTCAGCAGGGTTTTGAAACCGTGGTACCGGACCTGGCCTTTGAGCATGACCTGAAGTATACCGACGGCCTGACCCTGATTCGGTCGCTCCTGACGGCTGCCGAAAAGAGCGGGGTGGAATTTAACATCAAACTGACCAACACCCTTGAAACCCGCAATCGTGACCAGAATCTGCCCGAATCGGAGCAGATGGTTTATATGAGCGGCCGGGCCTTGCACCCCATCAGTATCAACCTGGCTGCAAGGCTACAGACCGAGTTTGACGGCGCGCTTGATATCTCCTTTTCCGCGGGGACCGACCGATTTAATTTCGCCGATGTACTGGCCTGCAATCTCAAGCCGGTAACGGTTTGCTCCGATGTGCTGAAACCCGGGGGTTACGGGCGCCTGTCCCAATACCTGGAAGCGGCCGAGCAGGCCATTAAAAAGGCCGGGGCTGCATCCCTGGAAGAATTTATCATGGCCCGCCACATGAAGGCCGACAGTCCGGCAAGCGCCGGAATGTGCAATCTTAAGGCCTATGCAGGGTCGGTGCTGAAAAAGAAGATCTACCATAAACGGCACTTTCCCTATGACAACATCAAGACATCGCGGAAGCTCACGACGTTCGACTGCATACAGGCCCCCTGCATGGCCACCTGTCCGGTCAGCCAGGATATTCCCGGCTACATGTACCATACGGCCCGTGGGGAGTATGATGAGGCATTCCGTGTGATTCTTAAGAGCAATCCTTTCCCCAATATTCAGGGGATGGTATGCGATCATCTCTGCCAGGAGAAGTGTACGCGGCTGAATTATGATACCCCCCTTTTGATTCGGGAGATCAAGCGCTTCATCGCCCGGAAAGTTGCAGGACCCATCGGACTCAGACCGGCTTCTGCCAATGGCATCAAGGTGGCCATTATCGGTGCGGGCCCGTCAGGGTTGGCCTGCGCCCATTTTCTGGCGCTGTCCGGGTTTGAAGTTCATATCTACGAGAAGAAAGCCTTTGCCGGAGGGTGGGCATCGGACGCCATCCCGGAGTTCCGTCTGGATGAGAAAAGCATTAAAAAGGATATCGACGCGATTTTGTCCCTTGGCGTCAAGATCCATTATGGTGCCGGGATCGATACCGGAAAATTTGAGGCCCTGCGCAATTCCCATGATTATGTCTACATCGCCGTGGGTGCACAGGAGGGCATCTCCCTGGGTGTTCCCGGCGAGGATGCCCAGGGCGTCCTGGACCAGTTGGTGTTTTTAAGCGCCGTCCGCCGGGGCCAACGGCCCGAACTGGGAAAAAAAGTGGCGATCATCGGTGGCGGCAACTCGGCCATGGATGCGGCGCGTACCGCCAAACGACTGGTGGGTGCCGACGGAGAGGTGAGTGTACTCTACCGCCGTACCCGGCGGGAGATGCCGGCCGCACCCGAAGAGATCCAGGCCCTTTTGGACGAAGGCATCCAACTGGTGGAACTCACCGCACCCGAGTGCATGCTTGTCGAAAGCGGGCGTGTGAAATCCAATTTGTGTTTTCGCATGGAACTGGGAGAACCCGATGCCAGCGGTCGCCCGAGGCCCATTAAAATAGAGGGCTCCGAGTTCGAACTGGATGTTGATAGTGTTATTTCGGCCATTGGTCAGCGGGTCAACATCGATTTCTTTCCCGGAAAAGAACTTACAACAGATCCCGTTACCCATGAAACCCAGCTCGAAAACGTATATGCAGGTGGTGATGCCGTCCGCGGCGCCTCGACACTTATCCGAGCCATTGGGGACGGTAAAAAAGCTGCCGAATCAATCCGGATGCGGGCTTTGGGAGATTCCCGGATGCAGGCGAAAAGGGGCGGTAAAAGGATCGATTTCGGGGAACTGATGACAAGAAAGGCCCGTCGGCAAATCGGTATCGAGCTGCCGGAAACCGCTTTTGATCAAAGGGCAGGGTTCGACCTTGTGATCCAGACCCTCGATGATGATGCGGCGAAGAAGGAAGCCGCGCGTTGTCTTTTCTGTGACGAGCTGTGCAACGTCTGCGTGACGGTTTGTCCAAACCGTGCGAATATCGCCTTTCAGATGGAGCCGACGGTCTTTACGGTTCAGGAGGCCAAACAGGACGGCGATCGCATTGAGATCGTGGATCTTAAAACCGTTCGTATTGCACAAAGACCCCAGGTTTTAAACGTGGGTGATTATTGTAATGAATGCGGCAATTGCACCACCTTTTGCCCGACAAGCGGAGCGCCCTACCGGGACAAGGCCAAATTCCACCTGACCCGGGAGAGTTTTGATACAGCCCGGACTGGCTACCGATTTACAGAAGACGGCCGACTGGAATTCAAGCATAAGGGCCGGCATGCGGTCCTTATGATCGATGGTGACGGATACACGTATGAAAACAGACACATCAAAGTGGATTTAGACCGGGACTATTCGGCACGAAATGTGGTTTTTAAAAAGGGTGCGCCTCAATCCGTCAGCCTGCGCGAGGCCGCCCGAATGACGATTTTGTTCACGGCCGTTCGAAAAATGACGCCGTTTGATCTTGGTGATGGAAGATAAATTAGGTCGTGCAGACCATTTCTGTTCTATACGCCTTGATAACGCGTGCAGACGCGCTTAAAGGTTTATTACTTTGAAATTATTTAATATTTTGATGATGTGAGGAAAAGAGAACCCGGGGAAAACAAGAGCTGAAGAAAGGGCGCTACCGATGAATGAAGAAAACCAAGGCAACAGTCACGCAGGGGAAAGGGACAGTTTCGACCTCATCTACGGGTTGGAAGACAATCCATCCGTTAAGGACGGTATGATCGCCGCATTGCAACACCTTTTGGCCATCATTGTCGGCATCATCACACCGACCCTTATTATTGGGGGTGTTCTGGGTTTGGGTAGCGAGGTTCCTTATTTGATCAGTATGGCCCTGATTGTTTCAGGGGTGGCCACATTTATTCAGGTCAAGCGAATCGGACCGGTGGGTTCCGGGATATTAAGCATTCAGGGGACCAGTTTTGCCTTTCTCGGTGCAATCTTAACAGCCGGTTTTATGGTGAAAAAGCAGGGTGGCGGGCCGGATGAGATCCTGTCGACGATTTTTGGCATCTGTTTTTTTGGTGCATTTATCGAGATGATCCTCAGTCGTTTTCTCCACCGTCTGAAAAAGATTATCACCCCCGTCGTGACCGGGACGGTTGTCACCCTCATCGGCCTCAGCCTCGTGAAAGTGGGTATCACCGATATGGCCGGCGGTAAATGGCTCCTCGACAACAAACCGGAGCTGTTCGGAAGCGCTCAGAACCTTTCTCTGGCATTTCTGGTTCTGATTACGGTGATTGTTATGAACAGTTCCAGGAATAAGTATCTGAGGATGGGTTCCATCGTCATTGGGTTGGCGGTGGGATATACCGTCGCCGCCTTCATGGGTCTTGTCAATTACTCCGCCTTAAAGGGCCTTCCCCTCATCAGTGTCCCCATTCCCTTTAAGTACGGCTTCGGTTTCAACTTTGCCGCGTTTATTCCGGTGGCGTTTATCTATCTCATCACAACCATCGAGTCGACGGGGGACCTGACAGCCACATCGATGGTATCCGGCCAGCCCATCGAAGGCGATCTGTACATCGAAAGAGTCAAGGGAGGTGTCCTGGGAGACGGTGTGAATTCAGCCATTGCCGCTGTATTCAATACCTTCCCCAATACCACCTTCAGTCAAAATAATGGTGTGATCCAGCTTACCGGCATTGCCAGCCGTTATGTCGGCATGTACCTTGCCGGGTTCCTTGTTCTGCTTGGCCTGTTTCCGATTATCGGGGCCTTCTTCCGTTCCTTGCCGAATCCGGTATTGGGAGGCGCCACCATTGTCATGTTTGGCGCGGTGGGCGCTGCAGGTATCCGAATCATTGCAGCCAGTAAAATAGATAGACGCGACATGATAATCATGGCGGTTGCATTTGGCATGGGGTTCGGTGTGGCCTATGTTCCGGAGTTTCTCGGCAAAGCGCCCAAGGCGATTCAGCAAATTTTCGGATCCGCCATTACCACCGGCGGACTCACCGCCCTGGTTCTGAATACGGTTCTACCAGGATCGAAAGGCAAATAAAAAGATGGCGAGCCTGCTGCTGAAAAATTGTTTTTATATCTTTCCGGGAGCGGATGAATCGCCTCGTTTCGGGGGGGATATTTTCATTAGGGACCACCGGATCGAGGGTGTGGCAACAAGAATCGACGAACCGGCGGACGGGGTTTTGGATTGCTCCCATTGTGTGGTGGTGCCGGGGTTTGTCAATACCCACCATCATTTCTACCAGACCCTGACCCGAAACCTGCCGGCGGTGCAGAACGCCGAGCTGTTCGACTGGCTGGTCTATCTTTACGAAATATGGAAGCATCTCGATGAGGAGGCGGTGGCTTGTGGATCCCTGCTGGCGATGGGGGAGCTGCTCAAAACCGGCTGCACCGCCACCACCGACCACCACTACGTGTATCCAAAAGGGGTGACGGCGGACCTTATGGGCACTCAGTTTGCCGCGGCCGATCTTCTGGGAATGCGGTTTGCCCCCTGCCGAGGGTCCATGTCCCTTAGCAAAAAAGACGGCGGCCTCCCCCCGGATTCGGTTGTGCAGACCGAAAAAGAGATCCTTTCAGACTCCCGGAGGGTCATCGAAGCGTATCATGACCCCGCGCCATTTTCTATGCACCGGGTGTTGCTGGCCCCCTGCAGTCCCTTTTCAGTGACCGAAGAACTGTTGAGACAGACCGTTGAACTGGCGCGGCACTATGATGTCCGGCTGCACACCCACCTTGCGGAAACCCATGATGAAAATGCGTTCTGCCAAAAGGTATACGGCCGCCGGCCCCTGGCCGTGATGGAGGATTGCGGTTTTCTGGGGCCCGATGTCTCTTTTGCCCACGGCATCCACTTCAATGACGATGAATTGCGGCGGCTTTCCGAAACCGGAACTCACATCGCCCATTGTCCCACCTCCAATATGCGCCTGGGTTCGGGTATTTGCCGGGCCCGTGAAATGCTGGCCGCTGGCATCAATGTGGGGTTGGCCGTGGATGGGTCCGCCTCCAACGACGCCTCCGACATGCTGGGGGAGATCCGCAGCGCCCTTTTGCTGCAGCGGGTGCGATACGGCGCGCGTGCCCTCGATGCGGAGACATCCATTAAACTGGCCACAGAAAACGGTGCCCGTCTTCTGGGGTTTGAGCGTATCGGCCGCATTCGTCCGGGCTGGGCAGCGGACCTGGCGCTTTTCGATATCAACAAGCTGGAGTATTGCGGTGCACTGTCCGACCCCCTTGCAGCCATCCTGTTTTCAGGTTACAACCATGGGGCTTGTCATACCATCGTCAACGGCCGGATCGTTGTGGAGAATGGGCGTCTCACCGGTCTGGATGAGGCGGACCTGGTGGAAAGAGCCGGCAGGGTGACCGAGAAATTGTACCGAAAGGCGAACATCTAAAAGGAGAAGTTCATGGCGATTGGACAACCGGTGCGTCGTACGGACGCCGTGGCCAAAGTTACCGGCCGGGCCCGATTTACCGACGACTATTTCATGCCAGGCATGTTGAAGGCCGGATATCTTCGCAGCACCATCGCCCATGGCCGGGTGAAGCAGATCGACACAACGAATGCCCGGGAACTTGCGGGTGTCATCGCCGTGTTTACATTTGCGGATGTTCCTCGGATCAGATTTGCCACGGCAGGACACCCCTATGCACTGGATCCGGCGGCCGGAGATATCGCCGATCGCCTGCTTCTCACCGATACGGTGCGTTACTGTGGCGATGAAATCGCCGTCGTGGTGGCGGAGGATGACATTACCCTGGCCCGGGCATTAAAACGCATCGAAGTGACCTATGCGCCCTATCCTCCCCTGCTGACACCGAAGGCGGCCCTGGACCCCCGGGGCCGGGAGATCCACAAGGGTAGCGGCAATATCATCGGGGAGTCGTCTTATTCGGTCAACGGCGACATGGAACAGGCTCTCGAAAAATCCCCCGTTGCCATTCGGGCGGAATATGAGACCCAGATCGTTCAGCACTGCCACATGGAAAACCACACCGCTTTTGCCTACATGGACGATCTGGAGCATGTCGTGGTGGTCTCTTCCACCCAGATCCCCCATATCGCAAGGCGGATCGTGGCCCAGTCCCTTTCCATCCCATGGGGCCGGGTTCGGGTGATCAAACCCCATATCGGCGGCGGTTTCGGCAACAAACAGGATGTGGTGCTCGAACCCATGGTGGCCTTTTTGACGATGCGGCTCGGGGGACGACCGGTGAAGATCGAGCTGTCGCGCGAAGAGGGGATGATCGGCACCCGGGTGCGGCACCCCTTTCAGTTGAAGGTCCGAAGCGGAGCCCAGGAAGACGGCATCCTTTTGGCCCTCGATGTGGATGCTGTTTCGAACAATGGGGCCTATGCCTCCCACGGACATTCCGTGGCCGCAGCCGGCGGGGCCAAAGCCCGCGCCCTCTATCCCAGGGCTGCCGTGCGCTATCACGCCAGGACGGTCTACACAAACCTTCCGGCCGCCGGTGCCATGCGGGCTTACGGTGCCCCTCAGGTCCTGTTTGCCATCGAATGTGCCATGGAGGAGATGGCGCGGAAAACCGGCATGGATTCGGTGGATTTTCGCCTTAAAAATGTGGTTCGAAAGGGCGACAAGGATCCGCTGTCCGGAAAAGCGTACGCCAGCGTGGGGATGGCCGAATGCCTTGAAAAGGGCAAGGCGTTGATCCGGTGGGATCAGAAAAGGGACCGGTTGGGATCGGAACAGACGGGGTCCATTCGCCGGGGATTGGGAGTCGCGTGCTTTTCCTACGCTTCCGGCACCTATCCGGTGTGCACCGAGATCGCCGGGGCACGCCTCATCCTCAATCAGGACGGATCGGTGCATGTACAGGTGGGCGCTACGGAGATCGGACAGGGCTCGGATACGGTCATCGCTCAGATGGCGTCCGAAACCCTGGGCATCCCCTATGAGAGGATTCACATGGTATCGGTCCAGGATACCGATGTTGCCCCATTCGATACCGGTGCCTACGCCTCCCGCCAGGCATACGTGGCCGGTAACGCGGTGTTCCGGGCCGCAGGCTCGCTCAAAAAGAAGATCCTGGATTACGCCAAGGACATGGCCGGTGTCGGGGAACAATCCCTGGACATCGTCAACGGCCATGTGGTGGTGGCCGGACAACCCCACCGGACCGTTTTAAGCGTGATGGATATCGCCCTGGACGCGTATTATCACAAGGACCGCGGAGGGCAGCTCACCGCCGAGGTTTCCCACAAAACCCGGACCAACGCTGCTGTATTCGGGTGCACCTTCGTGGATCTCGAGGTCGATGTCCCGCTTTGCCAGGTGCGCATTCGCGAGCTTTACAACGTCCATGACTCGGGAGTGGTGCTCAATCCGGTTTTGGCCAAAGGCCAGGTCCAGGGCGGTGCGGCCATGGGAATTGCCGCAGCCCTTTATGAAGAACTTCAGGTGGATGAAGCGTCCGGCATGATCTACAACAACAACCTGCTGGACTACAAATTCCCCACCACCATCGACTTGCCTGAAATTGGGTGCGATTTCGTGGAGATTCATGAACCCACCTCCGGTTACGGTAACAAAGCCCTTGGGGAACCCCCCATTATCTCGCCGCCGCCGGCCATTCGAAACGCCATATGGGACGCCACCGGGGTGAAAATCGATGAGCTGCCCATGACCCCCAAGGTGCTTTACCGGCACTTTAAACAAGCCGGGCTGCTAAAACCGGATATGTCATGAAAGTCCCGTACTGTGGGAAGGGGCATGCTCCGGTGAAAACGGGGTGTCTCGCCGCTGCAGCGAAGAGGAAGAAAAGAGATGTACGACTTTAAAAGCTATGAAAAGCCGCGTGATCTGACGGATGCCATTGCGCTTTTGGCCGCAAACCCCGATGCGCGCCTGATTGCCGGCGGCACCGATGTATTAATCAAACTGCACAAGGGAAAATCGGGCTTTTCGCACCTGGTGGACATCCACGATCTGTCGGAGCTTTGTCAGATCGAGATTTCCTCCGACGGCGACATCCTCATCGGCTCTGGGGTTTGCTTCTCTACCCTCGCCGATTCCCCCGTCATTCAACAGCACATACCGCTGCTGGCCGAAGCGGCCGGCACCGTGGGCGGACCTCAGATCCGCAACATGGCCACCATCGGCGGGAATGTCTGCAACGGCGTTCCCAGCGCCGACGGCGCCATCCCGCTGTTCTGCCTGAATACCGCCCTGACGCTAAAAGGTCCCGGCACCACCCGGAACATCCCCATCCACCAATTCTATCTGGGCCCTGGAAAGGTGGACCTCAAATCGGGGGAGATTCTTACTTGCTTCACCATCTCCCGGGACGAATATGAGGGCATGCAGGGGCACTATTACAAGTATGCGATGCGCGAAGCCATGGATATTGCCACCATCGGATGCGCGGCCCAATGCAAGGTTGAAAAAGGCGTGTTGGCGGACCTGAGGATCGCCTTCGGGGTTGCCGGCCCGGTGCCTTTGCGATGCAGGCGTTCTGAATCCGCAGCACGGGGGAAAACCCTATCCCAGGCCCTTCTAACCGAGATATCGGAAAACGTCGCTCAAGACCTGGCGCCGCGAGATTCTTGGCGTGCTTCCCGTGATTTTCGCCTTCATATCATCAAAACACTGGCCCACCGAGTGGTGAAAAGGGCTGTAAACCGGTCGGGAGTCGAAATATGATGAACACCACCATTCACTGTACTGTCAACGGCACCCGGACTGCGCTGCGGGTGGATGTCCGCCAATCCCTCATGGAAGTGTTGCGAGAACAATTGGGGCTGTTGAGCATCAAGAAGGGATGCGCCGTGGGTGAGTGCGGGGCTTGCACGGTGCTCATCGATGACGCACCCGTAGATTCCTGTATTTACCTGGCAGTGTGGGCCGACGGCAAGTCGATCCGAACGGTGGAAGGGGAGGCGACAGGGGACCGGCTGTCCGAAACACAGCAGGCTTATGTGGAAACGGGGGCGGTTCAGTGCGGTTTCTGCACCCCGGGCTTTATTATGACCTCCACCGCTTTTTTGGAAAAACACACCGGCAGAAAAATGTCCCGTAGCGAGATTCGAAAGGGTCATTCAGGGAACCTCTGCCGCTGCACCGGATACGACGCCATCGTGGATGCTGTTGAACAATGCCTCGACCCGAAGAAAACCCCTTCCGATTAGGGGTTTTCATATCAAGTGATAGGCTGAATTAATTGAAGCCGGCGAGATTTATGGTTGCGCTGACCCCGATATGGCTTTTATAAAAGCTTTTCTGTCTTGAATTTGCCTTAAGGACCGTGTGTGGATGACCTGAGAACCAAGCTGCTATCTCTTTTGATTCCGGTGAGCGCCGTGGTCATCGCCCTGATCATCGGCGCAGTTATGCTGGGTGCCCTGGGCGCCAATCCCCTGAAGGGATATGCCGTCATGATCGGCGCCGCATTCGGCAATGTCCAGGGCCTGGCCAACACGGCCGTGAAATCCATTCCCCTACTGCTGATGGGGGTGGGCATTTGTATCGCCTTCCGCGCCAGCGTCATCAACATCGGCGGCGAGGGGCAAATGGTGGTCGGCGCCCTTCTGGCCACCATGATGGCGCTCTACGGTCCGAACCTGCCGGCGGTCTTGTTCATTCCCCTGGTGTTGATCGTGGGCCTTGTCGGCGGTGCCCTGTGGGGGGCGATTCCCGGGGCGCTCAAGGCCTATTTCAATGTCAGTGAGATCCTGAGCACCATCATGCTCAACATCGTGGCCGTACAGTTCATGAATTTCCTGCTGCGGGGACCTCTCATCGATCCGGGAGAGATCCAGCGTGGCACCCGCATCCCCCAGACCGCCCGGTTGCCCGAGGCCACCGACCTGCCCATCCTGTTCGACGGACTGCGGGTTCATGCCGGGTTTGTCGTCGCGCTGGTTGCCGCTGTGGGCGCCTGGGTGCTGTTGTGGCGCACCTCCCTGGGATTCCGCCTGCGATCCGTGGGTCTCAATCCCAACGCCTCCCGGTACGCCGGGATATCGGTGAAGCGGAACATCATCATCTCTCTGGCCTTCAGCGGGGCCATGGCAGGATTGGCCGGCGCCATCCTGGTGTTCGGCAGCGAATCCCACCGTATGGTCACCGACGGGTCTTCCACCGGTTTCACCGGCAGTGCCGGATTCAACGGCATCGTGGTGGCCCTTTTTGCCGGTTTGCACCCGTTGTGGTCCATCCCCTCGGCGCTTCTTTTCGGTGGCATGCTGGTGGGGGCCAATGCGCTGCAGCGGGCGCTGCAGGTCCCCTCGGCGCTGGTGATCGCCCTCAACGGATTGATCGTGGTGTTCGTGGTGGGTTCGGAATATTTCCGCCACCGGCTGAAGCACAAAAAGGCGCACGCCGGACCCGCCCATAAACCGAATCCGAAGCGGACGGAGGGTGAAAATGGATGACCTTTTGTCCGGCACCATTCTGGTGGCCATGGTGGCGTCCGGAATCCGTCTGGCCACGCCTTACCTGCTGGCATCATTGGGGGAAGCCCTGGGGCAGCGCAGCGGCGTCCTCAACCTTGGGGTGGACGGCGTCATGCTGCTGGGCGCATTTGCCGCCTACTATACGGTTTTGAAAACCAGCAACATCCTGGCGGGCGTCCTCATCGGGACCGCATTGGGGGCCGGTATCGGCGTGTTTTATGCCTTTATCACCGTCAACCTCCGGGCGCAGCAGGGGGTTTCCGGAATTGGGATATACCTCTTCGGATTGGGTATGAGCGATCTGCTGTTCCAGAAACTGGTGGGAACCCCCCGGCCCATCATGCCGTTTGCCCTTATAGAGATCCCCTACCTGTCCGGGCTGCCCGTGCTGGGGGAGATGTTATTTCAGCACAGTCTTATCGTGTACCTTGCATTTTTACTGGTTCCGGTGATGACGTTTGTCATTAACCATACCACCTTCGGCCTCAATCTGCGCGCCATCGGCGAGAATCCCGAGGCCGTGGACAGCCTGGGCGTCAGCGTCGGCGGTGTACGGTACATTGCTCTGATCATCGGTAACGCCCTGGCCGGCCTGGCGGGTGCGGCCCTGGCCATCGAACTGGGCATTTTTCAGCAGAATCTGACCAACGCCATGGGGTTTATCGCCATCGCATTGGTCTATTTCGGAGCCTGGCGGCCATTGGGGGTGATGGCGGGTTCTCTGGTATTCGGCATGGTAGCGGCCGTTGTGCTCCAGTTCAAGACTCTGGGGATCATTCCCCGGAGTGCTTCGGACCTAGCGGCCATGGCGCCCGCCATCATGACCATTCTGGCCCTTGTGGTGGTGGCCCGCCGGTTCCGCCAGCCGGCGGCTTTGACAAAGCCGTATGAGCGGGGCGGTTGATCTCGTGTCCGTCCAGAAATGGCCCTTTTTCCGTTGAGCGGCGTCCTCCGTGCGTTCTCCGGCTGCGGCCTACAGCAGTACGCCTCGCCGGAAACGCTTGTCGGTCCTTGCTCAACGAAAAAATTGCTCATTTCTGAATCGAACACATCTATCGGTGATTAGTAGATTTAAGGTGTCAAATAAACCATGATAGTTGATTACTTACAAAAGGAGGGGACATGAAAAAAACTGGAATGCGTTTGTGGATCGTGGCATGGGTGGTAGTCGTGGCTTTCTTTCTGGCACCGGCCGGGGCGGCCGCAGCCGGCAAGATGCTGAAAGTGGCCATCGTGGCGCCCAGCGCCAGCAATGACCTGGCCTTTACCCAAAGCATCGTGGACGGCATCAATGCGGTAAAGAAGGAACGCGCCCTTGAAGTGGCCATCACCGACGGCACCTTTATCGTGGAGGATGCGGCCGCGGCCATCCGGGATTACGCCCAGAAGGGGTATGACCTGGTGATCGCCCACGGATCCCAGTACGGCGGGTCCTTGAAAGAGATCGCCAAGGATTTTCCCAAAACCGCATTTGCCTGGGGGACATCCGCCGATACATTCGGGCTTCCGAATGTCTCCTCCTATGAAGCGGCTTCGGACGAGGGTGGTTATGTCATGGGCAAGATGGCCGCCGCATTGAGCAAGAAAAATGCAGTGGGTGTCGTGGGACCCATCGAAGTGGGGGATGCCAAGCTGTACGTTGATGGATTCGTGGCCGGTGCCAAGGCCCAGGATCCCAAGGTCAAGGCCAAGGTCAACTACATCGGTTCATTTTCAGATGTGGCGCTGGCGGCCGAGGCTGCCAGGGCTCACATGACCATTGGTGCAGACGTGCTCACCGGTACGGCCCAGATGGTGGTGGGTGCCATCGGCGCCGCCCGCAGTAAAAGGGTCGCGTGGTTCGGCACCCAGGCCAACCAGACCGAGCTGGCCCCGGAAATCGTCGTGGCCAGTCAGGTTTATAAATGGGAGGTGATTCTTCGGAAGATCATCGCGGACATGGACAGCGGCCTTTTGGGAGGCAAGAAATACGCCATTACCCTGGCCAACGGCGGTCTCGTGATCGAGTTCAACGATGCCTATAAAATGCCGCCGGCCGTAAAAAAGATCGGTATGGATGCTGTCGAGGCTGTCAAGGGCGGGAAGGTGAAAACCCATTAGAATTCATCTCAAAAACGTCTTTTTGACCAATCTCTTTGTCGGGTCCTCGTTTCAAGTCCTCGAAATACAATAGTATTCCTGCGGCT
>Ga0066187_1000447_pt1 | contig 14059 bp, 1 predicted proteins | sample WorMetexBAHAMAS1_FD_58706 | JGI IMG/M metagenome (GOLD analysis project Ga0066187, IMG submission 58706) | Marine gutless worms symbiont microbial communities from Max Planck institute for Marine Microbiology, Germany - Inanidrilus exumae... | ecosystem: Host-associated > Annelida > Digestive...
TGGCCATCTCGTCAGCTTTTGAGCGCACGTAAATCTACTGTATCGTATCGTATCGTAAGACGAAATCTGGCACGATTTGACCGCTCCGACCGCTAAAAATTTAAAATTTCAAAAATCCAAGAAAGCGGCGGCCTCCATCTTTAAAAATCGAAAAATTGCCATATCGCGGCCGCGGTTTTAGAGATTTCGATGAAATTGGGCATTTTGACGCAGTTCGACTCCCTTGACCGTTAAAAATTTACAATTTTAAAAATCCAAGATAAAACTTAGATGGCGGCCACCGCCATTTTGAAAAATCGAATAATCGCCATATCTCGACCGCTGTTTCGACGATTTCGACGAAATTTTGCATGGTGACACAGTTCGACCCTCTTGACCGTTCGGACCGTTACAAATTTAAAAAATCCAAGATGGCGGCGGTCGCCATCCTGAAAAATCAAAAAATCGCCATATCTCGGTAACGGTTTGACCGATTCGCACAAAATTTGGCACGATAACGCATACTGGTCCTCCAAACCGGACCAGCAGTTGAAATTTCGAAAAAATTAAATATCCAAGATGGTGGAGGGCCGCCATCTTGAAAAATCGAAAAATGTAGTGTCAATTAATGGACATTATTAATAGCCTACCAAAAACTAGTAATAAAACAGCAAATATAAATGTAAAAACTGCACTTTATACACACTGTTAACGGCGTCGGATCGAAAACCACAAAAGACATTAAAGGCAATGTTAACCACACTAACATTGACATTCAGGCTGTGTTAGTGTAGTTAACATTGCCTTTTTATCACTTTTGCGGTTTTCGATCCGTCGCCGTCAACAGTGTTTTTTTACATTTTAACAATAATAAATGGTAAAACCTGGCCATTTTACAACCAAGTGTAACTGTGTAACGGCGACAGAATCTCTATTAAATTGAAGTGCCTAACTTCACCTATTCCAACAGTAGGAAGGGACCCAAAATGTTCAAAACGGGTCACGTGACACAGATTGTGCCAATCTGGAGGGTATCACCCTTTGGCTAACCTAGTAATCTAGTTTCATCCATTTCAGGGGGTCTCAGACATTTTAAAAAAGTTGATAATTATAATAAGTTGGAGTATATGGAAATTATGGCGACACGGTGCAAAAGTAATGTCGCCCAAGTGATTTTCGAACCAGTACTGTGCAAAGGAGAGAGACTTTCATCTGATATATGCTGTTGTTACGCGTTATCTTTTGGTAACTCCTAGGTTGATGCATATTTGTCAACAGATTTGATTTTTGCTTCTTTGTGGTATGTAGCCTATGTCAACCTTATGCACATTTTAAACTGTTACAATAACATAATATTACTAACAGTACGAATGTCAGACAATATTTAGAAACATATACCTTTATTATATCTCTTAAGCAGTCGAAGGTGTAATAGGCGTGATCCAAATTCATCATTCTGGGAAATTTGTCAGCAATAACTTTCATCATGGCTTGCTGTTCTCCAGATGCGGTCACTTCTGCACGCCATATCGTTTCCGGCCACAACGACGGCTCTATGATTAGCTCTGAAAGTGGTTGATTCAACACCTCAGTCTGAGATACATCGAAATTAACCAGATGGCGTACGATGAAACGCTTAACAGCTGTCATCACGGAATCCGTGGGTATTCCAGCAGCCTCGGCAACCGCAATGAAATCTTTCAGTTCTGATTCCAAGTCCGGCGAAAGCGGTTTCTTAAGACAGTCGTTCAGTGAATCTATCACAACATCGGCCTGAAGATTCTCAAGACACTCGTACAACGCGACGATGTGTGACAGTCGCAATGGTTCCCCACTAGATGGCAGCAGACTAGCAGTGAAACCACCGGGAAGCGTCTTCTGCCACTTCTGAATATAGCTGTCAATCGTCTGATCTCTGCTTCCACCAGTTTTCTTTACCAGACAGAGTAATACTTCCGTCTGGCGCATTAGTTTCAGGACGTAATCTGGATAATGCTTTCGCCGTTCCTCAATTCCATTAACAACGACATGTCCCAGTGGTACTTGAGAAATCAACGCCGCAAAGTCTTGCAAAACAGAAGCAGATGAAACAAACAGCTCATTGGCGTAGTTAACCACCGGAAATGTGCTGTCCATTCTGAGGTACGTTTTTCCAAGAACAAGTTCATTTGCAAGCTCCATTTCTATCTTTGTAAAATTGTAGCAAACTTGATTCCCAAGTCCATATGAAAGATTGTTCTGAGCAAACTTCGTCAGCTCATCTGACAATCTGTCCAGTTCACACGTCACAACTTGAGAGTGCCAAACATGCTGCAGCAGTACGCACTTCACAGCTGCAATGTTTGAACTCTGTTGATTTTCTAAATACTTTTTCACAAAGCCGATTGCTGGGCATTTTCCAGAGGTAGCAATGACCAAGAGGTTGTCAATAAACCTGTTCTGGATAGCCGCCAATGCATGCAGGACTTTGTAGATGACTGATTCTGCATTTTCAATGACTGCCGTTTGCACAGTTGTTCTGGGATTTATAACTGGCATTTCTGGTAAGGTTTTGCAAAAGTGTTTTAAAAGTAACACATTTTCTGGAGATCGCAATGCTTTCCACGAGTTTTCAAATTCGTTAAAACACTTTTTGTCTTTGTCAGACTTTTTCTGCAGAAGATTTTCAATCAGATTTGATTTGCTTTCATTTCTTGAATAATGGTAGCTCACCAGCTGGCGACAAAGTATTGACCACTTCAGTAACGGCAAGATGTGTTTCACCAAAGACAAGGCTGGTGCCATCTCGAAGAACAATCCAATTAATAAGTATTTTGATTCAAATCCTGCTATGTAGTACTGAAATTTCATAGCTGCCAATGTCCTTTCCTGATTCAGACGAAAAGTGTGCAACATCTGAGTAGCAGCTTCAGTTTCACATGGAATTTCCTGTATTTCATGCTTAAATTTCGCGTCCATTTGTGAAATTCTGTCTAAGTATGCTTTCAGGTCATATGCAATGGATGGTTTCCACACCTCAGAAAGCAAGTACTGCTCCAATGTTTCCAAGCTTTGTCGAATTTCGCTGTCACTGTGAAATGAAATGCTCTGATTAAAACAACTTAGCTTGTCAATGACATAGTGTAAAAGCAACCCGACTTCATCTGCTGACAGCAGCATTGTTTCTTCCAGTCTATGCCAGATTCCAAGAACTGTACTCTTCACATCACCGCCAGAACCAGTAACAGAAGCAATACTTGTGAGGTCTGTAAATCCGAGAGCAACACTGCAAAGCAGTGCACCATCTACAATAAGTTGCAGTATGTCTCGAGCGATTTCTTGACTTTTTTTCTTACACTGAAAGGTTTCAGTGACTGACAAACTTCCATCTTTGTTTTCAAAAACTTGCGTTGTTGTAGTCCATTCTGCATGACAGAATGGACAACTGTCACAGTTTGTGTGTACATGTACCTTCATCCAGCATTTATGGCATGCAGTAAACATTGCTTGATTTAGAGCAGCAAAGCCTTGACAATTCTCTTGAGTGAAAAGTACTAATCTGACATTCTGAACCACCAGATCTGTTGGTGTCACTATGCATTTATGTAGCAAATGGAAAAGCCCTGCCTGTGACGAACAAATCGTAACTGCAGCAAGATGAATCAAACCACAGGCTTGCTGTAACTGTTGATAACTACATCCTGGTGTCAACTGCAACAGGTCAACATCAAAGCTTGCTTCACCAGCAAGTCTCTGAACTAGACGCTGTACTGGCTCACCAGTAACATGCAGCTTAGTCCAAATACCTATCTGCTTTTCAGTGTCTTTTAGTGGTCTGAGTGTACTTATAAGGTAAGTAGTTTGTGACAACATTTCCACAAAGTCCAACAAATGACTGTTGCTACAGCTAGACCCGCTGAAGTATTCATGCAAATACTTTTCATCTTTGTCAAGGTTCAACATGGCGGCTCTCAGTTCAGGCCTCTGTGTTGAAGAATCTCCCAGCATTCGATGTCCCAAACTTAGCATTAGCTCATCCACTGGCAAAGATATTTGTGCAACTGTTGGCATTTCCTTTTCAGCTTGAGCAAAGAGGTTTTTCACACTGAACAGAGTTCTGTTCAACTTGACATTCTTTACCATGAACAACAACTGTGTTGAACTGGATGAGCCATCTAGCACAGAGCTGACAATCTGATACAACAACCTATGTGATGCAAAGTGACACTTGCTGTGATCATACACAATTATCTGACACAAATGATGGAGAAATGTCTTGACATATGCCAGTGCAACAGCTAATCGCAAACTGACATATTCAGAGTCTGCCACAATACTGGATGCTGTTGTGTATGTTGCCAGTAGTGGGTTATCTACAGACTCTATAATTTCCAAGTTTTGCCACTGATACTTGTGAAAGATCACTGTCTGAATGACATCACAGCAAAGCACAAGAAAAAGTGTTTGAACTGAACCAACTGCAGCACTAAATGCTTTATCAATAGCTAAAAGATGTGCACTCGACTGAAGAAATTCATCATCATCACTACGTATATAAGCCATCAGGTTCTCGATGCACTGAACAGTACCATAACTCTGTTCCACTTCTGACAGACATCTGTGAAGGACGTGTTCCATGTGCAAAAAGTGATCATTTGCTGGCTCAGCTGAGCTCAGATGATCTGTCAGAAATTGGCTCAGAATGTTAGTGTCTGGATTTGAATCAATACATCGACTGACATACATGCAAATAAAAGCTTGCATGGCATCCACATCAATTTTCTCCTCTTTCAAGCTGTTCACAACTTCATAAATAATTATAAACATGCACTCTGAATCCAGCATGACATCACTGTCATCTCTGTTCATACCAGCTGACAATTGTACCAGGTACTGTTCTACTTTCTTTGTCTCGACTCCAGATTGAAACAGTATGATGGCAAGATCATTGAAAACTCGAAGCCCATGAAGGGAGCGAGGGTAGCTGCTAACAGAACTACCAAATGACAACACAGAACACACTCTAATTTGCCATCCACTGACACCACCACACTTGTCAAGAATATCTGAATATGGAATAAGAGACCTGAACAAAATGTCAACTAGTTTTTCTTCTGGCCTTAACTCAGAATCATTCTCACCACTATTTACAACGTCAAACTTCGACTTCTGTTCATCACTAAATTCAACATTTTCATCACCAGTTTCCAAATGCATATCGGCCAATTTATCATCAAAATCAGATGCAAATGTTAATTCAGATGTTGCAGTAATGTCTTTGTCAACATCAGTGTCACTCGCAGTCTGTTCAACTTCACTATCTTCGACATTGCGGTCTTCATGCTCTGTGTCATCATCTGCTACTGAACTTTCTGCCACTTTGCGACACCAGATTTCAGCAGTTTCTTTTGATTCATCCACTTTGTAAGTCAACTTGACAACATCTTTATCATCAGACGATGCAGGCATTTCAGAGGCCTCACCACACAGAATGCTGCCATCCTGGCCATTATGTGTATGTTCAGCTGCATATACATCAGTGCAAGTACTATGGCCTTCAACAGAAGCAGACAAGTGTGCATGAAATCCAATTTCAGTGAGTATTTCACTTATACTGCCAGGCAGAATACTCCAGCATTCAGCAAGGAGGTCCAACAGTGCTTGACACAGTTCTTTGTTCTGCCATATGCACAGCAGTGTTTTCGTCACTTTGACTTGCACATCAGTTTCTTGTTGTGCATGAGACTTAACCTGGCAAAGCCACAGCATAACATTAGCTCGATCGTCTTCTGGCAATACACAGTGTCGTGACAAAACATTGCAAATGTCCATTATAAACTCTTTTCCGTGTACACGTAATTCGACTGAAAGTTGGTCGTAAACCTTCTCCTTGAACAGTTCATGATATTGTTCAAACAATCCACTATTCGATGCTTCAGTCAGCTCTTCATCTTCCGTTAGATTACTTGGATCGCTTTTTGCTTTCAAAAGATCATCAGCGAACATTTCTTCAAATTCAAGCAAGCTGTCAATAAAGTGAAAGCTGAATGGGAAAATAAGATTCATTGGTTTGTGACTGATCTGAAAGCTTCCTACTCCATGTGGAATTTGCATATCTTTCACATCACATATAACAAAATTCTGGAACATGGTCTTCCACAAGTCTTCTGCACTAAAGTAACTGTGCCATGCAGATAAACGTTCAAGCCTGTAGACGATATTGGCAAGAGGTGTCGTTACACACTGAGTAAGATGAAGCTTAAGAGCATCAACAAATGACGTGGATGAATGCAACAGGCACACGTTGCGAGCTACGGATGACTGCCAGGTTTCTGGATGACAGAAATTAAGTTCACTGAAGTCTGTGTCATCTTCTATCATGTGTAGAACAGCCGTTGACAAGCACGATATCAGATCGTCTGAAGAATGTATCCGTCTTATCAAGTCTGAAAATTCCTCAATGGATCGTTCACCATAACATGAACTGATGCAGGTAAATGACCACAGCAAATTGTCATGTACACATGCACTTATGGGTCTGAAGTCACTTTGCAGTAGATCAATGATACTCTTATGCAACACTGGTTTGACATCATAGTTGTCATCAACAACAGGATACCCCACAAGTGGATACAAACCCTGTTCTTCAACAGAATCAATGGTTACCAGCTGCCATCCACTGAGATAGCTCAAATGCCAAGAAGATGAGCTTGGATGGTTTGCAGCAGCTCTGTCCATGTGCAAAACCATGCATACATGTTTTGGCAGTATGCTGTCAACAGCTGCACTTTCTTGCTGCAGTTCTTCTAACAAGAACTTTGCAAGCGAAATGTGTTCACCGTCTTCACTGGGTCGGCACTGCAGTACAAACAAAGTATCATCTGAGTCAAAAAATTCTCTAACTTTCTTCGTTAGCTGTTTCTCAGACTTGAATGCACCAAGTTTCTCCACACGGAATGTTCCAATTGTTTGCAATGCAGAATGCATGTCAACGTGAATATTGCTGTGTGTATATACAACAAGCCTGATCCACGAGGTCTTCACAAATTTTGGTGGAAGGTTGTCACTGTCACAGCCATCAATCAGTCTCCTCAGAAACACGGCCAGACCATAATGTACTGGTCTCTCAAAATATTTGCTCTGAAGACTGTTCACTTCGTTAGAATTTTTAAGAGCAAGTTCTGAAGAAGACGTTCTCAACATGGCATCTGGAGGAACTAGCCACAGCAGGCAGTTCTTGCATTCCTCAAAGATTCTTCTGTCATTCCATTCGGTTTCATGCAACAACATGTACACGAGAGATGGAACAGTGTCTGCATTCAATCCAGCAAATGCATGTTCTCTCTGAAATGGCAAGTCTGATATACTGCTGAAATCATCAATCCAGTTCTCCAAGTCTCTTATCATTGACTTTGCACTGTCATAAATAATGTCTTGAAATCTGAGCAGTTGCTTCTCAAACCGATTTAAGAAAGGAGGATCAGTATAGTCAATTTTCTGTTCATCAACCAAGACAATACAGCGGAAGTTGTTGTCAACCTGGCACATGGGATTGCTGTATGGTCCCAGTGCAATTCGGCAATTTTTCTTGTGCCCTACTTCAGTGTAGTTTTGATTCAGCATGTCATATAGGCTGCCATAAATACTGTCAAGGTCTTTCAGTACAAGAATACTGCCAGATTCCATGCACAGAATAATGCGATTCAAAATTCTGTAGCTGTAGTCTTCTGTTTGGTCTTCCTCAAACTTACTACCAAATATTACAACCAACTTCCGTGCAAGTGACTGGAGAGTCTTGTTCAGTATGCCAAGGCCAGAATCACCATTTGTGATGATCATCAGATGTCTGGCCAGTTTGTCCTGTATGTTGTCGATAACAATGTCTTCAATGTTCCATTGGAAATGCTTTGGCACCTTTACAAACAGCTTCACAATGTCGTTCATGTCTACAGCTAGACCTCCAAAGTTTCTGCGTAGGCCTCTTTGAATGATGTCTTCCTGACTTTCACTTGAGTCTTCTTGGGAAAGTCGACTGATGTATTTTATCAGACAGTAGTAATCTCGCAAACCGTGAAAATTTCTCACTCTTTGACTGGATTGGTAGTTAAAGTAGCCGTCGGCTAACGCCTTCAGAGTAGGCTTGTCAACTTCCACTTGTCTACCACCAACAGTAGGTGAAGCAGTAGATGAACTTATAGACAAACCAGTGTTGAGAAGCTCTACTCTGTCCATTTCAGGTCGTGAAAGATGAACTGCACGATTCATTTTTGCAGCATCGAGGCACCAGTTTGATATACCAACCACTGCAACGTTAGGTAGTTCTCCAGTTGCTGGCTCAAGCAGGCCATGAAGAACTTTCAGTGGATTGAACTTTGAAGCTTCTGCAAGACCAACCTCGTCAAGCAGCACTACAGGCAACACATCTTCATGCTGATTAGCTTTTCGGTATTTGACAGCCTTCTCAAACACTTTATTGATGCCTTCAGAGGTTGAAGATTCTGAGCCCTGGTATGAAACCACATAGAGATTAGGCAATGTTTGGAAGTATGTGTCAGAAGAATCTTTACCTCGGAGGTTGCTTTTAATCAGCTGAACAGATAATGACTTACTGCAACCAGGCTTTCCGACAACAAAGATTGGAATTCGATTCAATATGCATACCAAGATGACAAATACATTCTCACACAATGCAGTATTTTTTGCAATTCCTTGAGGCAAATCCATGCGGTTCAGCAAGTCCATCTGTGCATGTCGCACAATTTCTGCTAGTTTTGTGGCACTGTTCTCGGACCCATACATAATCATGCTGCACTTTTTCCAGTAATCCTGTCGCAGCTTGGTTGTTGCAAGTCTGGACTGATAGCAGTGAGCAAGAGAAAGAACAACTGAACATGTATAAATGTAATGATCAGACTCCTGATCCTTGGCCTCTGTGTTCATTGATGTCAACATCTTGTAGAAAAACTCAATCAAAATTCGGCAACGATGCACATCACGTAAACTCACACACCAAGAGTTCTTGGCTGCAGTTTTTGAAAATTCCTGTGATACAATGAGTAGCTTTGTAATTTGCTCACGCCACTTGCCATTTTCGCATGCAGCATCTGATATCTGCATGACCATTTGCTTTATGTACGACGTCTCATCATCACTGTGCAGTGTGCCATAATCCCACACATAGTCAAGCATTGTCTCTGGCAAAGGATGAACACGGTAGACTAACTTCGAGTATTCGTCGACCTTCAGCTTTCCAACAAGACCAGCAGTTGCAATGTGTTTCTGCTCTCTCAAACGATATGGATTGCAAGCTGCAATGAGAACCAAGTTTCCGGGAAGACTCTCGCCATTGCAGGAATGATGACAGATAATTTCAGTCAACAGCCCCATGTGATTGCAGGTATTTATCTCGTCTAGAAACAACCACAGCTGCTGTCGGCTCTCTGTCTTGCACTGTGTGCTGCAATCTTGTACCTTGTCTCTTATCATACTGTCAGTGATTCCTGCATGAATGCTGAAATGTTCAAATTTTGTGTCACACGTGTGAGCAAGAAAGCGAACGAGTGAAGTTTTTCCACAGCCAGTTTCACCCATGATGACCACGGGAACATTGGCTCTGATTCTCATATATATCAACACCATTTTCAACAAATTGTCTGGCGTCAAGGCATAGAAGTTATCTATGTCAGTTAACCTCTCTTTGTTGGCTAACGCCTTGGTTATACGCAGCAAAATTTTAAACAGATCGTCCTGAGTGAAATTGCTGAAATCATGCAAATCCTTCATCTGTGACTTGAACAGCTGTTTAACATGCACAGGAACCTGTTCAAGGCATCTGTACAATGGTGACACAGTCTGAGAATCGTGATGAAATATTATAAGCAAATGGTTGCTGTCAGCCCACTGCAACATTCCTTCAACTCTCTTTGCCATTTGATCAGCTAATGTCACTTCGGATGATTTGTACTCCACATCTTCTGCTGTCTGTGCAGCTGTTTGTGTTGATCTGCAAGAATGAACAGATCTACAAGCAAATTCTTTTGCAACTTCCATCAGTGCCTTCACTAATCTGGACCGAACATCATTGGCTTTGTCAGTACCAAGCATTGCTTGTAAACTCTTGATGGTGAAAAATCTGCTTGATGACAGCTTCAATAGCTGACCTGCAAACACATTTAGGAATATCTCTGTAATTGCAAATGAATTATCAGCACTTGCAGAGAACATGTTTCTCAGTAACATTTGACAGGTAACTGATGGCAAGTGATCCACTGCGTTTGGACCACTGAAGGCAATGTCTTGCAAATCCAATGTACCATTACGAAGACCCTGCAGGTAATGGCAAACAATCTGAACAGAACTAGTTATTTCTTGACTAACGACATAGTTTTCATAGTTCTGCCATTTGATGTGCATCCGCTTGAAGCAGCTAAGCATCAACAGTGAGTCCCTTAGTCTATCACCAACAGTATTCGCAACTTCAATGAAGATTTTCTTTGTTGGCCGACAGGCAATGTCTGTTCCCGATGACAAGCAGCCTAGAATAATGAATTCAAACAGACAAATGTCCAAGAACTCAACATCATTAACCATTGCAATGTCAATATGCAAAACATCACGGCTCTGAACCATTGGTAACTTCAGACTCGATACCAAACTTTCTCTTGTGACTGGGCCACTGATGTGCACGGTCTTCATTCTGCAATCTGATTCGGCAGTCTTGTTTTGTATTGCTTCAGTTTTTCCCAGTCCAGGCACAGTTGAAGTAACCATGAAAACTTCACTCAGCATACTTTGCAAACAATTAGCCATAGTTGCAGTGTCAAGTCCCTGTATCTGGTGGACATAAGAAGAGAAATAGTCCAAAATTGGATGATGAGTGCCACCTCGGCATATCAGAGCAAGTCGATATGGTGAATCAGATGAGTGAATCATCAAATTTCCAAGCTCCTCGACAAGCTGATATTGTATTGCATTTGGTAACTTTTCCACATAGGCAATGCAATGCAAATCTGCACTCATGATCTCTGCTGCTTTAATACAACGCTGAATAATCAAGTGAACTTCTTCCCATGAAGTTCCATCATGACACAAAAGGACTTCACTGGGCAGTGGAAAATAGCTCATAGTATGTGCATAAAGAGACATCAGCACTGGTACAGTCTGAGTACTGCTAGCCTCTAAATTGGCGATGTACAGCTGACCATGTTGAACCACCGCAGTCACATTCTTACTGTGAAGAAAATCCTTTGTTTCTGAAAACGGAGTTCGTAAAACAGTGTGATCCTGTTTTACCCTGTCCAGCGTTTCTCCAACTGTTTGAAGTTTGCCTTTCAGTGAAGCCTCGTGTAACTTCACAGTGTGTTTGGCATCTGATAAGTGTTGGACGGTTGCACCTGGATGAACAAAATATAGCAGACTTTTCATTTTTGCAGTAACATCGCTATCACCTGGAGCAAACAGAAAATAACTGATAAATGATAACTGGTCCGAAAACACAAAGTTTAAAGAAAGATGGTTGGTACGACAATCTGCCAGAAGGTTCTTCCATGCTGTCAGTTCATTTTGCAAAGATGTAAGCACATCAGTCAGTTCTTTCTGCAAGCTTTTGGAGCCAGAGGCTTGTATCTTATGCTGATACTGACAATACTCAAAATGGCCAAGACAACGCAATTCAGTGACAACTAGAGCAACATCCTGTACTCGAGCAACGATAGATATGAAGTCTTTCATGTTTGCTTTATTCTTCTTCGTTTTGGGCACATCACTGTCTGCTTTCTTATCTGATGCAGAAATAAGAAGTGCTCGACTTTTCAAGTCATTCATTTCATCCGCTTTAATAGTGAACGTTTCAACTTTATTATTCTTTGTAACCTTGTATGAAAGTTCAGGTACACAGGTGCCTTCTACCAAGCACCATCTGTAACAGCCTTTCTCTAAGACGTTAGCAATAATTTCTTTAGTTAGCTCTCCTCTGTTGGCAACATGCTGATACAATGCCATTAATCCATATGCATGAGTAGCACAATTATTGATGCGAACAGCCAAGTTCTTATCCTCTTTCTGTACTGATTTCTTCAAGTAGTCTAAAAACTCTTCAGGCTGACTGAAAGTTTTCCGAAATACTGGCTGGAAGAACTGCTTAACTCGAATCAGATCAGACACAGTTGACTCATCAATTGTCTGTTCACTTCTTTCTTCTGCGGCATCAATCAAATTCCTGAAATCATCGTTGATCGACTGTTTTAAAAACTTGATTAATGTAGATGATTTAGAAATTTCACGGACTGTATCCCACCATTCTTCAGCCGCATCACTCAACAGGTCCTGTAGAACATTCATGGTTGATATCAGTTCTCCAATTGTTACTTCCTTCTGCTGTGCCAAACATTGAAGAAACTTTGTCATTGCATTTTCCAAATTAGTATCTCCTTTCAAATCAAAAAGTAACAACAGCTTCTGAATGTACTTCACCCGATCTTTGCTGTCATCAACGCTCTGCAGCCACTGTAAGCTTGACACTACCTCGTGTGAAATATGAACATCGAGTAGTTTTGCAGCACTCTGCAATTCACTGCTGGCATCTCTGTAGCTTCCATACTTGCAAACATATGCTAATGTTTCTGCATCTGTGAACCTCTCAAGCCAATGTTTGTACTTTGGTATGCACTTATCAGCTATGAAGTTTGCCACCATAGCAACGTCAACATCACTTGATGACTCTTCTGTATCCACAGCAACTTGATCTTCCTCTTCGTTGAACAGATTGGCACAGCTGGTGCTCAGACTATCATCAACAGCAAACGAATGCAATGAAGATGTGTCTGATGATGTCCATATGTTATTAGACACCGCAGTTTCTGTCAATGTGTAAAACGTTCTGAATTTTCCAAGCTTGTCAAGTGTGTCTGACAATGGGAGCTCAGCAAACTTGCTGAAGAAGCCAGAACTGCTTAGTTCAGCTATTAACACAGTACTCTCGGGACTCAATTTCGGTGTCAGCTGTGCAAGCTCTTCCTTTAGATGTTCCATGTTGCTCATTTTTACTGAATTCTGCAGTTTAAACAGAAACCTGTTAAACAGTGACTCGAGCAGCTTTCGTTTCTTACATGCTGTTTCAAGTTTGTCTGTCAGCCTCTGCCAGTGCTTTTCAAAGTCTGCCTTAAATATGCCTGCAAACTGCATGATACGTGACTTGGTTTCTCTGTGTTTCTGAAACAAATCCTTAAGATGATGATAGTCACAGACAGAAATGTGTGCCATTTCACAGTTGTCTACAGTAACTTTCATGATTTCTGTAACTGCTATCACTGTAGCATGATTCTTTACACCAAATTTGTCATCAGTGATCAGTGCTTTCCAGAATGAAGAGTTAGTCATAACAAAGATACATTTATCCACATCAGATAGCGGTCTGTTAAGGAAGATTTCAGCATGTTGAAGCAGCACTTCCAACCACAGACCGATCCGTCTAAGTACAAAAACACATCATTTCAGTACAGCATTAAACTTAACATTGACATTGTATAATACAAATAATACCTATAGTAAAACATATGTGGGCTATATCCAATCAAGCTTGCAAAAAGTCAGCAGAGATGTACGCAATTCTCAATTGTCAAGTCTCAAGCAAGTTTCAAGTCTTTAGAGACAAGTCTTAAGTCTTTTAGGTCAAGTCTCAAGTCTAGTCCTAAGTCACTACCCTCATGAAATTGTTAGGGGTGTTCATGTATTATATAACATGAAAACTGCATAACTTGGATCCAATCCCTATCCCATACACTATATTATATAATGAAACTAGAAATGTGGGCAATTAGCGATGCATTGCCACTTGAGGCCGCACGAGCCCCCAGTCCTTTGCGCCTATAATCACAACCGGCCCACAGAGTAACTGCAATTTACGTGTTTGAAATTGTGGCGCCAACCGCCATCTTGGATTTGATGGCGAATGTATTTTGACTATTCTGCAGCCTTCGGGACCCAATTTAATACATAGTTGCTAAATGTGAGCAAAATCAGACAATCTGGGGTGGCGTAACATCGATTTAACCATTACAACTTCGGGCGCCGTCCGCCATCTTGAATTTCATCTGGGGACCTC
>Ga0066187_1000449_pt1 | contig 14022 bp, 11 predicted proteins | sample WorMetexBAHAMAS1_FD_58706 | JGI IMG/M metagenome (GOLD analysis project Ga0066187, IMG submission 58706) | Marine gutless worms symbiont microbial communities from Max Planck institute for Marine Microbiology, Germany - Inanidrilus exumae... | ecosystem: Host-associated > Annelida > Digestive...
AAGCTGTTTACTTCCTGCATTCGACGAGGCCTAGTGTCACGTGACTCAGTAGTCGATGGTGATTGACTGCCTGTGACTGAGTGATGTCAGCGTTATTTACCGTGATCGGACGTCGCAGAAAATTTTGGGAGGTTTCTTACACGAAGTTTAGTGGGTGGGGTAATGACTTTGAATCGATTTCAACGGTAAAAATGGAAACTAGAAATCCTGTAGAGGGTTATTTTGGTAGTGAATTTCTGGCGATTTGTAATCATTGTGGAGTTATGGTGGACTAAAGTCGCAAGATGTTAAAAATTTTTGAGAAATTTTTGCATTTTTGGGGAAAACAATCCCTTACAGTAATTTTTTTAAAATTATGTTTCAAAAGTTTTCATCGCATTTTCATTGTGTTCAAATTTCGTGCTGATGGGAAATTAGTGAAATTGTGCGTTGCTTACCTGACAAAAAAAAACAAAATTTTGCCTGGCTCTCTAGTTGTTGGTACTGTGCAGATCGCGGCCAAAATCTGCCGGCTCCAGCCCCCGACTATGTACTCAGAGTGCTCCAGATTTTAGCTTAATTGATTCACTTTTGGTGGAGTTATAGCCGAATGCGTGAACGCCGCAAAAACATGCCATAATGTGAATGCAATGAGCCAAATAATAATGTGTGTTGTTCATATGAGCGTTACTTGCTTACAGTCTTTGAAGTAATAGCTGCTGTCAGTTGCCAACACTAATAGATGACTTGATCCGTCATGTATCGTATTAAATTACCGCTGTCCTACTTAGCTTATCTAGGCCTTCACCATTTACTATATGAGTTACTACACATTTCCGTTCCATCTGAGGTAGGAAGCTGAGTTGGCCTGAACGATCTGTAGGTTTGCAATTTGCACAGTGTTGCTTGGAGTGTGCCAGATGTGCATTAAACCTGCAGTCTTTGACCTTTCATTTGTTAGTTTGATACTTTGCTACAGTGCCACTATGCTGCTTATTTATGAATTGTTGAGCGCTTGCTGTCGACTTGCTATATATACGATGCATAATGCCATGTTTCTGTGCTTGATACTCATAGTATCTTTGATGACCTTCGTGGTCATTGGCAGATTGTAGGTAAATATTGTTTTGTTACAAATGTAATCTGTTTTGTTTCAGAGAACTGCAATTACGCTGTTGAACTTGGTAAGCAGTGCAAGTTCTCATTGGTTGGGATTGCAGGCAAGGACATCTACGATGGCAATGAAACGCTCACACTTGGTACGTACTGTGTTGTTGTTAAGTGTCTGTTGCTCTACGCAGTGCTATTGCTGGCTTTGTGTTTTTATGCCTTTGCAGTCCGACAGTGTTGGCAACAGCATTATGTTTCCGGGTGGTCTGTCCTCTGTGTTTGTCTGTTTGTTTCTTTGTCTATTCATTCTAGCATATCTTGTTACCATGATATCTCAGGAACGGCTTGTGCATTGTCGAAGAAACTTACCGGGAATATGCACTAGCCCCTACTGATGACCTGATTACATTTTGGAGGTCAAAAGGCCAAAGTTACAGCAGCCATCTAGGTGCCAACAGATTCTGGAAAGTCCTTGAATGTTAAAATCGCATTTTCCAGGCCCTGAAAGTCCTGGAATGTTCTTGAAAATGACCAACCTCTTTTGAGCATTTTTCAGTGTTGTGTATTACAACATAAGGGCTGCCTGCTGCTTGCGACTGACGTTTGTAACATTGACACAAAAGGTACCGGTATGTTAGGTGTCAAACAATGTGATGGCAGCACTGAGCAGGTTCCTGGCTGTTACCCTCTGTTTCAAAAGTAAAACAGTGTAATAGGTCCTGGAAAGTTTTGGAATACAGACGGCTGGGGTCTGTACCAACCCTGTGGCAAAAGCAACCACGTCGACGCTGGGGCGTCAAAGTCATCTAGTTTACTATTGTTACATTGTTACTTGTTTTCCGTGCTAAAACGAAACGTCTTTGTGAAGGAGTTCTTAAGCTGTGAGGTGCGTTTATGTGTGTTGTGTTATTACAGCATTGGTATGGCAGTTGATGAAGGCATACACACTGAGCATCCTGACGCGACTTGCTGGCACTGGTCATCCCATCGTTGACAAAGAAATTGTTGAGTGGGCAAATGACAAAGTCAGTTGCTTGGGCATTTTAATTGTTAATGAAAATGATAGATTTGTGCACCATCTGTGCTTTAATGGACACAAACCTTGGTTGACTGGTTGTCATGTTTCTCCACTTGTTCTGGAAGAGAAGAACAGTTGGTACAGATGCCTTTCCTGCCCTCTGATCAACAGTGTCAAACCACTGAAGGAAACTCGAAGAACTGATCCCAACCAGTAAAAATCACCTGGTCTTGATTCAACACTGGATTCCATTGTTCTGTTTATGCCAGATGTCTGTTTAGAGATAAGAATGAGAGTAATGTTGCTTACGTTGACAGTGCTGTTCTAACGTTTATACTGAAACTAAAGATGTTCTTCACATACGCCTTTATTTTATGTTTTATAAATCAGATCTTTATTATTGGTTGGATATGTTACACATTTCCAAAAATTCAACTGATATTTAGTTGTGTGATAATGTTGTGGTTATTTTTTAATAGCAGTACGTACAATAATTCGTCCAAATTGTTATCGAGAGTGCAGTGTTCATGTTCTGACCTTATGTTGATGTTAAGTAAGTAACCTTTTATTTCAATATGACATTCGCCCACTGTTACAAGAGTATGAATATGAATGAAGTGGAAGAGAAATGTAAAAACACAAAGCATAAAACGTGCACAAGGTGAACTATGCTAAAAACTAAGCTGACGCAACATCATCATCTCTAAAAATAACTGATCACTCTTTTTGTTATGTTTCAACTTGTTCATGGAATAAACTCCCTTTATATCTTCCTCAGCCCTCATTCTGGTACCACTTCCTCCATTTCCGACTCACCCATTTCTTCACCCATCACTTCTTCCTCTTCTGATTCACCACTATGCTCATCCATAACTCCCTCTCTCTTTCACTCCCGGCTTAAAACCTGTCTGTTTCACAAATCTTACTCCCCCCCTCCCGTAGTTTCACTTCTTCCTCCTGGATTGCCTTCATGGACTGTTTTTTCTGAGCTACTCAGTTTTTGTTTTTAGTTTTCCTTATTTTTTGTGTCCATTGCCATGTGCTAGACTAAGCTGGTCATATAATCAGCTTTTGATCGCATGTAAATCTACTGTATCATATTGTATGGTATCGTATTGTAACATGGGTAATGAAAGGTTATACATATTTACATAAACAATTTTTAAAAGGCCTGCCGAAGGCATTGCGATTTGAGTTGTCAGTAAGGAGTTATGGTGTTGAAAAATAAACATGTCATGCAGTTTGCCACATGTTTGTTGTATGTATGTATCTTTATAGCTGTCAAGTGCTGGAAAACCAGGCCGGTTCTCGAGTTTCAATGATCAGACATTGAGCGATGGCCGCATTGTCATCGACGTGATCGATGCATGCAGGCCTGGCGTCATTAAGTATGACCTTGTGAAAGATGCGATTACTGAGGAGGTTAGTAATGTTCTGCAGCTGTGCATTTGATCAGAGATTTTCCATTTATTTATGCAATGCAGTACCTAGTGGTAGCGGAAATAAATTATAAGTCATTCTATAAATAAGCCAGAAAACAATGTCATTCTCTTCGTTTTCAAAGTATGCAAAATCTGAAATATACGTTTGTAGGGAATTTAATTATCAGTTTTATTGCAATGATGTAACTGTGACGTCATGTACAAATATAAATTACAGTGATGTTGCCGTTGAAAGTGTTCCGTAAGGAACAGCGTTCTTGTGTTCATTTTCTGTGGGCAAAAGGACAAATGCCACCATTTACTCTGAGATGCATCCAGTTTATGGTGACCAAGTGTTCTATGAGACGAGCCATACATGTTTGGTGTAAGAAATTTGTTCATTATCGAGAAAGTATTGGTCACGAGGAACGACCTGACCACCCGGTTGTTTTGACGACCGATGCAGGGGTTGCAGCAGTCGTTTCTCTGCCATATTTTGACTTATTTATGAAATAAGCGTCGTATATTTTCATGAAGGTAAAATTGCTGTAAAATTGAGTATTACTTGCAACAAAATGAGTGTTGCATGCAGTAAGTGTCGTAGCCAGTTGATATGGGTTTAGATTGGCAGGTGATTGTTAAAATATTCAGAATCTGTCATAGTGCCTTCAAAACATGGTGAAGCAGCTTCAGCAGCGTACTTCGCTGTACTTTATTTGTGGCCAGCCGTGGCAACGAATTGCTGTTCTATGGGTTGAATTTGTGTCTGTAACCTTGGCATATTTGTGGCTAAATTCCTAAACACATGGTGTGATTAGAGTGAGTCTGGATGCACCCACAAAGGGAGACCTCCCCATTCCACCATAGCGAAAGCCTTCATCCATAGCCTCACTAAAAGCCTACATTCGTAAAATAAATAATTGAAACCCTACATCCTTAGAAAATTTTTAGCCCTTGTTACTCCATGATCGGCCATCCAAGCTGTATACTTTCACAAATCCACCCAAGACGTAACGTGATCGTTTGACAGTGTCGTTGTTGTTGAAACTTGACACACTGGCAATAAACCACCCGCGCTGGTGTCTAGAGGCCGGCAATAGATCGGTGGTGCAACTGGTCGAGCATGGTTTTTGCATCCAAGTGGTCATTGTTTGACTCCAGTTGGGGTGCAGCTGTGTAACGACTCTGGGCAAGTTGTTCACACCCTCGTGCGCCTGTCACCAAGCACTATAATTTGGTACTGGTCAGTGGGAGGTGATGCTTTGTGGCTGGGAAGATGACATCAAGTTTGGCCATAAGTTACAGACTTAAGTGGTTTAACCACTTATGGGCTCTGGACCCATAAAAGGCAGGTGAGCATCTCACCTGTGCTCCAGGGTAGTATGGCATCCTTTATATTTACTGTTGACTATTTAGCCGATGTCCTGTATGTTGCAGGATAAATTTTCAAATGCAAAGTATGCAATCTCAATGGCACGTAAGATTGGTGCCAAAGTCTATGCTCTGCCGGAAGATATTGTCGAGGTGAAGTCGAAAATGGTGATGACAATCTTTGCATGCCTCATGATCTGTGATTTACAGCCGCAGCCGAAACACTAACACTGACGGCCCTCAGATCTGCGTTTTTCATTCCGTCTGCATCCTACACTTCCAACTGCCTGTTCTGCTGTCGATTGTCTTTTCTTTGCCTTAATACTAAGCGTGTGCTCAGTTGTTCATGTGGTGACATTTTTCATATTCATATTCTGCCAGAATTGCCAGTAGTATAGCCAAGAGGAGGCAATCATGGCAAGCGCAGAGTGCGAGCCTATAATGGGATCTGGAGGCAGAGTCCATGGCATAGGTGGTGAAAGCTTTGTAGCCTTCGAATGTGCAAAGGAGAGGCAAATCTTCCCCTTTGGCGTATTTTGCAAATTGCTCAAATATATGCTTTTGGAATTGAAGATCTTCAACAGTGACATGAATATTTATTTCCATGTATAAATAATGCCTTTATATTGTACACAGTACAATCTGCTGTGTGTAAAGGTGAAATGTGAAGAATAGACTCACAAAAACCCACTGTTACACAAATCCTTCATACACTAGACTGCCTTCTTCCTATAGGACTGCTTAGACATTACAGAGTAGCCTACTCGCGAGAAAACCAAATATAAGCCAAGTAATTTTCCTTTCTCACGTAACTTAAAAGCAATATTAGGCCAACTGCTGCAATAGCAGAATGGGATATTGCGTGTACTTCGTTAGTCTGAATTTTAGTCGAGTGCTTCACAGGATGTTGAATCAATTCAACAACAACTTAGAACTTGTTACATTGTGCTACGAAAAGAGGAGGCAGTTGTCTCCTTTTGCCTATGACTGGCTATGCCTATGAGGATTGCTGATCACATTTTGCACCTTACCAATGTTATTATCCACACACGTCGATAGGCAATGTGTGGATGTATCGGTTACTGTTTGTGTGTTTGTTTGTACTGTTACGGGTTTCTCTGCCGAGGATAATGCTATCGGCGTCAAATTTTGCCTGGAGGTTCATCAGCGTCCAAGGCAGGGAATCTCCCATTTTGTGAACTTTGCTCCCCCAGAAGCCCAAAATCAGACGACTCGGCCAGCACGCGGGCCACGCCCACCGGATGTACGGTAAACATTACCGTAGAGATGCGCTGATGTAAACGTCACGCTAGAGATGCGCCCTTGTGGACGTAGGATCGGCATGTGTGGATATACATCAGTCCCCGAAGACGGACGTATTTGTCTGTACTTTTTTCAGCTAAATTAGGAATAGTGAGTTTGCCGTGAGCTATTTTATTGTGGGTGGTGACTGTTTGGACCATGTACTTTGAGTTCAGACATTGCTACTGGGCAGTGTAATTACTTTGGATACTGTTTTATCGTATGTAACTGTGTTCTTTAGTGTATTCAGTTCATACACGAAACTGTGTTGAAGTAGTTAAGGCTGTTCTGCACTGTGTGTGAACAGTGCACCACCACTTACATACTGCTGGGTCCAGTTCGGTTTGTTTTGTAGTGTATCTACTTGGCTCTTCTAATCGCATTTACTTTCATATGATATTTTTAACGTAAGTTGCATGTGGATTGTTGCATCTGCTCTGTCCAGCTATCTGTGAAATTTATTTTGTGAAATTGTGCGACTGTTTTGAACGTTTGTGCTGTTGTGTCACAGAGATATGAATATGTTTTATCGTTATCACTCAGGTTGCAGCCCCGTGTGGATCCCAGAGCTGTAAGTGGGTAAGTGTCTAACTTACGAAGTGCTGAAACCAGAATAGGCCCTCTCTGTTTCCAGGCTGGAGGTCGTACGAGGCGATTAAAGCTGGCTTTAATTTTTTGGGGTTCATTTTATGTTGTAATATATTTTGTTACGGATGCATGTTTGCTTTGTTGTCTTTGCTTTAGTTTTTCAGTACTTAGGCAAGAGATTGGCTGGGAAGAACGTCTCCGAAACGACCTTTTCATTTTGGGTGGGACGTAAAACCTTAACTCAGTCTATCATTGAGGTTGCAAAAATGTGATAGATTTTATTAAAAATTATTAATTTTTATGAAAATAATCATAAGGGCATGATACGTTATTTATGTAGAAAAACAAGTTACATTCTAAACAACAGACCAGATGCGCTTTATCATGAAGATTAAGCCTAACGTTAAAAATACCTTGTGTAGCTGTAGGCATCTCAGATCTTTTTCTCAATTTATTGTGTATGTTAATTTAGCGGTCTGCTGTTGGTATTACAATTTTATGAGCAAATTTGGACCATGCAGCTGTATGCATACCAGTTGTGTATGCTACATAGAGAAAATGGTAATAAAGGCAAAACATTGTGACATTTATCACCTAACATTTGTGTTCAAGTGAGTTTTTGTATATCTGTGGTTATTACTAACTGAAGTCTATGATGTAACCGGTCTAAACATCTATGAAACTTGCATCTCTATGTGTTTGCTTATTTGGGCACTGGACAAAATGCGGGGTGGGACTGGGGGACCAGGGTTAGGTTAAGGTGGTTAGAGTTAGGATTAGCAGGTCTCGCAGTCCTCTCCCGCATTTTGTACCAACCCACTTCTTTGCTTTAAAATCTCGAAAACAGTATGCACAATTAGGACCAAAAATGCCGAATTGTGAATGGACTGCGTGTTATGTACATCAGATTTTAACAAATTTAAATTTTAAAATAATACACATGTAAAACTGGACTAGCTGGACATATGTCTACACTAGGGCCTTTGGTCTAGACCCACCCGTCTGTTATAGCACTGCCGCTGTGGCTGGGCCACGGATGCCCACAGCTGCAGCGTGTGCTGACGTCACCAGCAAGCCCCGCCCAGTATGACCGACGGACACCTTACCAAACCTAGTAGTATAAGATATGCATGTGAATTTACTAACACCACCTCAAGTTTTGATGACCGTTTCCCACGTCAACCTGCTTTGGTGGATTATCTTCCGTTTTTTTTCTGCACTTGTTCTTGTTCCAGAAGAGAATCTTCCAGGATAATTGGCACGTTTTTCGTGTAACATCATGCCAGGTTATTTGGAGTAAGCCTCATCGTATCGCATTACACGTGCCAGTAGCATATGCGGTAGTGGAAGTGATGTATTGATGACTAGTTGGGAAGTTACAAGCACGTGCTAGATGTAACATTTTGTATATATATACATTTGTGCATGTTGTATTTGACATTTTATGGTATGGCGACATTCTGCCGTGAAGAGTATATCATTGATGTAGTGCAGCGTCCGGCTAGTATTATAATGGTTACTAACTCTATTGTTTGTCACATTCCTCAGAGTGCACTATGATAATTAAACAAGCAAATTACTTGCATTCCAGTACGTGGATGTGGCAAAACCAAAATATTTTTATTACTGTGCTATTTTTCTGTGTTGACTGTCGTTTTTATCAAGTATGCTTTTTTATCCATGTAAAATGCATGTTTAGTACTGTAAGCCGGTGGCATATTCTGCATGCTGTTGGTTGAGGCTATAGGTTTAAAGTATGTATCAACTTTATCGATTGAACACACTATTAATTCTTATATTGCTCTTATTCTGCACTGTTTATTTGTCAGTTTATAACTCGGTCTCATTGGCGAATCCATGGGAGGGCAAACGGGGTGATCGCCCCCCCCCCCCAGACGGCGTGTGACAGTTAGGAATCAGTCGTTTAATCGTTTAAATTAGTCCGTTTAAATGTTTACTAAACCATTCTGTGACTATGTGTGTATGTTTATTATATTTCTGATTTAGTCCTAAACAATGTATGTGGCTGTTTCGGCTCTTTGTTTTTAAATATTAAATAATTGTGTTAGCATTGAGTTGGTAGACAGGTTTTGTTACCTCGAACAGACTCGGACATATGTTATGTGGTGAAATTTACCTACGTTGTATGAGAAACTGCATGTTACCTGGTAGTGAAATATGGCCACTGAAAAAATACAACGAATTGGCTATTACTTAGGGCTGGGAATTAATCGCGTTAACTAACACGATTAACGCGTTAATTTTTCCGTCGATTAAATTCTTTAATCGTACGATTACAATTAATCATTCATGAAGACGAATACTGCGCTGGCAGTACTCTGTTGTAATTATAACGCCAGTCATTTGTAGTGTCTTACCTTACGCTTCAGTGGTGGATGGCACACAAAGCATCAACATCACTTTCTTCATAGAAAATGCACGTTTATGTAAGAAAAACTAAGCGAAATAATCACTACAAGCAATCAGATGGTCAAATTTGCATATTTTACCAACAACTGTAGTTGAATAAACAAGATCTGTGACTGACTTCTCATGTGTGATACTGATTACATCAATTGGACTTTGTTATTTTACTTCAGTGAATTTACTAGGATTGCAAGGCAGTATTTTCGTAGGAACAATTTGTTGTGGTAACAGAAAGACATGGTTTGTACAACTTCTGTCATTAAAATTTTGGAATTATAAGTAAGATTAACTAAGATTAATTTTTTTATCGTACGATTAATCGCGATTAAAATTTTTAATCGGTGCTCTGCCCTACTAGTAATAGAGTTGAGATGCGAATGACATCGACATTGTAAATGTGATGTAGTCATGTAAGGTAGAGAGATAGGGTGTCAATTTTGTGCAGAGCTGAGGAATACATTGGGTATTGTGGACATTTTACCGTGAAAATCAAATGACAACAAAAATCAATTGCCCAGACTGATGGATAGCGCATCCCATTACTAGAGATACGGCATGCAAAACTTATTACCAGACAACTTTGGGACTTCAAACCACGCCAAAATAAACGGCGGCTGGGGCTTTACCCAAGAACCCACTGGGGGAGCTTGCAGCGCTCCCCCAGACTCCCTAGCTGGTGGGAGGGGCTGGCTGCCCCCTGCGGCCCTTTGCGCCTTGAACTTCAGCCCTTCGGGCCGTGCCGACCCCTCCTAGCCAAAGCTTCTGTATACGCCCCTGCTCGGTCTTCAGCGATATTGAGATAATGTATTACTCTAACAGTTCATATACTTCGGAATATTTTGACGATGGTGTCAGTTCTGAATCCACCTGGATTTTTATTTTTTGTCAGTTTTTCCATCTTAGCTAGGGCCAGTCTGCTTATGTCAGGATTAGTGTTCTGGAGTGACAGTGTACGTGTGCCTTTTTTGGTTATGAGTTATTACTAGTTGCTTGGAAACCGTCATCTCCAGAATAACCCATAGTATGTTGAGGGAATGTTCAACACTGCCTGCTCTGAATTCTGCTGATGCTCTGGAGTTAGCTCATTGTATAGCAGACATTTACTGTTGCAAGTTGTCTTATGTGCTTCCGGCAGAAATGTTAATACTTCCATTTAGTAACTGCTACAGGCAAGCCAGAGTTTGTATATGTTAAAGAAAGGTAACTGCGTAGGTCTCGAGCGATTATGCTATCAATAACCATACGGTATTTTAGTAGAAACATCCGTTTATCGTACTTGTTTGTTAATGCTTTGTTTACTGTCATAAGTGAATACATCTGTTAATTGTAGTAATTAATAATTGTGATGAAATAATATTGGATAATCTTTCTTATTGTCTAATCGTCACTTCGATACATCATTTGTGCTAATACCATTTTACATCTGAACACTTTTAATTATAATATTTCATACTATATTACTACTTTACAGATGCGATGAGCTCAGTCGTGTTGAAAGCACTTAACCCCAACCAACCAACCAAATGCATAGGACCTGATTTCTGTTTTGAACATGGGAGTAATTTTGCAGGCTATTTTTATTCTGACCTCAGTGTATTTTTACTTTTCAGGACATTGAACCTTTACGTTTTAGGACAGTTTTCAATTATCAGCTCGTACAATCATACAACACAAACGTGAATAGTTTAAAATTTACAACTTTGTTTCTTAAACTCGATACAGTCAGTAACGAGGCTGACAAGAGGAAAGTAATAAAACGTATGGCAACAATTACCAGTAGTAACATTTTGACTGAATTTTAAAACCCAGGCGGAAATATAAGGACATCTAAGCACAATTTAAATCTGGACAAAATCTCCACCCAAGACCTTGTCCCTGATGTAGCCTATTTATGTGCTGAAAGGTCATGTTAATCCCTCAACCAACCATTTTTCAAAGTCTCTGCGTCTAAAACATCAACATTTTTTAAAATTAAAATTAGCTTTTGCTACTGCATGCGTTTCAACCTCCGTAGCTTCATACTAAACCGACACTGCATTTGGCCCGAATGAGGCCTGCATGGTTTAATGCAGAAACTGGTCCACTGTGCGGCCATCAGCCGAGCATTATCAACACGTAACACTTGCCTACAGTGACTGTGTGCCCAACTCAGAGACCTAGCATGTAGGTCATGAAATAAGTAGGTTTACAACTAGAGATGCACCGATAATCGGTATCGGCCTATTATCAGCCATTTTGCCGATAATCGGTATCGGCCCATTAGTACGTTGGTATCGGCTGATTGTCTGGAGTGGCCTATGCTTGTTACACTGCATATTCCACTCCAGTGTTGTATTACGTTTAACAAAGTGTAATAATGCACATATGTTTTGTCTAATACATTTTATCAGTATTTGGAACTACTGAGTAAAGTAGGTAAGTAAAACTAGTAAAAATTTACTGTTTAGCAGCAGCATCTCATTAACTACAGTATTTGTGTGTGTGACGTAGTCATCTGAAACAAAACATACAACATATAATCATGATGGACCTCATTAACATTTCACATTCACTCATTTCACAGTTTCACTGTTAACAAAGATCACTTTTTACCACCACGGCTCTGCACGTGATGCCAACAAGCAACAATGCACAGTTTTGCAATACAAACGTGATCAACAAGAAGCACTTGTGCAGTGAATGAAGGCACACCTCTAATAGACAGGATCAGTTTGCCAGTCCAACAATTTGCCAGTCCAACAAAATGCAACTGTCGTACAACAACTGGCACAGAATATACTGAATAACAAATATAGTAACATATGAAAAAATAAAACTGTTCTAATTCTAATAATGTACATATTAAAACTAGTCTTTTTACAAAAGCAATCATCCTTTTTCCACAATTAAGGGGCTTCCAGAAAATGCTATCAAGACATCACTGCCTTAAGATTTATGCAATAACTCACGGGATGGTCTACAGAGTAAAACCATTATGCACCTAACTCAAGTCAATCCGTACAGCTAACACCGTGTTTTGTAAACAGAGCATTTTGTCAATCACGCAGAATCACAACAGACTTGCTTCTGCCTGATGGGCATGGCTGACACGGGCGGGTGTTTGTTGTTCCACGTGGTACGGCAAGCTGGCTATCATCCACTTTCCAGCGCATGTGAAGCATTCTGTATCGCACTGTGTCAACAACTCAGGTAGCTGCATGGGTATTTCAGGCTGTGACCATGCATGGAATGCCAGCCACTCTCATCAGGTAGAAGTAAGTCTGACGCAAAATATAAGTGACTGACAGTTATTATATGTTTACAAAATAAGGTGTTGGGTGCACAGAATGACTTCCATGAGCTGTGCAAGGACTCAATATGGCACCCGTTGCACGACCTGATTTTATTCTGTAGACCTTGACTCTAAGTAACCTCAAAAAACAACACTCACTAAATGTATCTGACTAAAAACATCACACTCCAACTCCACCAGGCACATACTCTGTGTACAAAGTGCCACAATAAAATCCTGACAGTTTATTAATAAAAATGAAATACAAACAGAACTTCTACCAAATGTAACAACATAACAATCACTGAAGTACACAAAATTCCCGACAATGCAACTCAACTAAATAAAATATATACAACTAATGAGCTAATGTGTACATTATAACTGCTACTACTACTGTTACTATTTCAACAGTGATAAAATAAGGGTAACAATTCAACGGACACCGATTATTATCAGTACATATAACAAACAGCAGCTTTCTTCATTAATACAGCATAACTACAGCGTTGTTACATTCAAGCTAATTACAAATATTCAACCCAATAATTATAATAACAAGCTTCCTTATTTACATTTCAAATTAAGCATAAGCATAATTTTTTGTAACTATTGGTACAATACTTTATACTCCTACCCTCCAGAATATTGCAATCAAGGATTTTTGGCAATTTTAGAAATGGCTGCAATATTTGCAATTTCCCCTAAACAAGTAACATTATTTTGCTTTTTGGGCTAATATGTGATTCTTTAGTCCTGACAGTTGTATGAAAATAATACTATTATCTAAGTGATAACAAACAAAAAAGCTAGCTGATACACAAAATGCAAATTACACAACATGCAAGTAGTAACTACAGTGTACTTTGGTTTGACATTGAACAATGCAGCAAATGTAATTCTGAGCTTAATCGCTCTACAGCAATTATTTTTATAACTTAACATGCAAATTAATGGTCAAATACTGCTGTTATTTCTCGTATATTCAATGCCATAATACTACATTCTTCTGCTGCAATATTCTGGAGGTGTGTATATTGACAGAAACCAACAGTTTACGAATTCCCTGGTGCTGGAAGTAACTATCGTCATCATACAACCAGAGCTGTGCTCCAGCCAATGGCTTGCACTTACGGCATCCACAATGGCTATCACCCGTGGCTACTGCTATGTCTCCACCCAGTCATAAGCCCCATCCAGCATTACACTTGGCAAATTAACTATCTTTGCATGTAACTTTTCAACTCCAGGTCAATGGTGGGCAAGTGCTGCATCTTTGTGCTGCAGCAACTTTACCAGCCACGTCTCACTCAACGCCATTCATTCATTCAACATTCTAGCTAGTGTGCATGGCACTGTTACCAGTATTAATACATTAACAGCATCAGCACACTTCGTACAGCACATAAGTGCACGTGAAATATTGAGAGCAAAATAATGCAGAGCAAAATAATGCAGAGCAATGGAAACTAAACTGGAACTATCACCTCACATGATAGTTACCATGGTCAAAGTTTTACAACATATATATATAT
>Ga0066187_1000450_pt1 | contig 14002 bp, 11 predicted proteins | sample WorMetexBAHAMAS1_FD_58706 | JGI IMG/M metagenome (GOLD analysis project Ga0066187, IMG submission 58706) | Marine gutless worms symbiont microbial communities from Max Planck institute for Marine Microbiology, Germany - Inanidrilus exumae... | ecosystem: Host-associated > Annelida > Digestive...
CTCCGTATCCGGCGGAATACACCTTAACCCCCTGTCCGAATTTCTGGGACCACCTCACTCCATAGAGAAGCACCGTATCCACGCTTTCCGACTTCAATTTAGTCTCCAGCGCATCACGCCGATGGACTTCGGTGTTCGACAGACCGGCGGCACGTGCTTTCTCCGTCACCCGCTCGACAAAACCCGATACCGGATCGATACAGATCAGGTGCCCTGATTCACCGATCATTTCCGCCGCCGTCAGACTAAAGAAGCCGGTTCCGCAACCGACTTCGAGGACAGTTTGTCCTTCAGCGAGGTCCGCTCCGGCCAACAGCTTTTCCGGATCGTGAAACCAGCGCCTAAGCCGGCTTTCCATGTTTTTACCGGGGAACCGGACGATCAGGTTCACCAGCCTCGATTCCCCAAGCATCAGCGTTTTCATTTCGCAACTCCTACTTTAGGAAACCCAGCGGTCGCGCCCATGCCCCGGCCACCTAGGGTGTATGCTGCTCTCACCCTTCCCAGGGGCACGCGAATACTACCACAGGCGGTGGGTTTGTTCCTGACTTAAGGCGGGCGTCGAGTCTATCTCGATCGAACCAGCGGCATCGCGCTCGCCGTTAGGCCGCGATCGGATCCTCGTCCCCTCAACTCCACGGATAGGGACTGTTCGAAACCGGGTGCAGCTGGCCCGCTTCGAACCGCGAGAACCGGAAGGGCTCCAAGAGCGCGCTCTTATTGCCGGTGATCTCGTCGGCGACCAGCTTGCCGACGCCGATCATCTTGAAGCCGTGGTTGCTGTCGGCGATGACGTGGCAGTTCTGGTGGAAGACGTCGAAGACGGGGAAGCTGTCCGGCGTGAAACAGCCGATGCCGCCCGACGGTTCCTTGCGGTAGCGCACGATCCGGCCCTCGAAGCGTTTCTGGCAGAAGGCCAGGGCCGAACACCACATGTGGGCGAAGTCGTCGCCGACGACGAAATCGGGCGAGTCGGGGCCGTAGGGATCGACGGCGACCTTGTCGGCCGGCGTCTCGACCACGTAGGGCATGGCGCCGCCCTGGATGCCGTTGAAGTGGAAGTCGGGTTTGTAATAGATGCCCCAGGGGCCCTCGGTGATGAGCGAGCCGTCGACGTCGGAATGCAAGGGTTCGTCGGTGTCCACATGGATCACCGGCGGCATGGCGCCGTCGGCGGTTTTCTGGAAGTCGGGATCGACGCCCAGCGTTCCTTCCTGCAGGCTCCAATAGGTCCACATGGGCACGTCCTCGTGGACCGTGCCGTCAAGGCCCTTGACCGTGATGGCACCGGGCAGGTCGAGCATGTCCCACAGGGACTTGGCCCAGGGGCCGGCGCCGACGACGACGGTATCCGTCTCGATGGCGCCGCGTTCGGTCTCGACCGCCGTCACCGCGCCGCCGTCCATGCGGAAACCGGTGACGGCAACGCCGGTGAGGATGCGCACACCTTCCGCCTCCGCCTTGCCGGCGAGCCCGTATATGGCCTTGGTGTTGTTGGCGTAGCCGCCGCGCTTCTCATGGAGCACCGAGGTGACGCCGGTCGCCTGCCAGTCGGGGAAGATGGCCTTCATATAGACAGAGGTTTCCTCGGCGCCTTCGATGAATTCGGAATCGTAACCGATGGCCTTCTGCTGACGCGCGACCTCGGCGATGTCGCCGCGCATGCCCTCGTGGCTGATCTGCATGTAGCCGACCGGGTGGTAGCTGAAGGCCTCGGCGTCCTCTTCCCAGATGGCGACGCTATGCGCCATCAGCTCGCGCATGGCCGGCTGGTGGTAGTTGTTGCGCACGACGCCGCAGGCGATGCCCGAAGCGCCGGCAGCGATCGCCGTCTTGTCGATGACCAGGATGTCCTCGCCGCCGCCCTGGCCGGTCTCGCGGAGCCGGCGGCCCAGGTGGTAGGCGGTGCTCAGCCCGTGGATGCCGGCGCCGATGACGACGTACTTGCTGTGTGTGGGGAAGGCCATGGCCGATCACCTGCGGAATGACGGAACGCGGAGTTTCGAAGGGGATGCTATCGGCGGTGGGCCGGGCCGCCGATCAACACGCCGACCTCAATTGTCGCCCGGGGGACTCAACAGGTCCGTCCGCCGCAATAGGTCGATGGCAACACTTCATAGGATTGGGGTTCATTCGAGAGCATCGGCCATCCGGCAGGGGGAGGCGGGGCCATGGCGACGGCGTTTCGCGATTTCGTTCATGACACGAAGCTGGCCGGCTTGCCCGACGATGTCGTCGCCTTCGCCAAGCGCTGCATCCTCGATCTCCTGGGCGTCGGCGCCGGTGGCGCGACGACGCCGCTCTCCGCCATCATCCGGGACCATGCGGCCGACCAGTTCGGCCCGGCAAACGCCGCCGCCAGGATGATCTTCGACGGACGGACCGTTAGCCCGGCCGGCGCGGCCTTGGCCGGCGGCATGACCATCGATGCCCTCGATGCCCACGACGGCCACAAGATGACCAAGGGCCATGTCGGTTGTGGCGTGCTGCCGGCGGCGCTGGCCTGCCTGCAAGCCGAGGGCATCGAAGATGGGGGCGCGTTGCTGGAAACCGTCGTCGTCGGCTACGAGATCGGATCGCGGGCCGGTATAGCGCTGCATCGCACCGTCGACGATTACCACACCTCAGGCGCCTGGGTCGCCGTCGCCTGCGCCGCCATCGGGGCCCGGGTGCTCGGGCTCGATGCGGCGACGACCCGCGAGGCCATCGGCACCGCCGAATACCACGGGCCGAGGAGCCAAATGATGCGCTGCATCGACTTCCCGACCATGGTCAAGGACGGCTCGGGCTGGGGCGCCCTGGCCGGCGTTTCGGCCGCCTACCTGGCGCGGGACGGGTTCACCGGGGCCCCGGCGATCACCGTCGAAGGTGCTGAAGTCGCCGATTTGTGGGATGATCTCGGCAGCCGCTGGCGCATCCTCGAGCAGTACTTCAAGCCGCAGCCGGTCTGCCGCTGGGCCCAGCCGCCGGTGGAGGCGGTGTTGGCGCTCAAACGCGAGTACGGGTTCGCCGGCGACGACGTCGATCACATCCACGTCGTCAGCTTCCACGAGGCGGTCCGCCTCGCCACGAGACGGCCGACAAATACGGAAGAAGCCCAGTACAGCCTGCCGTTCCCGACCGCCGCGGCGGCGGTTTCCGGCCGCGTCGGGACGGAGGAGGTGTCGGGGGCGGCGCTCCATGACCCGGCCATTCTCAGGCTATCGGATTCCATGACCATGGACGAAAAGGACGCATACAACGATGCCTTCCCGGCGCGGCGCATCGGCGAGGTGACGGTTGTCCTCAAGGACGGCCGCGAGCTGGCGTCTGGGCCGATGGAGGCCCGCGGCGACCCGGAGGCGCCGCTCGACGATGCCGAAATCCGCGCCAAGTACCATGCCCTGGCCGACGGTCCACTCGGCGTCGAGCGGGCGGCGGCGATCGAAGGCCGGGTCGACGCCCTGGATCGGAACGCCGGGCTCGCCGATCTATTGGCCGAGATCACGCCGTCGCTACCGACCCGCTGATCGGATCGTGAATTGCGCAAGACCCTCGGCCGACCCACATTGAGCGGAGGCGCCGACCCGACGGCGTTTCGAAAAGGAGGACGATCATGGCCTGGGGCAGCAGCGAAAAAGTCACGTTCACCGGTTCACAAGGGGAAAACCTGGCGGCGCGCCTCGACCTGCCGCCGCACCCGCCCCTGGCTTATGCGCTCTTCGCCCATTGTTTCACCTGCTCGAAGGACATCTTCGCCGCCAAGCGGGTCGCCGCCGGTCTGGTGGAGAACGGCATCGGCGTCCTCAGGTTCGATTTCACGGGCCTCGGCCATAGCGACGGCGAGTTCGCCAATACCAATTTCAGTTCCAATGTCGCCGACCTGATCGCCGCCGCCGAGTGGCTCGGTGAGAACCATCAGGCGCCGGCCATCCTGGTCGGCCACAGCCTCGGCGGCGCCGCCGTGCTGGCCGCCGCCGGCGAGTTGGAAAGTGCTCGAGGGGTCTGCACCATCGGCGCACCGGCCGACCCGGATCATGTCAAACACAACTTCGGATGCGATATCGAGCGCATCGAAAAGGACGGCGTCGCGGAAGTGACGCTGGCCGGGCGCAGTTTCACCATCAAGAAGCAGTTCCTCGACGACATCGCCGGCCAGGTCCTCGAGGATAAGATCGCGGCCATGCGCAAGGCGTTGCTGATCTTCCACGGGCCCCTCGACCAGACCGTCGGCATCGACAACGCCGGGCGCATCTTCCAGGCGGCGAAACACCCGAAATCCTTCATCTCCCTCGATCAGGCCGATCATTTGTTGAGCCGCCCCGACGATGCCGCCTACGTGGCCGACGTCATCGGCGCCTGGGCCAGGCGTTTCATCGGCGAGGGGGCCTTGGCCCAACACCGGGCCCGGGCCGGGGAGGGCGAGGTCACCGTCGCCGAGACCGGCGAGGGCAAGTTCGCCCAGGTCGTCTCCGTCGGCGGCCGCCACGTGCTCCGGGCCGACGAGCCGCTGTCCTTTGGTGGCGACGATACGGGACCGGGCCCCTACGATTATCTTCTGGCCGGCCTCGGCGCCTGCACGACGATGACGGTCCGCATGTATGCGGACCGCAAGGGCTGGCCGTTGGAAAATGTCTCGGTAAAACTGAACCACGCCAAGATCCACGCCGCCGATTGCGCCGATTGTGAAACCCGGGACGGCAAACTCGACCAGATCGAACGGGAACTGACCATATCAGGTGCGCTCGACGACGATCAGCGCCAACGGCTCCTGGAGATCGCCGACAAGTGCCCGGTGCACCGGACGCTGCATTCGGAGGTCAAGGTGCGGACGGCTTTGACCGATTAACGCCGCGTCTCCCGGGGGGGCGCCGCATCCAGGAACTCGGCCCGCCGGTTGGAATACCCTGCCGGCCCCTTTTAGAACAGGTGTTCTCTTCCGCCCCCTATTCGGATGCCGCCACCCTCAGTTGACCGCCACCTTTCCGCCGCCGTCGCCGACGATGGTGAAAGGCGCCCAGAAGATGGGATGGGCGTAGCTGAAGACGGGCTGGCCGGCGGCGTCTTTGTAGACGCCCTTGTCGATCATCTCGATGCGCGCGCCTTGCAGGGCCCGGGCCCGGCCGAGCGCTTCGTCGCCGGCGCCGTCGGCCGATGCCGTGTTGCAGGCCGACAGCACGACCCAGTCGGCGCCCAGCTTGAGGGTCAGGATTTCGCCCATGGTCAGCAGGCCGTCGCCCCCGATGCCGGCGACGGCGGGCGCGCTCATGGCGAGCGCCGGTTGGTCGAGGCCGTCGAGGTCGCCCGGCACCAGGCCGTGGGTGGCGAAGGCCAAAACGGCGACGTTCTCCAGGTCCATGCCCTTGACACGGTCCTCGTTGGCCGCTTTGCCGAGGAAGACGGAATCATTGGGATCGGCCCCCATGGTGGCGGCGATGCTCTTCAGTTCGCCGGCCGTTTCCGGCAGGCGCGGCAGCAGGGCCAGATCGGCGCTGTCGACGGCACGGGTCCTCGGCAGGCTGCGGAGCGCCACCGGCAGGCCGCGCACCGTGGTCGATCCGGCCACCTGGACGGTCTCGCCGGCCGCCGCAGCCGAGGCCTGCTCGAGGTTGAAGAAGGGATCACCAAAACCGACGAAGGCCTGGGCGGCCTCCGGGCGGGCTGTCGCGGCGAAGGAGTTGAGGGCGGCGACGCTCGGCAACAGGGTGATGGCGTGGGATTTGGCCAACCACGGCACGGCGCGGTATTCGGCGAACAACAGGTCGGCCGGCGCGGCGGTGACTGCCTCGGTCGGCAACAGCGACAACGGCAGCTGGGCGGCCGGCCCTTGGGCGATGGCGACGATGTTGCGCGCGCCCTGCCATCCTGCCTTGACCGGTTCGAGCAGCTGCGCGTAGAGCCGATGGGCCAGGCCCACGTCGAAGGGCGGGATGTCGCCCAGCGTGGCGATGGCGCCGGGGTCGACGGCGACGCGGAGTTCGCCGACTTTCTGGGCGAGTTCGTCGCGCCCCAAGTCGACGGCGGCGAAGGACACGGCGCCCGACTTCGGAACCGCCCAGACGTAGGTCCGTTCTGCGAAGGTGCGCATCACGACCAACGCCTGATCCGGCTTGATGGATTGCTGCACGTCGGCCACCGTCAGCGGCTTCGGGTCGATCAGGTTGTCGTAGCGCGGGAACTGGGCGGCGATCCGCGCCCTGAGCGCCTGCTTCTCGGCCTCTAGGGCCGGCAGGGTGTTTCGGATGTTTTCGGCGGTGGCGACGGATTTCTTATCGGGCGACGACAGGGCCGACGTCAGGGTCGCTTGCAGCAGCTCGATCTTCCATTCGAGATCCTGCTGCTCGCGGATCAATCGGGCCAGTTCCGGATCATTGGCGCCGGCCCGCGCCGCGTTCTGGCCCAAGGCCCGCTCAACGCTGGAGGTCTGCAGGTTCTGCGCGACCCGGAAGGCTTCGGCAGCGTCGGCAGCGTCTTGGGAGCGGCTGAGCAGATCGAGATAACCTTCAAGGACGATGGCACGCAGCCAACCGTCGGTCTTCCGATCGTCGGCGAGAAGCGCCGTGACGGCGTCGCCGAGCAGGGGCCGGGCCCCCGCTTCGTCGCCCTGGCTGAGCTTGAGGAGTCCCATGCCGCCCCGGATCAGGTGCTCCTTGGTCGAGCCGTCACCGAGGCGCGAACGGGTCACTTCGAGCGCGCGCTCGAGGCGGCTGGTCGCCGTCTCCGGCTTGCCGGCCAGCACCTCGGCGAAGGCCCAATCGACGTTGTCGTCGTACTTGAGGGACAGCAGCGCCTTTTCGCCCTCGAAGTCGGCCTGCAGTTGCGCGAACGCGGCAAGGGCTTCGGCCGGGTCGCCGAGCGCCAGGTGGGATTTGCCGCGAAGGGCATGGAGCGCCGCCGCGCCCAGGCTGGTCGTGGAACAATCGGCCCGGTACATGCCGGTCACCGCATCGGCCAGCTCGAGGGCTTCGGCGATGCGCCCCTGGGCGTGCAGCGCGTTGGCCAGCTCGCGCAAGCCGGCGACCCGGGCCATCCATTCGGCGCCGTCGTACTTGCGGGTCAGGACCGCCTCGCGGAGCCTCGATTCCGCCTCGACGGCCTGGCCGCTGCCGATCAGCGCCGAGGCCATTTCGGTGACGGTCATGATTTGGGTCGTGCGAATGCGCTTTTCGAAGAAACCGGACACGCGTTTGATCGATTCGCGGGCCTGACGGACAGCCCGGTCGCCGAAGTCGATCGCGTCTCGATAGCGCTCGACCGCTTCCTTAAATTTGCCCTCGTGGCGCAACACGCTGGCCGTGGCCCGGTTGGCGAGCGACCTGGCCCAGTTCAGCAGGAAGACGGTCCGCCAGTCGCTCTTCGCCTGACGGTCGCCGATGGAGAGCGCCTCCCGCGCGCCTTCCAAGTCGCCGGCGTAGGTCAGGTATACGGCCTTCAGGTGCGAGAAGACGCTGCTCCAGCCGGTCCATTCGTTGAGCGTCGAGCGGTTCATGCCTTCCTCGGCCCAGCCGATGAACACGATGGCGTTATGCACGTCGCCGTGGATGAAGGCGTCGCGAGCCTGGGTGCGGGCGTAGTAGACGCGGTTGTTCTGGTACCAGTTGGTCAGGGGCTGGGCCTTCTCGAAGGTGTTTCTGACCCATTGGCGGCGTTCGGCGAGGGTCCCCTTGTTGGTGTTGTGGCACTCGGCCGCCGACCAGCGCTTGTAGCGCTCCAGGACATCGGCGGCGGACCGTTGCGGTGCCGTGTAGCCGGCTTGGGAAAAATCGGCGCTGACCTTCTTCGCGTCCTCCAGGCTCAACGGCTTGCCGCCGCCTGTCATCTGGCAGCCGGTCAGGGCCAGCATCGATAGGACCGTCACCGGTGCAAGCAGTCGCCGTTTCATCGTACCTCTCCTCGGTTCACGATTCGTCGTTTGTCGAGGCGCCGGTCCGCCGAACCCGGCCAACCTCACCTCGTTGGGGCCGCACTTTCCCAGACTGCGCCGGGAATAACACGCAATGATTTGCAACTCGGAGGATCAAGTTCGCCGAGGTCGTCTCCGTCGGCGGTCGCCTTGTGTTCCGCGCCGACTGCGAAACCCCGAATCGCACGCTCGACCTCATCAATCGGGAATTGGCGGTAAAGGGCGCGTCGACCGGTTAGTGTTTTTCCTCCCAGGGCCTCCGGGCGGCAAGGAACTCGGCCCACTGGCCGGTCAACTGGTCTTCCTTGGCTTTGTACTGGTCGGCCCGCCAGTCGACCAGGACCCGGGCATATCGGCGGAGATCGGCGTCGGCGTCCTTGGGGATCAGGTCGTCCATCATGTGGCGCATGACGGCGGCGTCGTTCATCAGTCCGAGGGTATCCTGCAGCCCCTTCATGTGCTTGAGGAAGTCCTTCACTCCGTCGAAGGTGAACAGGAAGAACTCGGCGGCGTAGCGCAGTTTTTTGCATTCGATACGGAGCTTGTGCATCTCTTCCGCCTCGTGGCTCTCGATGCCGTCGCCATGGGACAGGACCTCCAGGTCCTGTTTCTGCAAAAGGCGGCGGGCCAGGGTCGAGACCTTGTGGCCGAGGCGCTTGCGCTTTTTCTTGGAAAGGTCGTCGGCATACCAACTGGCGCCGTCGATCCAGGCGACGAACTCCTTGTTGAAGGCGGCGTAGTCGTCGCTGTCGAGCATGGCCCGGACCTGCTCATAGGCGGTTTCGCGCCGCTCATGCAGGATCGCCAACATGGCGTCGCCGCCAAGCTCCGCCATGTCCGTCCGCTCCGCGTGAAAGGCCGGCAAGCCCTCGTCGATCAGGACATCGGTGTCGCGGGCCATGCCGGTCTCATCGACCAGGACCTTGATCGTCTTCGACCAGTGCTTGCGGTCGGCGCCGGACAGCACCGGCCGGAAAACGCTGAACGCCGAGCGCAAGCGGCGAAAGGAGACACGGACTTGATGGACGCCTTCGATGTCCTGCCAATCCCGGGCGGTGTCCTGCCAGGTGTGCAGTTTGTCCAGGTTGTGCCGGAGAATGGCGGCGATGGCGTCACTGGCGGTCTGGTCCGCGGTGACCGGGGCGTAGGTCTTCATGGCATTAACCCACCTTTTTGCTCTTCTTGGCGGCGCCGACCGAGGTCTCGCCGTTCGACGGGCGACCTATACCATAGGATCCAGGGGGATGCATGCCAGAAGCCGATGCGCCGTCACGATCTTAGGTTTCCTGGCTTAGGCCTTTTTGGGTATCATCCGGCCCGATCCATACCCGGCTAACGTGAACCGGCGAAACGCGGTATAATGGGAGTCGTAACCCATCGCCGATGGGGTCAAATGATGGATATCCTTGTTTACCTGAACCGCTTGCTTTGCTGGATCGGCCTTCATGACTACCAGGTGGTCGAGGCCACCTTCGGTTTCGGTGAGTCCGGCAGCGTCGAGAAGGACCAGTGCCGCTATTGCGGCAAGACCCGCACCCGCCTGGTGACGTCTCGCTGATCGCCTCGTGGTGAGGCCCTGGCGCCGGGGCCGAAAACCCTTATCTTTAGGGAACGGATCAGAACGGACGGGCTCATGGCCGACAAGGTTCCGACCAGGAAGGAAAGCGAAAAGAGGAACGTCGATGCGTTCCTCAACAAGCTGGCCGCGACGCCGGTCTCAAAAAAGGCCGGCGAGCGTGGCCGCCTATTGTTCGCCATGGACGCCACGGCCAGCCGCCAGCCGACCTGGGACACGGCGGCGCGCATCCAGGGCGAGATGTTCGAGGCGACGGCGGACCTCGGCGGTCTCGACGTGCAACTGGCCTTCTACCGCGGCTTCGGCGAATTCAAGGTCAGCCCGTGGACGTCGAACGCGCGCGAACTGTTGCGCCTGATGTCGTCGGTCCTCTGCCACGCGGGCGAAACACAGATCGGCAAGGTCCTCAAACACACCCTCAACGAGGCCAAGAGGGGTGGTGTCAACGCGCTGGTATTTGTCGGCGATTGCGTCGAGGAGGACGTCGATCAGCTCGGCGCCACGGCCGGCGAACTGGGTCTCCTGGGTGTTCCCGCGTTCATGTTCCACGAGGGTAACGAGCCGGTCGCCGAATACGCCTTCCGCGAGATCGCCAGGCTCACCGGCGGCGCGTGCTGCCGCTTCGACGGCTCGTCGGCGGGCATGCTGAAGGAGCTCCTGGGTGCCGTCGCCGTTTTCGCGGCCGGCGGCCGTCCGGCGCTCGAGGACCTGGCCAAGAAGAAGGGTGGGGAGGTGCTGAGATTAACGCACCAGATGCGGTGAGGGCGTCTCGCCCGACCTTTCCCAATCGCCCTATTTCCCAATCGCCCTAAAGGTGTATCGTATGGCTCGGTTCGGTAACGGCTGACGGTTCGGCACTCGATGTTCCCCTATTTCATTCTCGGTATCGCCATCCTGGCCGGCCTGTTGCTGGCCGGGCGCTGGTATGCGAGCGCCGACACCAAGACGCTGCTGAAGGTCTTGAAATGGGTTCTGATCGGGCTCGTTTTGACGGTCGCGCTGTTCTTCCTGGTGACCGGGCGCCTGGCCTGGGCCGCCGTCACCCTGCCGGCATTGCTGCCCTGGTTCTTCAGGGCCCGCGCGGCGGCGCGGTTCGCCAAGAATTTCACACGCATGGCCAACGCGGCGACCGGCGGATCATCGGGCCGTTCATCGGACGTCGAGACCCGATATCTCCGCATGACCCTCGACCACGATACCGGCGACATCTCGGGCGATATCCTGGACGGACCCTTCGCCGGGCGCCGCGTGGAAGAACTGACCACCGACGAACTCATTGAGCTGCTGCGGACGTGCTGGACCGATGACGCCGAATCGGCACGCCTGATCGAGGCCTTTCTCGACCGGAATCACCCGGAATGGCGTGAGGCCCGCGCCGGCACGACCGACGAAACACAAAGCGGCAGCGGCGGCATGCCGGGCGTTATGGACCGGGCCGAAGCGCTGCGCGTCCTCGGTCTCGACGACGGGGCCGATGCGGATGCCGTCAAAGCGGCCCACAAGCGCCTGATCTCCGGTTTACATCCGGACCACGGCGGGTCCGACTACCTGGCGGCCAAGATCAACGAGGCCAAGGACGTGCTGCTCGGCAAGTAGTACGAACGCTCCGCGGTCGTTCGTTCCGCGTTTGTAAGAAATCCACAACAATCGATATGTTGCGGTCACCGACACCCTATGGCACAAAAGCTCCGCCTCTTGGGGGCAATAAGCAGAAACGCGTAAGCGCAAAGTAATTATAGAGTTTCCATGGTCAAACCCGTACGCAAGGCCGTTTTCCCGGTTGCCGGCCTCGGCACCCGTTTTCTACCCGCGACCAAAGTCATGCCGAAGGAGATGCTGCCGATCGTCGACAAGCCGCTGATCCAATACGCGGTCGAGGAAGCGCGGGCCGCCGGCATCGATGAGTTCATCCTCGTCACCGGCCGTGGCAAGAACCTGATGGAAGACCATTTCGACCACGCCTACGAATTGGAGGCGATCCTTCGTGAGCGCGGGCGAGCCGTGGATCTGGCGACCGTCGAAGGCGTCGCTCCCGATCCCGGCAAGATGTCTTACACGCGCCAGCGCCGGCCGCTCGGCCTCGGCCATGCCGTGTGGTGCGCGCGGCAGTTCATCCAGGGTGAACCGTTCGCCGTGCTGTCGCCGGATGATATCGTGCTCGCCGAACCCGGATGCTTGGCGCAGATGATGGCGGCCTACGATGCGGTCGGCGGAAACGTCGTCGCCGTCGAGGACGTACCGCGCGAGCACACCAACCGCTACGGCGTTCTCGATGTCGAATACGAGGATGGCCAGTTGGCACGCGCCCGGGGGTTGATCGAAAAGCCGGACCCGGCCGAAGCCCCCTCGACGTTGTCGATCGCCGGTCGCTACATTTTGCAACCCGAGGTCTTCGAGCACCTGGACAAACACGAAACCGGTGCCGGCGGAGAAATTCAGCTGACCGACGCCATGGCCAAAACCATTGGACGGGTACCTTTCCACGGGTTCAGGTTCGAAGGCCGCCGCTTCGATTGCGGCACCAAGATCGGCTTTGTCGCTGCCAACGTCGCTTTTGCCAAAGCACGGGATGATCTCAACGGAGATATCGCCGAGGTCGTCCGCGAAATCATCGAGGAATAAGGATCTGCGGCCGGCCGGCCGCCGTACGAGAGAGTTCGACCATGCATATTGCCATTATCGGGACCGGATACGTCGGTTTGGTTTCCGGCGCCTGCTTCTCGGAGTTCGGCGTCAACGTCACCTGCGTCGACAAGGACGCGGCTAAGATCGAGAAGCTAGAAAACAACGTCATGCCCATCTACGAGCCGGGCCTTGACGATTTGGTCGCCAAGAACGTCGAGGCCGGGCGCTTGGCCTTCACGACCGAACTGGCCCCGGCGGTCGCGGCGGCCGACGCCGTCTTCATCGCCGTCGGCACCCCGAGCCGGCGCGGCGATGGACATGCCGACCTTTCCTACGTTTATGGCGCCGCCGAGGAAATCGCCCAGGCGCTGGACGGCTATACGGTCGTCGTCACCAAATCGACGGTGCCGGTCGGCACCGGGCGCGAGGTCGAGGCGATCGTCGAGAGGGTTCGCCCTGATGCCGACTGCGACGTCGTGTCGAATCCGGAATTCCTGCGCGAAGGTTCGGCCATCGAGGATTTCATGCGGCCCGACCGCGTCGTCATCGGCACCAAGAGCGAACGCGCCAAGGAGGTCATGCGTGAACTCTACAGGCCATTGTTTCTGAACGAGACGCCGATCCTTTTCACGTCGCGCCAGACCGCCGAAATGATCAAATACGCCGCCAACACCTTCCTGGCGACGAAAATCACCTTCATCAATGAGGTCGCGGACCTCTGTGAGAAGCTCGATGCCGACGTCCAGGATGTCGCCAGGGGTATTGGCCTCGATGGCCGCATCGGCTCCAAATTCCTGCACGCGGGGCCGGGTTACGGTGGGTCGTGTTTCCCCAAGGACACCCTGGCGTTGGTACGGACGGCGGCCAGCAGCGGCAGCCCGTTGCGTATCGTCGAGACGGTGGTCGACATCAACGACCAGCGAAAGAAACGCATGGCCGAGAAGGTCGTCGAGGCCTGCGGCGGTTCCGTCGACGGCAAGACGATCGCCGCTCTCGGTCTGACCTTCAAGCCGAACACCGACGACATGCGCGAAGCGCCCAGCCTCGACATCGTTGCCGGCCTGCAGGCGGCCGGCGCAACGGTCCGGGCCTACGATCCGGAAGGCATGGACGAGGCCAAACATATGATGGACGGCGTCGTTTGGTGCGACGGAACCTACGACACGCTCGACGGCGCCGACGCCATGGTCATCATCACCGAATGGAACGAGTTCCGGGGTATCGACATGGAACGGGCCAGGGAACTGATGAAGGCGCCGATCATGGTGGACCTCAGGAACATCTACAATCCGGAGGAGATCGTCGGACACGGTTTCGACTATACTTGCGTCGGGCGACCCCATTCGACGGAACCGTGAGAACCGCTCATTGAACGATAGCCGCGCGCTCGACCCGACAATACTCCGCGAATACGACATTCGCGGCGTCGTCGGTGAGACTTTGACAACAGATGATGTCCGCACCATCGGGCGGGCCTTTGGTTCGATGCTTCGCGACGACGGTGGCAAGACCGCCGCCGTTGGTTTCGACGGGCGTTTGAGTTCGCCGGACCTGGAAGCGGCATTGACCGACGGGCTCGTCGCCTGCGGGCTCAAGGTCTTCCGCGTCGGCCTGGGGCCAAGCCCAATGCTCTACTTCGCCGCCCACAAGCTGAAGGCGGACGCCGGCCTGATGATCACCGGCTCGCACAATCCGCCCGAATTCAACGGCATCAAGATGACGTTCCAGGGGAAACCCTTTTACGGTGGCCAAATCCAGGAACTGGGCCGTCGCGCCGCCGCCGGCGACTTCATCGATGGCCGCGGCAAGGCCAGGAAACGCAACGTGATCAACGACTACGTCAAGCGCCTGATCGAGGAGGTGAAGTCCTAAACTTGCAGGGAATTTGGTAGGAGGTGCATCCTTTGAGGTGCTTGAAC
>Ga0066187_1000451_pt1 | contig 13995 bp, 15 predicted proteins | sample WorMetexBAHAMAS1_FD_58706 | JGI IMG/M metagenome (GOLD analysis project Ga0066187, IMG submission 58706) | Marine gutless worms symbiont microbial communities from Max Planck institute for Marine Microbiology, Germany - Inanidrilus exumae... | ecosystem: Host-associated > Annelida > Digestive...
CCGGCCCGGGCCGGTTTTCATCAGACACGAGCCCAACTCCAGCGCCACCAGTTGAGAGACATGTTCGTGTTCCGCGATGGCGGCGATTTCCTCGGGCGAAAGATCACAAAAACCCACGCAATCATCGAACGTGAGCATGAAGGTCCTCCCACTAAGACCCCCGACATTCCGTGCGGTTGCCGAGTTTCTCGGACCTCCCCTTGCGCCTGTCTGACCATGGGATTTGCGAACAGATTGTGCCCTGCTGTTCTTGGCTAAGAGCGTACGACCGCCAGCCGCCGACGTCAATTCACCTTGCTGTCCGGAGCGGGATCAGGACACCGAAAAACTCTCTCCGCACCCGCAGCGGGCGGTCTCGTTGGGGTTCGAGAAGACGAAACCGGAGGACAGCTTGCCTTCCTGGTAGTCCATCTGCGAGCCGATCAGGAACATGACCGAGGCCGGATCGATGAAGATCTTCACGCCCTTGTCCTCGACCACATCCTCGAAATGCTTCTGTTCCGTGGCGTATTCAACGAAGTAGCTCAGGCCGGAACACCCCTTGGAATTGACGCCCACCCGGAGGCCCAGGATCGTGTCGTCCTGGTCGGCCTTTGCCATCAGCTGCTTGACGCGGCCCGCGGCCGCATCCGTCAGGGTGATCATCGGTGGCATGTTCGTCATCTCTGTGCCCGTCCTTACAGATCCAGCGCCATCCGGGCGTCGTCAGACATCTTTTCCATGCCCCAGGGCGGATCCCAGGTCAGCTTGACGCTGACCTCACCCACGCCCTCGACCAGGGCCACCCGGTCGGCCACCATGCCCGGCATCTCGCCCGCCACCGGGCAGGCCGGCGCAGTCAGTGTCATCACGATGTCGACGTCGCCCGCGGGCTTGATGTCGATGTCGTAGATCAGCCCCAGATCGTAGATGTTCACGGGGATCTCCGGGTCGTAGACGTCCTGCAGGGCGGCAACGACCGCCGTCTCGCCGGCGGGCTCCACACCATCGGCCAAGGGCGCGCCGGCATGGGCCTCCAACTCCTCCGGCGCCGCCGGCTCGACGCCGTGATAGACGCCGTAGGGATTGAAATAAGGGCCCGCAGGGGGGTGTCCGGTTTCGTCCGACATCGGCTACTCCGTCGTCACTGTTTCGGTGTGGCCGGCAAGCGCGGCATCCATCGTGTGCCAGGCCAGGGTCGCGCACTTGACCCGCGAGGGGAAATCCTTGACGCCCGACAGCACAGCCAAGCGCTCCAGAGCGTCCTCCGGCGGAGCTTCGGGGGCTTCCGCGCCGGTGCACATGGCCCGGAAGCCCCGGAACAGGGCTTCGGCCTCCGCCCGCGTCCTGCCTTTCAGCAATTCGGTCATCAGGGACGCGCTGGCCATGGAGATGGCGCAGCCGCGACCTTCGAACGAGATGTCCGCGATCTGTCCGTCGCCGTCCAGCCGCAGGAAAACGGTCACCCGGTCGCCGCACATGGGATTGTCGCCATGCGCCGCAACGGAAGCCGTCTCCATGGTGCGGCGGTTCCGCGGCCGGCGGCCGTGGTCCAGGATGACTTCCTGGTAAAGATCGCGCAGGTCTGCCGCCTGGGGCTCCATCAGCCGAAGATCTCCCTGACCTTTTCCAAGCCGTCGACCAACGCGTCCACCTCGCTGCGGGTGGAATACATGCCGAACGAGGCCCGGGTCGTGGACTGGACGCCCAGCCGCTCCATCAGGGGCTGGGCGCAATGGTGCCCGGCCCGCACGGCCACGCCCGACCGGTCGAGGATTGTTGCCACGTCATGGGGGTGCGCCCCTTCCAGCGTGAAAGACACCACGCTGACCTTGCCCGGCGCCGTGCCGTAGATCCTCAGCCCCTCGACCGACGCAAGCTTCTGCGTCGCGTAGTTCAAGAGATCCCGCTCGTGCGCGGCGATCCGGTCGACGCCGATGCCCGACACATAGTCGATCGCCGCACCGAAGCCGATCGCCTCGGCGATGGTCGGCGTCCCGGCCTCGAACTTGGCCGGCAGCGCGGCCCAGGTGCTGCGTTCGTAACTGACCGTCGAGATCATGTCCCCGCCGCCCAGGAACGGCGGCATCGCGTCCAGCAGGGCCTCCTTGCCATAAAGCACTCCGATCCCGGTGGGTCCGTAGAGCTTGTGGCTGGAGAAGGCGTAGAAATCCACGTCCAGCGCCTGGACATCCACGGTCATGTGCTGGATCGCCTGGCAGCCGTCCAGCATCACCCGGGCGCCGGCCTCGTGCGCAAGCCGGACGATCTCGTCGACCGGCGTGACCGTGCCCAGAACGTTGGAGACGTGGGTCACAGCGACCAGCTTCACCCGTTCGTCCAAGAGGTCGCGCAGCGCATCCATCCGCAGTTCGCCGGCATCGGTGATCGGGCAGACCCGCAGCTCGATTCCGACCTGATCGCGCAAAAGCTGCCACGGCACGATGTTGGAATGGTGTTCCATGTCGGAAATGATCACCGCATCACCGGGACCCATATTGCTGCGGCCCCAGCTTTGCGCCACCAGGTTCAGCGCCTCGGTGGCATTGCGGGTGAAGATCACCTCGCCCGGCCCCGCGGCATTGATAAAAGCCCGCACTTTCTCGCGCGCGGCCTCGTAGTCGGACGTGGCCGCCTCGCTCAGGAAATAAGCGCCGCGGTGAACGTTGGCATAGCGGGTCGTGTAGGTCCGCATCAGCTGGTCCAGAACGGCCTGCGGCTTCTGGGCCGAGGCGGCGCTGTCCAGAAACGACAGCGGCTTGCCGTGGATCGGCTGCCGGAAGATCGGGAAATCCGCCCGCACGGCCTCAACGTCGTAGTCCGATGCCGCCGGGTCAAGCTGCGCCGCCGCACTCATGCCTCGATCCCCTCTTCCGCCGCTGCCGCCAGGGCGAGCAGCTTTCTTGCCAATGTCTCGGCAAAAGCCTGCCGCACGGCGTCGTTTTCGATCTCGTCCAGCACATCCATCAGGAACGCCTCGACCAGGATCCGCCGTGCCGCCGTCTCGCCGATCCCGCGTGCCCGGAGATAGAATAACTGCGCCTGGTCCAGCTCGCCGGCGGTCGCGCCGTGACTGCACTTCACGTCGTCGGCATAGATCTCCAGCTCCGGCTTGGAATCGATCTCGGCCCCGCGGGACAACAACAAGGCGCGGTTGAGCTGGTGCCCGTCGGTCCGTTGAGCACCCCGCCGCACCAGAATCTTGCCCTGGAAGACGCCCCGGGCCGTATCGGCCAGCACGCCCTTGTAGACCTCGCGGCTGGCGCAGTCAGGCGCGGCATGATCGATGAAGGTGGTGTTGTCCAGGTGCTGCGTCCCCAAGGCGGCATAGGCGCCGTGCAACCGACAACCGGCCCTTTCGCCGTCCAGAAGGGTCCGGACCTCGTTGCGGGCCAGGCTGGAACCGGTCTGCAGGACGAAGCTGTCGAATTGGCCGCCCTCGGCGACGTTCACCGCGGTCGCCGCAATGTGGAAGGCCTCTTCTCCTTCCTCCTGACGCTTGAAGTGGCCAAGCCTACCGCCGGGCGCAACAAAGATCTCGGCGACCGCATTGACGAGGTAGCTTCCCCGCCCGGCGTGGCTTTCCACGACGTCGGCCGACGCCCCTTCGCCGATCGACATCACCAGGCGTGGGCTGTTGGCGACCAATCGGGCCGCTCCGTCCGTCCAATTCATGATGTGGATCGGTCTGTCCAGAACAACGCCGTCCGGAACATGAACGAATACGCCGTCCTTGAACCCGACGGTGTTGAGCGCCGCAAGCGGCATCTTGGCCAGGGGCAATGCGCCGCCCAGCCAGGGCTGCACCCGCTCCGGCGCGTCGGCCAGCGCCGTCGCCAGGCCCGTCACCCGCACCCCCTCGGGCAGGCCGTCCAGATCAGACAGCGCCGGGACGTGCCGGCCGTTCACCAACGCCACCCGAAAGGCATCGAGGTCATTCAAGCTTTCGGGAAACTCGGCAGGTCCCTCGGTGTCGTCGCCCAGCAGGAAGACCTTGTCGGTCAGCTGCGTCAGGCGCGTGTATTTCCAGGCCTCGGTCCGCCGGCCGGGCACCCCCTCGGCATCGAAGGCGCGGCGGGCATCGCTGCGCAGGGCGTCCAGCCAGGGCTGCGGCGACGCCGGCTGGGTCAGCAGGCCGGTCAGAAGCGGCAAGGTCTCGGGTGCGCTCATCCGTTCCGCCCCGCGTCAGGCCGCCGCGCCGACGATGTCGGCGTAGCCCTTCTTTTCGAGTTCCAGCGCCAGTTCCTTGCCGCCCGACGTTACGACGCGGCCGCCCGCCAGCACATGCACGCGATCCGGCACGACGTAATCGAGCAGCCGCTGATAGTGCGTGATCACCAGCATCGCCCGGGACGGATCGCGCAGCTTGTTGATACTGTCGGCCACCACTTTCAGCGCGTCGATGTCGAGACCGGAATCGGTCTCGTCCAGCACCGCCAGCCGCGGTTCAAGTACGGCCATCTGCAACATCTCGTTGCGCTTCTTCTCGCCGCCGGAGAACCCCACATTAACCGGGCGTTTCAGCATGTCGTCGGGCACGCCAAGCTCCCGCGCCTTGCCTTTGACGAACTTGACGAACTGCAGCGCATCCAGCTCGTCCTCGCCGCGATGCTTCAGCTGGGCGTTCACCGCATGGCGCAGGAACGTCGTGCCGGCGACGCCGGGGATCTCGACCGGATACTGGAACGCCAGAAAGATCCCTTCCCGGGCACGATCCTCGATCTCCATCTCCAGCAGATCGTGGCCGTCGTAGGTGATCGTCCCACCGGTTGCTTCGTACCCGTCCCGCCCTGCCAGGACATAGGACAGGGTGCTTTTTCCCGAACCGTTGGGGCCCATGATTGCGTGGACCTGACCGGCATCAAGTGTCAGGTCGATCCCCTTGAGGATTTCCTTGCCGTCGACCCGCACATGCAGATCCTTGATTTCAAGCAGCGCCATCGTTCACGTCTTTCCCTTCGCTATCCCGTTTGTGCGCCGTCAGCCGACGCTGCCCTCTAGACTGATGCCGATCAGTTTCTGCGCTTCGACCGCGAACTCCATCGGCAGCGTCTGCATCACTTCCTTGCAGAAGCCGTTCACGATCAAGGCGACGGCCTCTTCCTCATCCATCCCGCGCTGTTGGCAATAGAACAGCTGATCCTCGGAGATCTTGCTGGTCGTCGCCTCGTGCTCGACCATCGCGGTCGGATTTCGCGACTCGATGTAGGGCACGGTATGGGCGCCGCAGCGCTCGCCGATCAGCAGCGAGTCGCATTGGGTGTAATTCCGCGCCCCGTCGGCCTTGGGCAGCATCCGCACCAGGCCGCGATAGGTGTTGTCGGCCCGCCCGGCCGAGATGCCCTTCGAGATGATCCGGCTGGAGGTGTTGCGGCCGATATGGATCATCTTGGTGCCCGTGTCGGCCTGTTGGGCGTTGTTGGTGATGGCGACCGAGTAGAATTCGCCGACCGAGTTATCACCCTGCAGAATGCAGCTGGGATACTTCCAGGTGATCGCCGAACCGGTCTCCACCTGGGTCCACATGATCTTCGAATTGCGTCCCCGGCAGGCGCCGCGCTTGGTGACGAAATTGTAGATGCCGCCCCGGCCGTCTTCATCGCCCGGATACCAGTTTTGCACGGTGGAGTATTTGATCTCCGCATCGTCCAGGGTCACCAGTTCGACAACGGCAGCGTGCAACTGATGCTCGTCGCGCTGCGGCGCCGTACAGCCCTCCAGGTAGGACACATACGACCCCTCCTCGGCGATGATCAGGGTCCGTTCGAACTGGCCGGTGTTTTCGGCATTGATCCGGAAATAGGTGCTGAGCTCCATCGGACAGCGAACGCCCTTGGGCACGAAGACGAACGAGCCGTCGGTAAAGACTGCAGAGTTCAGGGTCGCGAAGAAATTATCCGTATAAGGAACAACGGAGCCCAGGTACTTGCGCACCAGTTCGGGGTGTTCCTGCACCGCCTCGGAGATGGAGCAGAAGATGATGCCTTCCTTCTCCAGCCGCTCCTTGTAGGTCGTGGCGACCGAGACGGAATCGAACACCGCATCCACCGCCACGCCCGCGAGCATTTCCTGCTCCTTCAACGGGATCCCCAGCTTCTCGTATGTTTCCAGGAGCTTCGGGTCCACCTCGTCCAGCGACTTCGGCCGGTCCTTCTGCAGCTTGGGGGCGGCATAGTAGTAGGCATCCTGATAGTCGATCTTGGGATAGCCGAGCTTTGCCCAGTTCGGCTCCTCCATGGTCTGCCAGACCTTGAACGCCTTGAGGCGCCATTCCAGCATCCACTCGGGCTCGTTCTTCTTGCGCGAGATCAGGCGGACCGTGTCCTCGTTCAGGCCCTTGGGGGCCTGGTCCATCTCGATGTCGGTCGTGAAGCCGTACTTGTAACCGCCATCCGAGAGGTCGCTGACCTGCTGCATCGTGTCTTGGCTCGCCGCCATCCTGTGCCCTTTCGTTCCCTGACTGCCGTTGCCGCGCCGCCCTAGCGCGCCGTCTGTTTGCCGCTACCGGTCGGTTCGGCGCCCGCCTGAAACATCGGCGGCACCCCCGGCAGGATCATGTCGGCCAGCGTGACCGATTCCAGCGCCTTGCGGACGGCCGTGTTGACCGCATCCCAGTGGCCGCGGATCGCGCACATGCTCTCGATCGAACAGTCGCCCTCGTGCCCGTCGACGCAGGCCGTGAGCGCGACCGGACCGTCCAGGGCCGTCACCAGATCGGCCACCGTGATCGCACCGGGATCCCGCGCCAGGCTGTAGCCGCCCTGGTGGCCGCGGTGGGAACACACCACATCGCCGCGTGCCAACAGTTTCAGGATCTTGGCCACCGTGGGCGCCGGCAGAAGCGTTGCCTCGGCAATCTCGGCCGCCGTGGTCGGCCCGGCTTCACGCTCACGCATGGTGGCCAGGCGGCCGAGCACGACCACCCCGTAATCCGCCAGACGGCTGAGCCTGATCATCGATCCACACCTGTCCGTTAATCCGCACCAAAATTGTACGCTTTAAAGAAGACCAAACAAGTACTGTTTGGAGATATACCGGATTTGCGCGGGTTTTCAAGCGCTGAAAGGCGGAAAACCCCCGCCGCGACGGCGGATTGTCAGTCCTCTGGGCCGAGGGTGACCAACAACCCGCTCAGATCGTCTGACATGACAATTTGACAAGCTAGACGAGATGTCCGGGTGAGGCCGAAGGCCAGATCCAGCATGTCCTGCTCTTCCTCGCACGGCGGCGCCAATTTCGGATACCAAGCGGGGTCCACGATCACGTGGCAGGTGGCACAAGCCATCGAACCCTCGCAGGTGCCCTCGATGTCGAGGTCGTTGTCACGCGCCACGTCGAGAAGGGAATCCCCGACGCCGGCGTCGATCGTCCTCTCACGTCCGTCACGCAGGATGAAAGTCACCTTGGGCATGGTCAGTCCGAGCGGTCTCCCCTTGGCCGGCCCGGCGGGGCCGTGGTCGGCTGGTACATGTGGATCTGTGTCGGTGTTGTCAAATCGGCAGGACTGATCCCTGGCGCCACACTCAGGAGGCGGCACGGAATCGCTTGGCAAGCCGGCGCGCCGTCTCGACCACGTGGCGCGAGGCGGTGTCTACTTCTTCGGTCGTGGTGAAGCGGCCGAAGCCGATCCGGACGGTGGCCTGGACCCGTGCCGGATCGAGGCCGATCGCCTGCAGCACGTGGCTTGGCTTGCCGGCGCCGGAAGAGCAGGCCGATCCGCTGGAAACGGCAACCCCGTCCAGCGCCGCCATCAGTTCGTTCGCCTCGATGCCGGGGAAAGTGACGTTCAGGTTGCCGGGAATGCGGTTCTCCAGGGAACCGTTGACCACGAGGTCCGGAACGCCGTCGCGCAGCCGCGCCAGGAAACGGTCCCTGAAGACCGCAAGCCTGCCGGCCTCGGCTTCCATCTCCGAAGCTGCGATCTCACAGGCAGCGCCCAGGCCGACGCACAGTGCCGGCGCCAGCGTTCCCGAGCGCAACCCCCGCTCCTGTCCGCCGCCGTGGATCAGGGGCTCGATCGGCACGCGCGGCCGCCGTCGCACGAACAGTGCGCCCACGCCCTTCGGGCCATAGATCTTGTGGCCCGAGATGCTCATCATCGCGGCGCCGATCTCCCGCACATCCAGGGGGATTTTCCCGACCGCCTGCGCGGCGTCGGTGTGAAACAACGCGCCGGCCTCGCGGCAGAGGCGGCCGATTTCCGCCAGCGGCTGGATCACGCCGATCTCGTTGTTGACCGCCATGACGGACACCAGGGCCACGCTGTCGTCCAGCGCAGCCCGCAACGTCTCCGGGTCCAGCATGCCGGCGCCGTCGACGGGCAGCTCCATCACCTCGAAGCCTTCCCGGCGCAGCGACCGAGCGCTTTCCAGGACGCAGGCATGTTCGGTGGCCACGGTGATCACCCGGCGCCGACCGCTGCCAGCCGCCGCGGCACGGGCGGCCCCTATGACCGCCAGGTTGTTGGCCTCGGTCGCGCCCGACGTGAAGGTGATTTCCTTGGCCGATGCGCCGATCAGCCGGGCGATCTGCCGGCGGGCCGCGTCGGTCGCTTCGGCCGCCTCCCATCCGTGCCGATGCTCCGCCGAATGGGGGTTGCCGAACCGTTCGGTAAACCAGGGAAGCATCCGGTCCAGGACGCGCGGGTCCGTCGGGGTGGTTGCCTGATAGTCCAGGTAGATCGCCGCATCCGACCGGTTCATGCCGCGGCGCCCATTCGATCCGAAAGCGCGGTCCAGGCCTCGAGGAAAAGATCCACATCCGGCTCTGTCGTTTCCACGCCCAGACTGACGCGGATCGCACAGGAGGCCAGGTCCGGCGCAACACCCATCGCCGTCAGCACGTGGCTGCGCTGGACCTTGCCGCTGGAACAGGCGGCGCCCGCGCTGACCGCGATGCCAGCCAGGTCCAGGTTCATGACCTGGGTCTCGGACGGAACGCCCGGCATCGCCAGACACACCGTATTGGACAGGCGAGGATGCTCCTGCCCGAACACGACCGCCCCCCGGCGTGTCGCAGCCGTTTCGAGCCGGTCACGCAGCCCCGCAACATCCTGAAAACCTACGATCTCCCCTGCGGCCAGGCGTGCCGCAACGCCGAACCCGACGATGCCCGGCACGTTCTCGGTCCCGGCCCGGCGGCCCCGCTCCTGGCCGCCACCGCGAATCTGCGCCGTCATCGCAGTGCCCTCGCACAGGATCAGCGCGCCGGAACCGGGCGGACCGCCGATCTTGTGCGCGGACAGGGTCACCATGTCGACGGCATCGCTCAGCGGCGCCAGCTCGAGCCGTCCGGCCGCCTGTACGGCATCGCAATGCACAAGCGCCCCCCGGGCCCGGGCAACTTCCGCCGCCTCCAAGACCGGCTGGATCACGCCCGTCTCGTTGTTCGCCGCCATAATCGAGACCACGGCATGCGACGCCTCGACCTGGTCGAGCCGGCGCTCGAGATCCGACGGGTCCAGTTGGCCGCCCTGGGTCACGGCGATCTTGATCGGATTGTCCGCCACGCTCAGCACCGAATCGTGCTCGATCGCGGACACAAGGACTGTTTGCCGGCCGCATCCGCGCAGCGCGAGGTTGTTGGCCTCGGTCCCGCCGCTGGTGAACACCACCGCGTCTGGCGCCACACCGGCCAGCCGGGCCACCGCGCAGCGCGCGTCCTCCACCAAACGCCGCGCAGCACGGCCATCCCCGTGAACGGACGAGGGGTTGCCGCCCTGTCGCATTGCCGCGGTCATTTCCGCAATCACGTCGGGCCTCAAAGGCGCGGTAGCATTATGGTCGAGATATACACGCTTCGGCATCATCGGCTCCTTGCCTGACCGAAGCTATATCCCAATCGAGGCGACCCTGAGAAGGGTTTCGCGGGAGCGTTATTCGGCGACGGCGCTGTACGAGCCACCGGCTGGAGTAGCTTGGCGCAGGCCGCGGACCCTGCCGGTACAGACATCGCCGACCGTGACCGAGTCGAGAAATCCGGCGATCACGCCGTCCAGCTCGGTCCAAAGATCGTTCGCGATCAACTGCTCCGGGCCAGCCGCCTTGGTGCCGCCGGATCCGTTGCCGATGCCGTTCGGCCCGAACGCCATGTCGACGGCGAGGATGATCTCGGAAATCCTGATCTGATCGCCGTCCCGGCTCAGTTTGTATCCGCCACCCGGCCCCCGGACACTTGTGACCAGACCGGCCCGGCGAAGTTTGGAAAACAGCTGTTCAAGATACGACAGCGAAATGGACTGCCGCTGCGCGGTTTCGTTCAGAGCCACGGGATTGCCCCGGCTGTGCTGGGCAATGTCGACCATAGCCGTTACCGCGTACCGACCCTTCGTACTGAGACGCATGTGACCCATCCCGCCAACGGAAGGCGCGCAAGAATACGGGCGCCGTAAACCTTCGAAAGTAGGCCGTCGTGAAAGGTGCGCTATAGAACGTTCGCGCTAAACGCGGGTGGAAATGACGGGATGTTGCCCGGTTTCAGACGTCGGTGCGGCTCGGGCGGGCGACGTCGTCCTCCGCCTCGTAGGCCACGCCAGGGGTCACGCTGCCGCCTTCCTCGACCCGGCGCTCCAGATCCTGGACCTGGGCCTTCAGCGTCGTCACCTGCTCCATCAAGCCGTCGATGGCGCGGGCGACCGGGTCCGGCAGATCGCCCAGGGGCGTTCCGTATGGTGAGAACTCGTCACCGGACCTGCCACGCGGGACGGCGACCCGGGCCGGAATGCCGACCACGGTCACTTCCGAAGGCACATCCTTGATCACCACGGCGTTGGCGCCAACCCTGGCGCAGCGGCCGACCGTGATCGGCCCCAGGATTTGCGCGCCCGACCCGACGATGACGTTGTCTTCCAGCGTGGGATGCCGCTTTGTGCACCGCTGGTCGTGGGAATCCACGGACGGCGACACACCGCCCAGGGTCACATCGTGGTACAGCGTGACATCGTCGCCGATTTCAGCCGTTTCCCCGATCACAACGCCCATGCCATGGTCGATGAAGAAGCGCCGCCCGATCTTGGCGCCGGGGTGGATCTCGATCCCGGTGAACAGCCGCCCAAACTGCGAAACGAAGCGGGCCAGCAGGTGACGGCGCCGGAGCCACAGCCAATTGGCCACCCGGTAAAGCCAGACCGCGTGGAAGGCCGGATAGAACAGGACGACCTCCAAGCGCGAGCGGGCCGCCGGGTCGCGGGCAATCATGCCATCGATTTCTTCAAGCAACGTCTTGAGCATTCGCCTGCGACCTATGCTATGACCACGCTTGGTTCTCGATCCCGCCCGGCCCCGCCGCAAAGCCGCACCCGGTGCGCTTGCCTTACGGTCATTGCGGGTTTATCTACGCCATATGGCGTCAAACCCCGCAAATTAAAGGGGTAATACTGACTGCGTCAACACCAAGCCCGAGGTTTTATGGTTTCCTTTCAATAATTTGATGACTTTCATCGGCCCAGGCGGCCGCCACCCAAAAAGAACAGACAGCGGAACAGAGGCAGAAGAACAATGCCCGAAGTAATCATTAACGGCCCGGAAGGCAGGCTGGAGGGGCGCTACACGCAGGGAAAGGAGCCCAACGCACCGATCGCTCTGTTCCTGCACCCGCACCCCCAGCACGGCGGGACCATGAACAACAAGGTCGTGTATACGATGTATCACGCCTTTGCGAACCGGGGCTTCTCCTGCCTTCGCTTCAACTTCCGGGGCGTGGGACGCAGCCAGGGCACGTTTGCCCGCGGCGAAGGCGAACTCTCAGATGCGGCATCGGCGCTCGACTGGCTGCAAAGCTACAACCAGAACGCGCGACAGTGCTGGATCGCCGGTTTCTCCTTCGGCGCATGGATCGGCATGCAATTGTTGATGCGGCGCCCGGAAATCAGCGGATTTATCAGCATTGCCCCGCCGGCGAACATGTACGACTTCAGCTTCCTGGCGCCCTGCCCGTCTTCGGGAATGGTGCTGCAGGGCGAGGCGGACGACATCGTGCCCGCGGAATCCGTTCAAAAGCTGATCACCAAGTTGAGCCAGCAACGCGGAATCGAGATCGACTGCCGGATCGTGCCCGGCGCCGATCATTTCTTCCCGCGGCACCTGCGCGAGATCGAGAGACACGTCCACGACTATCTCGACACCGCGATGCCGAAGGTCGCCCCGGTGGCCTCGCGGCTGCCGGTCGGCGCGATGACGGCCGAAGCCGAGGAAGAATAGCGGGCACGCCCGGCCCGAACCGCCAATTGTCGCCCGTGGCGGCCGGTGCTATACCTCGCCGCACGCTTGCGGGCTGAACTCTAGCGCCGATTGCACCGTCATGTCCGAGCCCCGATCCGACTTCCTGCGCACCGTCATCGAACGGGGCTACATGCATCAATGCACGGACCTTGCCGGCCTGGACGACTTGGCCAGGGACGGCGTGGTCACGGCCTATATCGGCTTCGATGCGACGGCGGATTCCCTTCACGCCGGGTCCCTGGTTTCGATCATGCTGTTGCGCACGCTGCAACGCACCGGACACCGTCCCGTCGTCCTGATGGGAGGCGGCACCACCCGGGTCGGCGACCCTTCGGGCAAGGACGATTCCCGTCGCCTGCTGGGCGATGAGCAGATCGACGCGAACATCCAGGGCATCAAGGGCATCTTCGAACGTTTCCTGACCTTCGGCGATGGTCCGACCGATGCGGTCATGATCAACAACGCGGATTGGCTGAACAGCCTGAACTACATCGACCTGCTGCGGGATGTGGGCAGCCACTTTACGATCAACCGGATGCTGACCTTCGACTCCGTCAAGCTGCGTCTGGAGCGGGAACAGCCGCTGACGTTCCTCGAATTCAACTACATGATCCTGCAATCGTACGATTTCGTGGAGCTGTCACGGCGTCTCGGCTGTCACCTGCAGATGGGCGGCTCCGACCAGTGGGGCAACATCGTCAACGGCGTCGAACTGGGACGCCGGGTGGACGGAACCGAACTCTACGGCTTGACCACACCGCTTTTGACGACGGCGTCGGGCGCAAAGATGGGCAAGACCGCGGCAGGCGCCATCTGGCTCAATGCAGACAAGCTCAGCCCCTACGACTACTGGCAGTTCTGGCGCAACACGGAGGATGCCGACGTCGGACGGTTCCTTCGCCTGTTCACGGACCTTCCGCTGGCGGAGATCAAACGCCTCGAGGCGCTGGAGGGGGCGGAAATCAACGACGCCAAGATCGCGCTGGCCAACGAGGCGACCACGCTGTGCCACAGCGCCGAGGCGGCGGCATCGGCCGCCGAGACCGCGCGCAAGACTTTCGCGGAAGGTGGTGTCGGGGACGATCTCCCCGTTGCCACCGTGCCGCGCGCCGAACTCGAGGCGGGCTTGGCCGTGGTCGACCTTTTCGTGCGGACCGGCCTGACGGCCAGCAAAGGCGAGGCCCGTCGGTTCATCCAGGGCGGCGGCGCCCGCATGAACGACGTGCCGATCTCGGACGTACAGACGGCGGCGGGCCTGCCCGACATCACCGGGCAAGGTCACATCAAACTGTCGATCGGCAAGAAGCGACACGCCTTGGTCAAGCCGGCCTGACGGATCCCTGCTCTAGTCTGGCGGATCCGCCACTTCGTAGGACCGGTCTTCGTCGAAAACGCCGCAGGCGTGCGGCACATCCTCCAACGATGCGGTCAGCCAGTTCCGCGCCGCGCCGGGGATCAGCATCGTTCCTTCATTGACCTCGATCTCTGGATCATCCGCAGGGCCCTTGACGGTGTAGGTGGCCGCAAAGATCCCCTCGTCGCCGCCCAGCAGATCGCCCAGAAGCGGAATGTCCTCGATCACATCGGTGACGCCCGAAGCGCCGCCCACGGTGCCGCGAAAGCCCAGACGGTCGATATCCACGTCATAGCTGCCTTCGGCCGTCACCCGGATCGACCCGCCGGTCGCCAGCGCGCGTTTCACGGTCAGCAGGCCGTCCAGATAGCAGTAGCGACCGTTCAGCCGGTTGAAGGCGAGCCCCTTGTCGCCCATCTCCGGCAGTCCCAGCGAGACGAGTTG